>WARP01007148.1_pt1 | contig 11002 bp, 5 predicted proteins | sample 4769151 | NCBI WGS metagenome assembly WARP01 (sample SAMN08893023, study PRJNA449175) | gut metagenome | isolation source: rumen sample fed with dry roughage | host: cow | place: India: Nagpur | collected 2016 | reverse complement strand
ATCAGATCCGGATTGAACGAAGCCGCCTGTCCCAGCGGAATAGGGAAAATCGTCTTGAATCCATGGATCACATCACGGCCCACAATCAGCGGAATGCCCAGGCGCGACTGCTCCACTGCCGTACGTTGGTAGGCATTGATGGTCTGCGGATCGGCCACATTAAGGATCGAACCCACTTCACCCTTCTTGATCAGCTCGGCAATTGCTTTAGGATCATCCCAGGGACTGATCTGATTCATCTGGCCGATCTTCTCTTCCAGCGTCATCTGGGAAAGCAAGGCCTCCACCCTCTTCTCCACATCGTTGCTTTTTACCGAAGTGGAGCTTTGGCATGAAACCAATATGGCCGATGATATGGCAATCAGTACGTTCAATTTCATACTTGCTCGTTTCATCTGTACATTCTTTATTTTAATTCTTTATTACTTTGTCCGAATGACTGCTTACACCGTTGGTTGCTGTAAACACATACAATCCTTTGGCCCATCCGGAACAATCAATGATGGTATCTTCCATGCAATTGGTCAGCTTTTCAATGAGTCTGCCCTGTAAATCGGTTACGCTAACAGTATATTTCCTCGAATTGTCCGACGACACCACTACCCTGTCCCGTGCCAGCGTAGGCGTAATGGTGAAGGGCGAATCGGCCTGCGCATCAAGAGCAGGACGGTCGGTTTTGACCGATTGATAGACACGTACGTAATCAATTTCGTAGGTAGCAGGACAAACATTCTCGTCTATGCCCATCAGTCCCCCCCAGTTTCCTCCGATAGCCAGATTCAGCTTCAGGTAAAAAGGAGCATCGAAAGGCCAGGTGTTTTTATCTCCCAACTTATCGTTAGCAAAGGTGAAATAGGGAATCCCATCTACATAGCCTGTTATCTTATCTTCCGTCCACTCCAGTCCGTACACGTGAAATTCCGTTTCGGCATTGGCAATGTTTTTAGTCGCCGTTTTTTCCGTATGCGCCACGTGATTGTAACTTTGAGTATGTACGGACGACTGGGTGACATTTGGCCTGTATCCCACATATTCCATGATATCGATCTCTCCGTCCAACGGCCATGCGGTAAAATTCTGAGGCATCATCCAGAAGGCAGCCCACGAACCCCGCTTGCCCGGCACTTTGGCTTTCATTTCGAAGTATCCGTACTTCCAGTTTTCTTTTGTATTCATCCGGATGGAAACGTAATCCATACTGAAATAACGCTTCTTGAGCGCTCTGATCTTCAGCGTTCCATCCGAAATAAGGGCCAACGTGTCTTCCCGTGCCACACCGGCCACATAATACTGCAGCTCATTGTTACCCCATCCGCTTCCGCCGGTTTCGTACCACCACTTGTTGGTGTCTGGCAACGAAGGTGTGGAAGCCGAAAACTCGTCGGACCAAACCAACGAGTAGCCCTCGGGGGCCTGCGCCCGACCAAGCAGGCAGCAGCACCCCAGAAGGATAATCTGTACTAAAACACTTCTATAACACATTATTTACTTTTTAAAACGAAAGTCATCAAAGAAGAAAATACCCGGACCTGCATGTCCTTCGGCTCCGAACTGAATTACAATCTTATCGTAATCCTGGCGGGTGCTTACGCCGCTGAAATCGAAGGTAAGTTCAATCCATTTGTCGGTTTCCAGATCGGCTTTCACAATTTCGGTCTGCGTCTGCCATGCGTTACCGCCCTTGCTTGAATCCTGTAGCTTAACTGCAACCTGACGTTTCAGCTTAGCATTGGTAATCCAGTCGCCCGCAACAGGGAAGTCGGTTACATAGTCGTTGTAAGAAGGCAGGTAAACCTTGATGGAGACCTTGTTCTGTTCGGTAAGGTCAAACTTATATCCGCTAGCGGTAAAGAAGATATTGGAATAGAAAGCATCCGATTTCTCGTAAAGGAATACTTTTCCCGAACGATTTATACCCAGAGGAGCCGGATTTGAATAATAAGGATCGAATAAAGAGCCCATATCCTCTTGTCCGAATACAACTTTAGGAACAGACGATTCGAAGTCGTCGGCCAGAGGAATTGCCTTCAAAGGAATAACAACCACCGGTTTGATATTCTTTTCCTTAGGAATCAAACGATACCACCATCCGTTTCCGTTCTCGGTCGTACTGGCACATTTAAGGTACATCTCGTCTGCCGTAAGTTTCAAGATCTCGTAAGTAGAGGTTCCGGCATAATGTCCGAAGAAAGCACCGTCACTCAAGGTGATTGTCTTACCAGCTTCATTCAATGCAAAGGTATAGGCAGGCTTTGGAGCATAGGTTACGTCGAAATCGCCCGCACCCGGAACAACCGAAGTTGGGAAACCTAAAGCAGCCAGAGCGGCACGACCGTTTTCGTTGGTATACACTTTACCGTTGTTTTTCCATTCCATCTTTACTCCCACCTGCGTGAAGGTAAACTCCTGGGTATACAAAGAGCTCTCTGTCTTGCCTTCGGCCGGACAGCTCCACCAGCTCGGACCGCTGTCGGCAACCGGACCTACCCCGAAGTGACCGTCGTGGTATTGGTCAAATACCCATGTCTTACCATTCAGGTTGGCTGCACCACCCGTAAGGGCATTGTACATCGGTGTGTCAAGCAATGACATGTCGTCGTTAGCCACATTGATCGTTTTAGAGATACTTACCGAACCTCCTGTGGTATAGAGCGTCATTACGATTGTATAATCGCCCTTGAACGGGAAGCTTGCCTGGGCAGTTTCTCCTTTGGCTTTTGTTCCATTACCCAAATCCCAGGTGGCGACACCTTTGATTTTGGATGTATTCTTGAAATCAATCACATTGGCTTTAGACGCCGTTGGGGTCACATCAAAATCCAACTGGTCGGCTGTAGGCTTCGCGCCCAATGAATAATCCGAACTATCCTGAGGCTCGCACGCAATCATCAATAGGATGGACAAGAATGCGAATACCCCTAATTTTATGTTATTTTTCATATGATATGCTTATTAGATTTCTTAAAATTAATAACCGGTATTCTGCTTAAGCAAGAATTCGCCGTCTGTTTTCTCAATTTCAGATTGAGGAATAGGAAGGTACTTGCAATAGTCTTTCCATGTTCTGTTGGAAGAGTATGCCGGAAGGTTTTCGCTCAGAATTGAAGTATCTCCCCAACGAACCAAATCCCAGAAACGAAGTCCCTCGCCTAAGAATTCGCGGCGACGCTCAAGCTTAACATTTGCGGCTGTTGCCGGAATGGAAGGAAGGCCGGCACGGAAGCGGATCTGGTCCAAACATTCCTGTGCAGTGATGCCACTGGGTGCAACACCCTGGATAGCCATCAGGTCGGCAGCATTCAGCAATACCTCGGCATAGCGGAAAATACGGAAATTATTTTCAAAGTTAAGATCGATGTCTCCGGGAGGAGGGTTATATCCTTTACGGGCAGCATATTTAGCCATAAAGTAACCGGTGTTCTGGAAGCGTACAGTATAGGTTCCGTCTTCAAAATGGTTGATTGAACCCTCTCTGCGTTCGTCGCCTTCCTCAAACATATTCCACGCAGCAGCACGAACAGGACCAAATCCCCATCCTCCGATAAAAGTATCAGATCCGCTCAATCCGTTGGGAGATATGAAGGCAGGAAGATTCGTTCCGTAACCCTGCCAGCTGGCGCCCCATGTCTTTCCTTCGGGAAGCTGGTTCGATTCAAAGATGGATTCGTCGCAGAATTCACCCTCTTTCACCCAGATACTGGCAAAATCATCCATCAGACGGTATTTACCGCTGCTGATAATCTCATTCATATCACTCAAAACCTGAGCATATCTGGTCTGATCCTTCTGGTACATAACCACACGGGCTCTCAACATCATGGCAGCCGCTTTGTTAACGCGACCATCGTTTACAGCCGTGGTACGCATCGGAAGCTTGTCGCCTTCAATGGCAAAGTCTACATCCTCTAAAATTTCCTTGTATATTTCGTCGGCTGTATACTGTTTAGCCATATACGGAGCAGGCAGATCTTGTTCAAAATAGGGAATATTACCCCAGAATTTCCACAACCAATGTACATAGTAGGCACGTAAGAAATGAGCCTCTGCCTTGTATTGGTTCAGTTTGGCTTCGGGAACATCCACGGCGTTTTCGCATGCCAGGATTACATTGTTACAACGGCTTAATCCGCTGTAATAAATTTGCCACAAACCCATGGGCAACTCTGTTGATGTTGCATCCAACTGCGACAAGCGGTATAGTTGTCCCTGGTCGCCGGCATCGCCGCCACCCTTGAAGATATCATCCGAACGAAGGTCGGACAACAACGGGATACTGTTGTAATTACCGTTGGCGTAGCTGTCGAAAAGCAATATCTGGTAACAAGCTCCCAGGTTGGAAAGAATGGCTCCCTCCGTAGCTGCACCACCCGCCTCCTGCGATTGGGTAGGGTGATTGGTAAGGAAATCGTCGCCGCAGGAACTGAATCCGATTACGGCCGCTAGTAACAAAATGAATTTATACTTTTTCATATACATACTTTTTTAAGATTAGAAAGTAAGGTTTGCACCTACTGAAATTGTTCTCGACTGAGGATAGATACCTTTGTCTACACCGATATTAAAGTAATCTCCCGCTGCAATTTCCGGATCAAATCCATCATATGAGGTGAATGTGAAGAGGTTTTCGGCTGTTACAAACAAGCGTAAACGTTGTAATGAAGCCTTTTCAAGCAAGGAGGTTGGCAACGAATAACCCAACTGAATGGTTTTAAGACGTACATAGGAACCATCTTTGATGTATAGGTCGGACGAACGCCAGTTACGGTTAGGATTGACAGCGGTCATACGCGGAATCTTATTGGATGTCCCTTCACCGATCCAGCGGTCAAGCATCCAGGACGGACGGTTCATTGCCTGGATATCTCCACGTTGTGAGAAATCGAAAACATCATTACCGGCTGTTCCTTGGAAGAACAGATTCAAATCAAATCCTTTCCAATCGGCACCCAGGCTCAGACCGAAGGTCCAATCGGGCATTCCCTTACCAATCTTAGTCTTATCGGCATCTGTAATCTTACCATCAGGCGTGTTGGATTTCTCGCCGGCTATATCCAGGAAGATAACATCTCCCGGCTGTGCCTTTTCGCCATATTTGCTGTTATACTCGTCGGCCTGTTGCTGGTTCTGCAGAATTCCGCCGGTTTTGTAACCATAGAAGTAGGGGTATACTTCACCGTTTCTACCTTTTACATAACTTCCCACACCCGATGCTCCGGCATCAGCATAGATAGCTTCGCCCGATGCGTTACCCAGTTTAATGAGCTTATTGTTGAGGTAAGATGCATTGGCTCCTACGTTGAACGAGAAATCGTTGATCTTAAGTTTGTATGTTGATTCAAATTCGAGACCCCAGTTCTGCATATCACCTGCATTGGCGATGGGAGCACCTTTTCCAACATAGGCAGGAATCGGTTGATCCATCAACATACCGTTGGTTTTTTTCTTGAAATAGTCGAATCCGAAAGTCAGCGAATTATTAAAGAAACGAGATTCAAAACCTAAATCCAGCTGCTCAGACTCTTCCCATTTAACATTCGGATTGGCAATTTTAGAGGGACTGCTACCATATTGCATCTTTGCATTATCGCCCGAACCAAAGTAGTAATTCTGTCCGCCATCCATCAAGCTGGTATAACGGAACTGTCCGATACGCTCGTTACCGTTCTTACCCCAGCTGGCACGAAGTTTCAGGTTGCTGAACCAATCGGGACGGCTATCCATGAATGCTTCGTTTGTAACGTTCCATCCTAAAGATACAGAAGGGAAAACAGCCCATTTATGATTGGGTCCGAAATTGGACGAACCATCACGACGTACTGTAGCCTGAATCATATAACGTTCGTCGAAGTTGTAGTCGATACGACCGAAATAAGATGCCAGCGTCTGGTTGGAGAATCCACCTGTTCCACCTGCAACGCGCTCTTCATCACGATCCGCAATGGCCGAATTGATATTAGCCTTGTCGGGATTGGTTTCCAGCAAGTCGTAATCGTCACCATACAATTCACGCAAGGTGTATTCCTTGGCCGACTGACCCAACAAAACGGTAAGGTTGTGCTTGTCGTCGAATGTTTTGGTATAGGTAAGTGTATTTTCAACCTGCCAGGTAAAACCACGGTGCATGTTTGAGAATACAGAGCTCTGGGTGATATTCTTACCCTGCGTAGCCAGGAAGTAAGGGAATGTATAGCCGTCGTTACCCCAGAAAGCCAGGTCGGCGCCGTAGCTTGATTTGAACTTCAAACCTTCATAAAGATCCAGTTCGCCCCAGAAGCTGGCAACAAACTTGTCTTCATTCAATGTTGAGGAAGTAGGTGCATTAAGCATCCCGACCGGATTGGCGATTTCCTGGAAACCTCCGGCAGGAATAGAGTAGACCTTCCCGTTTTTATCTTTTACAGCATTGGGATAGGAGGCCAGCACCGATTCCGGATTGGTTGCATATACAGGTACTGTTGGATCGAATGCCAATGCACTACCAAGTATTGATCCATATTCAGAGTTGGTTTCGATAGCCGACGATTTAGCTCTTGCATAGCTGATATTCACTCCAACCCTCATTTTATTAAGGAAGGAACGATCTTTAGTCTCAAATACGTTGTATGTGCTGTTGGTTCTTAATGACCAGCGGTTGTAGTTGGACTTTCCATAATTACCACCTACAATACCTTCCTGATCATAATAACCTAACGATAGAAAATAAACAATCTTTTCTGATCCGCCGTTAACGCTTACCTGGTGACTCTGCACCGGAGCGTCGTAATTAAATGTTTCATCCTGCCAATCTGTACCTTTTCCTGCTGATGCGATTTGTTCGGGCAGGTATTTAGGCGCATTGCCATCATTTACCGCCACTTCATTCATCAGCGTCATGTACTCGGTTGCATTCAGAACAGATCTTTTCTTCCATGGATTCTGCAATCCATAGGTAAAGTCGTACGTAATATTTGTCTTTCCGGATACACCCGACTTGGTGGTTACCAGAATAACCCCGTTGGCTGCACGTGCACCGTAAATGGCTGCCGATGCAGCATCCTTCAATATTTCCACAGACTGGATATCTGTAGGATTCAGGTAGTTGATACCACCGTCAACCGGCATACCATCCACAATGTAAAGAGGTTCACTGTTGTTTACCGTACCTACACCACGGATACGCACCTTCGAATCGGCTCCCGGCTGACCCGAGCTTTGGGTGATCTGCACACCGGATACCTTTCCTTTCAAGGCATCTTCAATGCGAGAAGGGGTTGTATTATTTAGATCTTCGGCGGTTACACGGCTGATTGCTGCCGTAACCACACTCTTCTTCTGCACACCATAACCAACTACAACCACCTCATCAAGGGTTTCTGTATCTTCCTGAAGGGTGATATTCATAAGTTTGGATCCATCGGCTGCAACCTCTAAAGGTTTATAACCGATATATGTTATGGAAAGCATACTTTTTGCCGGAACGGCAAAGGAGAACTGACCATCCAGGTCAGTGATCGTACCTATAGAGGTACCTTTAACTACTACATTTACTCCTGGAAGCGGTAAATTATCCCCTCCCGACACCACTACTCCTTTAATCTGTATATCTTGGGCGAACACAGAAAAGGCAGTGCACCATAGAAACACAATGACTAATAAATTTCTCATAAATTATTAAATTAAGATTGACTGTTGAAACAGTGCAAACATAAGTTAATAAGAAATGATAAATTTAAAAATGTCCTACACGCGAATACGGCAAAGCACTAAAATTAATACGACAACAATTCGATTCAAAAAGTTAACATCCTGTTATTCAATTGAGTTTAAATACTCAAGTAAATTTATTTCACGTTCAAGACCAATTCGTTTGCGTAATCTGTATCGCATGGCTTCTACTCCTCTTACGGATATATTTAGAAGCGGAGCCATCTCTTTGGATGATAAATCCATCTTAAGGAAGGCGCACATCTTACGTTCGCTGAGAGTAAGATCGGGATGTCTTTCGCTCAGTTTGGTCATAAAATTATTATGAACCAGGTCGAATTGCTCCTCGAACCGTTTGAGCAGATCGTCGGACTGCATATTGGAATCGATCCGGCTGTTAACGTTGACAAGCATACGTTTCACCTTTACAAAAGGTTCTCCCCGCATCTCCTCCATCACCTTGAAAAGATCTTCCTTTATGTCGGTCAGAATCTCATTCTTCCTTACAAAGTTTATGGTAAGATTGGCCATCTCCTGACTCTTATGCTTCAACTCGTATTGGAGTTTCTCGTTGTTCAGGCGCATGATCTCGTTTTCCTGAAGGGTGGTCGTCTTAATAAACTGCTCTTCTTTCAGACGCATGGCTTTTTCTTTTTCGGCCAGTTCGAAAAGCTTCTTACGGCGGATTCGCCATTCATCCAAACGGTAGACAAAATAGGCAATAACAACCAAAAACATAAAATACACAAAATAGGCCCACATGGAACGATACCACGGAGGTAGAATAATAAAGGAAAAGGAGGTCTGCGATACCGAACCATCCGAATCGATGGACTCAAGTTCGAAGGTATAACTGCCTTCCCTTAAATTACTGAACTCCTTTGATTCGGAGGCCGAAGGTTCAGACCATGAGCCATTAGGACTCAGTCTGTAGCGGTACATCACACTTTTCTCCCTGTCGAAGGCATGAAGCGTATATTCAAAGCGAAGGGAGTTGTTCTTATATTCAATTTCCGGGACAGTCTCCATTCCCATAAAATTGGCGCTGTAAAGGAGGATATCCTTGGGGAAAGAGGTGTAAACCTTTTTAATAAACAGTTCGTTGTTATCCTCTTTCGGTTTGTTGTACGTCAGATCCAGCAGAGAAAAGCCATATTCATTGGGAATGATCACCGTCGAATCGTTTATCAGCTGAAAGGTTTCATAGTAGCGGATAAAATCCATCTGCTTGTGGTTAATAGGGAACATCTTCGATGAAAGCACCCTTCCCTCTTTGTTGAACTTAAGCACCCCGATGCCGTTGCGATCCAACCCGATGACCGAATCGCCGTATTGCTTCAATATCGAATGAGGAAAAGACTGGGGAATAGCAGAACTGAGTTCCATTTTATCTTTTCCGGCATTGTAAGTGTATAGCCCCGAATCGGTAGAGAAATAGAGAGTCTTCCCCAGCTTGCTGATATAAAGATTGCGGGTGGACTTCAATCCATCCCTCAGGGTATAAAACCGGCTCCGCGTCACCTTACAGGCAACCGTATCAATCTCAATGCGCAGGGGGCCTTCAGAAGTATTACGGATCCAGGCTACTTCGGGCGACTCAAACTCGAAGTTCTTAAACCAATCGTTCACCCCCTCCAGTTTTGCTTTAACACGCCACTTATCTGCAACTTTTTCCAATACATACATCCCTTCATAACCTCCTGCCCACAACTTGGACGGATTGCCCGACGACTTTGTACAGGTCCACATCCCCCTTAACCCGGGAACGGATTCAATGGTTTTACCATCCAGAATGTAGAGGCCCTTGTCATGCATGCAAAATAGTTTTCCGTCTATCTCCTTTAAGTCCCAGACCTGTCCGCTCAGCTGAGGGATAAACTCTATCTCGACCGATAATTCTCCAAAACGGACAGGCCAGGAGGTACGGTAAACGCCGCTATTGGTACCCAGATAGAGAAAACCTTTGTAAATAACGGAGGCATAACCTGCACCGGACGAATACGGATAGGTATACAGCGTGGTGAAAGGGGTATCCAACGAAATATAATCAATGCCATTATCAAGACCCAGCCAAAGATTGTTTCGTTTATCAAAGGCGATAGACAAAACCGTATTGTTCTGCAAACCGTTACGTTCATTGTAAAATTTTATCTTATGATTCTGCAGGTTCACGAGAATAAGTCCCCGGCGCACCGTACCGATGGCCAGCATATTTCCTGAAACAGCCATGGAAAAGACCTCATTGGATCGGAGAAAAGCCTCTGCACCTGTTACAAGAGGAGTCACCGTCGTCCCTTCCACGTAATAAAGTCCATCCAGCGCTGTAGCCACCAACATACCGGATTGATAAGGGGTTATGCTACGGATATGCTTCCCTACCAGTTTATCGCCTCCCGAAAGAGGAAAGAATTTATTCCCCACCAATACAAAAACCCCTTTGGTGGTACCGATATACAGCGTGCTGTTTATAACTGCCGAGCAATCAATCTTTCCAACCGAAGGCACCAGGCTGAACTCGTCGCCGTACTGCTTAACTACCACCCAGTCGGCCACATAATAAAATAGATTCTCAACATGGTACACGCCCCAGTAGGCCCCGTTGAACCGCTGGGTAGGAGGAAGTGAATCCGAAAGGTTCACATACTGCAGATTGCCGCTCGCGTTGGGTGTAAAATATCCGAATTCACTATCGCCACCCACGTAAATACGGTTCAGCTTCTCGGAAACAAATACAGACCTTACATCCGTTTCGTTGTGGATGGGGAAACGGTTCCATTCGCTCCCATCGTATTGAAGCAGTCCGTTCTTATTACCAAAATAGATCCAGTTTTCGTTGAATGCCTTTATCTGCCATGTCTGAGAACCTTTGCCAAAAAGCTCTTTCTTGTAATTTGTGACAAAATGGTTCCATTCCGCAAGCAAATCGGAAGAGAGTAATAATAGCAAGCTCAGGGTATATATGATTCGGTTCTTATACATGGTTCGATAGTATTGAAATTCATTAACAGCACAAATGTACAAAAACAAACGATACAAATCCGTTAATAAAACAAAACCGGCCGGAGGTGATCCCCCGGCCGGTACATAATCAATCAACTGTCTCAGTTACTTATTTATTCTTATTCCACAACGAAAGAACCTTTCAATGCCGCACGGCTGTCGCCTCCAACCCACAGGTTGAAATCACCGGCCTCAACAACCTTCTTCATATCGATGTTCCAGAAGGCGAGCTCCTGTATCGGCAGACTGAAGCTTACACTGCGGCTTTCGCCCGACTTCAAAGCGATGCGTTCGAAACGCTTCAGCTCCTTTACCGGAC
>WARP01001574.1_pt1 | contig 11015 bp, 9 predicted proteins | sample 4769151 | NCBI WGS metagenome assembly WARP01 (sample SAMN08893023, study PRJNA449175) | gut metagenome | isolation source: rumen sample fed with dry roughage | host: cow | place: India: Nagpur | collected 2016 | reverse complement strand
AAACTAGATAAATCATTAATATAGTTTAAACCACTGTGTCTTTGAGCGAGCAGAAAGAACATAATTATTGGATAGAGTAGGAATCCAAGTAAGAGCCCCAACCACGTTAATGCATTATTACTCACAAAAAAACTCACTAAATTTTAGTTTTTCTAAAATTAACATAATACACCTTATACGAAATTGAAATTTATTTTTTATAAATCAATAATTTAAGTAAAATTAAAAAAGCCTAATCTTCACAAATTAGGCTTTTTTAAGTGATTTTTCACGTTCCACGCTCTTAATTCATTTTTTAAATCTAGAAGTAAAAAGGCTCCATTTCGTAAAATGGCATTTTCTTATTTCATTATGAATAAAAACTCGGATCAGGAACTTTAGCCGTTAACACCCACTCCCCAATTTCCTGATATTTATAATCCACCGGGTCATGCAAAGTTTGGGTACGCACATTACGCCAGAAACGATCTAGATTTAATTGGGCTGTGGTGGCACGTGCACCCATCACCTGAAAAATATTTTGTGTGATATACAACGAGGTATTGGTCGCCGCAATTTTGGCAGTCGCAATTGCAATAGACACTTCACCGCGCTGTTCAGCAGTGAGGTCATTGCCTAGATCCCATGCCGTCTGTAAGCTCTGAACCGCTTTAGCTGCCAGTAAACGTACCCCTTCCAGCTGCACATAAAACTCGGCAAAGTGTTTTTGCGTAAACGGGTCATTCACGGCATTTTCAGCCAAAGATTTGGACCAGGCTTTTTGGCTCTGTACGGTTTGTCTGGCAGTTGCAAAAGCCCCTTCTGCTACGCCTAAAAACAGGTGCACAAAAATCAGTTGCGCAATCAGCGGACGTAGGCTCGAATACGGCGTACTCAGGGGTCCCGGATTGAGCAATAACTCATCTTTTTGGATTTTGACCTGCTCAAAATGACTGGTACCGCTGTCAGTCTGGCGTTGTCCCATATTGTTCCAGTCACCTAAGAAGCTCACCCCTTCTCGGGCTGTCGGAATCACACCTATCAGCAATTTACCTTCATCATTATAAGCTGAGCATAGCAAGATGTCAGAATCGATCGAACCTGAACAGAAGCTTTTGTCACCATGAAATAGATATTCATTTTCAGACACTTGGGTTGCAATCGTTCGTCGGTCTAATGGATTTAAAGTATTGCCCCAAAACAGGTTTTCTTGTGCGGTTTGCTCAAACCATTTGCCATACTGTTCAGGCTGTGAAAACAGTTGCACCGTCGCAATCAGTAAATGATGAAAACCATAAACATGTGCCAGTGAACTATCGACCTGGGCAATGACCTGAATAGTCTGAAATACCGTTTTCCAGCCTGCACCCTGTCCGCCATATTGGGTTGGAATGGCAAGTCCCAGCAAACCACTTTGACGGATTAAATCACGCTCCTGTTTTGGGTTACCGCCCTGTTTATCACGTTCCGCAGCCGTGGTTGCAAACTGTTCCGCCAGTTGTTGAGCGATGTGTAATGGATTTGACGTTAAAAGCGGGGATGAAACATTCATAATATGATCTGATTATTGCTATATTTTTAGCTTAGCAGATGATGTTTTGCTGCTTTATCTGAATGCCTGCTGTGCTTATACATAAAATAAAAATACCGCCTCATTTTCAGGCGGTATTTTTATAAATGACTTATTTATCGGGATAGACCGTTGCAATCAGATTGTCCACCACCTGTGGGTCGGCCAGGGTTGAAGTATCTCCTAAAGTGTCCAGTTCATTGGCGGCAATTTTTCTTAATATACGGCGCATGATTTTACCGGAACGGGTTTTCGGTAAAGCTGGTGCCCAATACAAGGCATCCGGTGTAGCTACGGGTCCCAAAACCTTACGCACCCAGTTGATCAGTTCATTACGCAGCTCTTCGGATTCCTCAAAATTTGCCTGTAAGGTGACGAATGCACAAATACCCTGACCTTTAATATCATGCGGCATACCGACCACCGCCGCTTCAGCCACATGTTCATGTGCCACCAAAGCACTTTCCACTTCTGCCGTACCCAAACGGTGGCCAGAAACATTCAGTACGTCATCGACGCGTCCGGTAATCCAGTAATAGCCATCCTTGTCACGGCGGGCACCATCTCCAGTGAAATACGTCCCCGGATAAGTCGAGAAATAGGCTTCGATAAAACGTTCAGGATCACCCCAAATGGTACGCATCTGACCCGGCCAGGAATCCTTGATGATCAGGTTGCCTTCGGCTTCACCTTGAAGTTCCTTGCCTTCAGCATCAACGATGGCGGGTTGTATGCCGAACAAGGGTCGGGTTGCAGAACCCGGTTTTAAATCGGTTGCACCCGGCAAAGGTGAAATCAGGATTCCGCCAGTCTCGGTTTGCCACCAGGTATCGACAATTGGACAACGGCTTTCACCGACCACGGTGTAATACCAGTTCCAGGCTTCCGGGTTAATCGGCTCACCCACCGAACCGATCAGACGCAAGCTGCTGCGGTCACTTTCCCGAACAAAGGCATCGCCTTCGCGCATCATGGCACGAATCGCCGTGGGTGCCGTATAGAGAATGGAAACATTGTGCTTGTCGACAATATGACCGGTACGCGCCCAGGTCGGGTATTGCGGCACGCCTTCAAACATCACCGTGGTGGTGCCATTGGAAAGCGGGCCATAGATCACATAGGAATGTCCGGTAATCCAGCCCACGTCTGCAGTACACCAGAACACATCATCCTGCTTGATATCGAACACTTCTCGGAAAGTGGAATTCACATAAGTCAGATAGCCACCGGTCGTATGCAACACCCCTTTCGGCTTGCCGGTCGAACCCGAGGTATACAGAATGAATAACGGATCTTCGGCATTCATCGATTCAGGCGGACAGATTTCATTCACCGACATGATTTCCATGTGATACCACAGATCACGCCCGGGCTGCATTTCAATCGGGTTGCCGGTACGGTGTACCACAATCACATGTTCAACCGATTCAGTTCCGGCAATTTTCAAGGCTTCATCTACGTTGGCTTTGAGCAGAATCGGCTTGCCGCCGCGCATGCCGGAATCGGCAGTAATCACCATTTTGGCCTGGCTGTCCTCAATCCGGCTGGCCAGTGAATCGGGAGAAAAACCGCCAAACACCACACAATGCACCGCGCCAATCCGGGCGCAGGCCAGCATCGCAATCGCGGCTTCCGAAACCATCGGCATATACAGCACCACCCGGTCGCCTTTTTTAATCCCGTTCTTTTTCAGCACATTGGCAAAGCGGCAGGTTTCATCATAAAGTTCGTTAAAGGAAATAATCTTGTGACGGGACGGGTGATCGCCTTCCCAGATAATGGCCGGTTTATACGGATGTTCCTTGAGATGACGGTCCAGACAGTTGGTACTGAGGTTCAGCTGCCCATCAGCGAACCATTCAATCTTAAAATTGTCCTTGTCGAAACTGGTATTTTTGACCTGGGTAAAAGGTTTGATCCAGTCCAGCTTGTTGGCCTGTTCAGCCCAATATTCATCAGGCTGCGTGATGGATTTCTGATAACGCTCGAAATATTCAGACTCATTGGTGCGAGCGGTTTTTTTAAATTCTTCTGGTACAGGATAGATCTCATTCATTGTTTACTTCCTTGATCTTATTCATCTCATCACGAGATGCTATGCCGCGTTGTTATTGCTTTATTTATTGACTGCATATCTACAGTATGACGATTATTTTTCAACCGCTTCAATCATGCTTTGGTCGTAGTTTATTTATACAATTTAAAACACATACCCCTTATCGTATTCAACAAAAAATATGGTTTTATTCGTATCTGATCTGTTTATTTAATCTTATAATTTAAGCAGAAGATAGTGTTCTAACTTTGCAGAATTCATCATTTTCTTATTTTTATTTTAACCGGAAAAAGCGTATGAAACCGCAAGATGCCTCCCCATTTTTTTCCCGATCCCAACAGGCCAAGGCAGATAATCCGCTTTCTCCGGAAGGTCGTTTCGGTCGTCTGAGTTCAATTGGCTGGTATGGGTTTGTGCATCTGATTGCTTTCTTTGCCACCCTTGCCTTCAGTCTGGCACTGGGCATTTTTAATATGCATACCTTGTCCATGGACAATCAGTTCGTCAATACCCTGACAGGAATCGCCGGACTGGGTTTTGTGGTCATTCTGGTGCTTTATCTATATTTTCTGATCGTGATTACGGTACGCCGCCTGCATGACCTGAACCGTAGCGGCTGGCTGATCCTGCTGTTTTTACTGCCACTGGTGAATATTTTTATGGGGCTGTATTTGCTGTTGGGTGCCGGGACCAAAGGCATCAACACCTATGGATTGCCGCGTGAAACGCCGGTCTGGGAAAAAATATTGGCCTGGTTGATGATCATCATCACGGTACTGAGTTTCTTGGCTTCAGGCAGCATGGTGTCTTATATGTTCGGTACCGGCGAACTGGAAGTACCGCCACAGGTCATTCAAAAAGGTACACAATATTTCTAAAGTTGACTGACAATTTTTGACAAAACGGCAGTGAATACGATGTACGGTTGGTTAAATTTTTGTTCAGTTTCAGGCAAAATGTCCGGCAATGATCATCATCCGGAAAACTTGTGGCTGAAAAACAAAACGCCTTAAATGAGGTAACTCAGGACACCTCTCAACTTTTGCAAGAAGCAACAGAAAAGACAGCGCAAACTGTCATTGAACATACAGCAAAATACAATGATGCCTATTCCACCATCGACAAATTTGTTGATGCCTTTTGGGAACGCCTGCCTTATTTATGTATCGCGTTGGTGGTCTTCAGCATTTTCTGGTTGCTGTCAAAACTGTTTAAGCTCTTTGTCCGTAAAGCACTCACTGACCGTAGTTACACCAAACAAAACCTGGTACTGGTGCTAAACCGTGTCGGCAGCTCAGCCATCATCTTTATCGGATTTTTAATTGCCATGGTCATTGCCATTCCAGGTTTTACCCCGGGTCAGCTGATGAGTGCTCTGGGGATTGGTTCTGTTGCCATCGGTTTCGCGTTCAAGGACATTTTCCAGAACCTGCTCTCTGGCATCTTAATCCTGCTGGGTGAACCGTTCAAAATTGGCGATGACATTATTGTTTCGGGCATGGAAGGAACGGTTGAGGATATCCAGATTCGTGCAACCTACTTACGTTCTCCCGATGGCCGCCGCATCGTGATTCCCAATGCGACAGTATATACCAGTGCCGTGACTGTAAACACGGCCTATCAACGGCGTCGTTGTGAATTTGTGGTGGGGATTGGTTATGAAGATGATGTACAAAAAGCCAAGAGCATTATCTTAAGCATTTTAGATAAAGACCCGACCATTTTGAGCCAGCCCGGATTTGCAGTAAACGTCAATGCACTTGCAGACTTCTCGATTAACCTGAATGTACGTTGGTGGGTCGATACTACAGAAACCACCACTGCAGGTTCAATCAGCGAAGTTCAGGAACGCGTGATTAAAGCCTTTGCTGAACATGAAATTTCGATTCCTTATCCGGTACAGGAAATCAAAATCTATCGTGGCAATGACACGACAGAACTCGCTGAATCAGCACGTGCTAAATAAGCGGCCCAATACGTAAGGAATTACCGTTTCGGTCCGAATAATACGGTTGCCCAGGCTGACTGCCTGGCAGCCGTTTTTTATGAGTAAATCAATTTCATAAGGGATAAAACCGCCCTCTGGGCCAATCACAATGGTGCAGGGATGATCAATCGCAAAAGGCATGGATTGCTCTACATAAGGATGGGCCACATAAGCAGGACATTCTGCCGTAATTAAACCGGGCAACACATCTTCAACAAAAGGTTTAAAGCGTTTATGAATTTCAATTTGCGGTGCAACCGTATCCCCTGCCTGTTCCAGACCCAGTGTGACATAATGATCCAGCTGCTGTAGAAATGGGGTTTGCCAATAGCTTTTATCCACCCGATAGCTATGCAGCAAAATCATTTTTTCCACCCCCAGAGTCACGCTATCCATAATCAGGCGGCGCAGCACTTTCGGACGTGGCATGGCGACAATTAAAGTTACTGGCAACTTGGCTGGAACAACTTCTTCTTTGAGCGGTTTTAATTTTATAGCGTGTTCAGTCACTTCTACAATTTCAGTCAGATACCGTTTTCCCTCACGAATCCCCACTTTGAGCGTATCACCTACAGTAATCTCTAGATGTTGCTGTAGATGCTCTAACTGACGTTTGCTGGTAATGGACCAGTATTCAGATTCAGTTTGGCGTGGGTCAAGGAGGACGATATTCATAATCTTCTGCTAAAGAATCATTCAACATATTAGGATACGCGAAAGGCGACAGGGATGTCGCCCGCTGATCTGTACAGCATGGATGCTGTATCAGATCAGCAAAGGATTTTTGCTACTTTTGATCCCTCAAAAGTAGAGATTGCCTACGAATCAGCATTTAAAATTTTCTGTCAAAATGAGGCCGTATGGTGCATTTGAAATATTTAAATATACTGATCAATCACCGCAATATGTTTGGCTAAAGAGCCCTTGTTCTGCAACATAATTTTCTGCGCATGCTGGTTCAGCTGGTGTGTAGTCAGGCGATCGTTTAACAATTCAATTAAAACCTGCGCGACCTGCTCTGCATCATCCACGACTTTCACACCGTCTACAGCTACAAATTCATCGACAATAGTCTGGAAGTTAAAATAATTTTTACCCAAAACTGTCGGCACATTTAAGGCCATCGGCTCCAGAATATTATGTCCGCCACCCGGTTCATTCAGCGAACCGCCGACAAAGCAAGCTTGGCTAAGTGCATACCACAGCCACATTTCCCCCATCGAATCGGCTAAATACACTTGGGTATCTGACTGAATAGCTTCCCCTGCACTGCGACGGCTGGTTTTTAGATTCAGATTTTGCGCAAGCTGAAACACTTCATCAAAGCGTTCCGGATGACGTGGCACCACAATGACCAGCAGTTCTGGATGTTTCGCCAGATAAGGCTTGAAAGCCGTTAACAGTTTTTGTTCCTCAGGGGCATGGGTACTGGCGAGGGTGATTATTTTCCGTGCCGATAAATGCCAGTCCTGCTGCAATTTCTGCGCCTGTTGAATAAAACTGTCCGGTGCATGAATATCAAATTTAATGCTGCCGAGTACCTGACTTTTCTTTACTGCCATACCTAAATTACGGTAACGATCTAAAGTCGCCTGATCTTGAGCCAGCAAACGTTCCAAACCCTTCAACATGCCTTGAGTCAGTCCTTGAACCTTGGCATAGCCTTTGGCCGATTTTTCCGAAAGTCGGGCATTAATCAGTAAACATGGCACTTTAAATTGCTGTGCCTGATCGATTAAATTCGGCCAGATTTCAGTTTCTACCAAAGCCAATACTTTGGGCTGATATTTTTGATAAAACGCATGAACTAATTTTTTCTGATCGGCAGGCAAATACACGGCCTGAAACAAATGTTCATAAGGTGCTTTTAGAAACAGTGACTTGGCCCGAGCCTGACCCGTCTTGGTGGTATTGGTGACCAGTACCGGATGGCCGAGTTTGAGATAATGTTCAATTAAAGGCTGGGCTGCGTTGGTTTCTCCAACCGACACCACATGAAACCAAAGAGCATGCAGGTTTTTCGGCTGTTGAAATGGACCAAAGCGCTCAAGACATTCTTGTTGCAATTGCTCCGTAGTCAGCGCACGTTTTTTAATCTGCCATTTATACAATGGCTTAATTAGAGTAAGTGCCGCGTTGTACCAAAAAGGAGTAGCCAAACAAGTTGCCTCAAATCATGTTCAATCGGCAAAATATAACAGAGCAGCCTTCACATGTTAATGAATTCTGCTCTGTGACATCATTTATTCTGTTTTATGGAAGTAGCTGCTTAACTTTCAGCAAGCTGTTTATTCAGGAATGGATAGTCAATATAGCCTTCTGCCACATCGGTTCCAATCATGTTTTCCAGTTTCAATTCATTCAGTGGTTCATCTTCCACCAAACGCTCAAACAGGTCTGGATTGGCAATATAAGCCTTACCAAAAGACACTGCTTCCGCTTTACCTGATGCCAGCAGCTCAAGCGCATCTTCACGGCTTAAACGCATATTGGCAATATACGGCACACTGTTGGAACGCGCCTTCATTTCAAGACTGATGCTGTCATCGGCCAAATATTCCCGGGTAAAGAAAAAGGCAATTTGACGTTTACCCAATTCTTGCATGACATAACCAAAGGTTTCTTTAGGATTGACATCTCCCATATCGTGCTCATCGCCACGCGGTGCCAGATGTACACCGACACGGCCTGCGCCCCACACTTCAATCAGTGCATCCACCACTTCTAATAAGAAGCGGGCACGGTTTTCTACCGAACCACCGTAAATGTCTTCACGTTGATTGGTTTTGCTTTGCAGGAACTGGTCGATCAGATAACCGTTAGCGGCATGCAGTTCTACCCCGTCAAAACCGGCCGCTTTGGCTTTAATGGCGGCTTGTTTGTATTGTTCGGTAATGGCATGGATTTCTGAGATTTCCAGGGCACGTGGCACCACATATTCACGTTTCGGACGCAGCAGGCTGACATAGCCAGCTTGCTTCACATTACTGGCTGAAACTGGTGTTTCACCTTTTAACAGGTCAGGATGCGAGACACGTCCCACATGCCACAACTGTGCTACGATCAAACCACCTTTACCATGCACTGCATTGGTAACCAGTTTCCAGCCTTCTACCTGCTCATCAGTAAACAGACCCGGGGTTTTTTCATAACCGTTGGCTTCTTCTGAAATCACTGTCGCTTCGGAGATGATTAAACCTGCGCTAGCACGCTGTGCATAGTATTCCGCCATCATGGCCGTTGGAACACGGTCTGCTGTAGCACGGCTACGTGTCAGGGGTGCCATCACCACACGGTTTTTAAGTTTGAGTTCACCAAATTGAATTGGGGTAGAAAAATCTGTCATCAAGCCATCCTCTTACAGCTGGCCTGGACTGATTGAAGTCTAAAGCGCATGCTGTAAATGTTGTAAAAATTCCTGAATCAGTGCTTCATTACGAGAGAAATAAGACCATTGACCATATTTGGTCACCTGAATCAGTCCTGCCTGTTGCAACACCGATAAATGATTGGACATGGTCGATTGGGAAATATCCGCGATTTTTTCCATCTGCCCTGCACATACACCACGACTAAAATCATTGCCACATTCTTCAGTGGCAATGAAACGTTCAGGTTCTTTTAAACATTGCAGAATCTGACGTCGAATCGGGTTGGCTAAGGCTTTATAAATCGCTTCTGTGTCCATCTCATTTCACTCATGTTCATGATCAGCACTTTCGCAAAAATCATTATATCGAATTTAGGCGATATTAATATCGAAAATTATCGATATTATGAGTCATTTTGTAAATTGCTGTCATTTTATCCAAATCCAGATCATTCTAGCATTGTCTGATCGGAGGCATTCATCCTGCTGATCGACAAATGTTAAAGCTAAAAAAGCAGAGGACCCGCCTCTGCTTTTCCACGCAATAAACTTATAGACCCTGTTTCAGGCTGGCTTCAATAAATTTATCCAGATCACCATCCAGTACTGCACCAGTATTCGAGGTTTCTACACTGGTACGCAAGTCTTTAATACGCGAGTCATCTAGTACGTATGAACGAATCTGGCTGCCCCAGCCGATATCAGATTTGGTATCTTCCAGCGCCTGCGCCGCTTCATTACGTTTGCTCATCTCTAATTCATAGAGTTTGGCACGTAACTGTTTCCAGGCATGGTCACGGTTGGCATGTTGTGAACGCTGGTTCTGACAGGCCACTACAATACCGGTTGGTGCATGGGTTAAACGTACCGCAGAGTCGGTTTTGTTAATGTGCTGACCACCAGCACCGGATGCACGATAAGTATCGGTACGTACATCTGCCGGGTTAATATCAATTTCAATGTTGTCATCCACTTCTGGCGATACAAACACGGCAGAGAATGAAGTATGACGACGGTTACCCGAGTCAAATGGCGATTTACGCACTAAACGGTGTACACCGGATTCAGTACGCAACCAGCCATAGGCATACTCGCCTTCTACACGAATGGTCGCCGATTTAATCCCGGCCACATCACCGTCAGATTCTTCCATCACTTCAGCTTTAAAGCCATGACGTTCAATCCAGCGCAGGTACATACGCAGCAGCATTGAAGCCCAGTCCTGTGCTTCCGTACCACCCGAACCGGCCTGAATCTCGACATAACATGGATTCGGATCCATCGGATTGCTGAACATACGGCGGAATTCAAGTTTTGCCAGTTCCGCTTCTGCAACATCAAGTTCAGCCTGCACATCCTCAAGCATGGCTTCTTCGTCCGCTTCTACAGCAAGGTCAAGCATGGCTTGGGCATCTTCAAGCTGCGTAGCTAAACCATCCAGTACATTCAGTACATTCTCAAGCTCGCCTTTTTCTTTGGCCATGGCTTGGGCACGGCTTTGGTCATTCCAGATAGCGGGATCTTCCAGTTCACGCAGAACCTCTTCTAAACGTTCCTTTTTCAGATCGTAGTCAAAGATACCCCCGTAATGTCAGACCACGGTCGTTTAAGTCTTTTAATTGGTTTAGATAAGGATTAATTTCCACGTGAATTACTCTCAATCAGAATATTAGGCTTAAATAGCCGTCAATTATAACACAGAGCATCGATGCAGTTTTAGAGGGCTTTAATTCAATAACAATTGAGCAAATAATGCATAAAAACAGCTTATAAAAAACACTTAATCAGGAGAGCATTTTTAAGATTCAAATCATTTTTATGTTACAAAATACTCGGTTTTTTATGTAAAAAACGTCTAAATTCATAAAACCTCCACAATTTTAATAAAACAAAACATTTTAATATTTTGATATTATTCAAATACTTGTTAAAAATAAATTACACAATATTACCTTAGAAACATTTCTGTAACCTTGGGTAGATTGACCTGTTTTTGTTTTGCTCTAGACTAAAAGTTGTAACAAAAAATGTATTATTTTTAACCGAAATTTGA
>WARP01001414.1_pt1 | contig 11016 bp, 8 predicted proteins | sample 4769151 | NCBI WGS metagenome assembly WARP01 (sample SAMN08893023, study PRJNA449175) | gut metagenome | isolation source: rumen sample fed with dry roughage | host: cow | place: India: Nagpur | collected 2016 | reverse complement strand
TTAAAAGTTTTTTTCTTTGATTTAAATACTGGTATGGTAGCTATGACACGAGCATTATGGTACCTACCACACGCCCCTTATGGTACCTACCACACGAGGGTTATGGTAGCTACCATAATGTAGTTTTAGAAAATCAAGTGATTTTGTTTGGAATTAACTAACTAATTCCCTTCTATTTGCAAAGATAAGTAAATTATTTCATTTATGGTTGAAATTTACTCTTTTTTTACTCTTTTTTTAGAGTTTCTTAGATTCTATTGCAAAGATAATCTTTTCTATAATAAAATCTTCGTTATTGTTTAATGGATCGTACTTAGTCCTTAGATTATAGCCAAATATTCGTCCAATGGATTGATAAAAGAAGGCTCTTAAACTACCTCTTAACTCCTTTACCAATGAATATGAGTCGCTACCTGTCTCTCTATCCACAAGCCTTAGAAGTATCTTACCTTGAGACTTAGTAAGCTTTTTTAGACTTGGTGTAAATTCTCTCTCTATATCCTTCTCTGCTTGTTTCATAAGCCTCTTTCTCTCCTTTTCGCTCTTGCCAATCATAAGATTATTATAATCCCTAAGCAATACTCCCGCCTTTTTAGCATAAGGATAGGCAACCTTTACATTTCTAATAAGCTTGGCGTATTTCTTTAAATCATCCTGAGTGAGAATATATACATAGGCATTAATATCCACCTCATCAAGATAATAAATAGGGATAATCTCTCCCTTATAAGGCTTTGCTGGTCTTATAAGTTGTTTAGGACTTTGAGCAAAACTCAAAATGGCAGAGGATAATACAAATATAAGGATATAGATTCTCATAATTATTAGAATTCAATTACAAAAACCATGCCTAAAAGAAATCTAAAACTAAGAGTCTTGGAATTTACCTATGCTTTGCTCAAATTCCTTTCTTGCAAACGTCTCGTCTATCTTTAATATCTTAATCTCCTTATCAGGCATAGAGAACATGGCATCTATCATAATAGTTTCTAATATTCCTCTAAGCCCTCTTGCTCCAAGCTTATACTCAATAGCCATATCAACAATATATTCCAAAGCTTTTTTATCAAACTCAAGATTGATACCATCCATCTCGAATAGCTTCTTATACTGTTTCACTATAGCATTCTTTGGCTCAGTAAGAATTGAAACTAAAGCCTCTTTATCCAATGGGTTTAAATGAGTAAGAACGGGGAAACGCCCTACCAACTCTGGTATTAACCCAAATTTCTTAATATCTTGAGGTTGTATATATTTTAAGAAATTACTCTTATCAAGCTCATCTCTTTTCTCAGCATCTACAAAACCAATAGCATTACTTCTAAGCCTTGAGGATATTATCCTTTCTATATTATTAAAAGCTCCCCCAGAGATAAATAATATATTCTTAGTATTTACCTGAATATACTTTTGGTCAGGATGCTTCCTTCCTCCTTGTGGTGGCACGTTTACTATTGTCCCTTCTAATAGCTTTAAAAGAGCTTGCTGAACACCTTCTCCACTTACATCACGAGTAATTGATGGATTATCGCCCTTTCTTGCAATCTTATCTATCTCATCAATAAACACTATGCCCTTCTCTGCCTTTGAAACATTATAGTCAGATGCCTGAAGCAAACGAGTTAGAATAGTTTCAACATCCTCCCCAACATATCCAGCCTCTGTAAGGACAGTAGCATCAGCAATACAAAAAGGCACATCGAGCATTTGGGCAATTGTCTTAGCAAGCAAGGTTTTTCCAGTACCTGTTTCTCCTACAATTATAATATTGGATTTATCTAACTCAACCTCATCTTTTTTGTGTAGATGATAGTATTTTAATCTCTTATAATGATTATATACAGCCACAGACAATACTTTCTTTGCCTCATCCTGTCCAATTACATATTGGTCAAGATATGCTTTAATGTCCTTAGGCAATTTAATTTCAATATCACTTACAAGTTTCGTATCCTTCTCTACTCTATTCTGTCTAACTAATTCACTAACCTTTTCTGAACACAAATTACATATATTACATTCTGGACCATAAATCATAGTATCAACCTCATCTTCTCCTCTTCCACAAAATCCACAATTATTTTTTTTCTTACTCATATTATTACTTTCAATATTTTATATTCTTTTTACTTCTTACTTTTTACTCCTTACTTCTTACTTTTTACTCCCAATCTTATATCCCCAAATTGAATAATAGCCTATAATTAAATAAATAGGGATTAGAATAAAATATGGTATCTGTCTATTATCTATTAAATCTGCTATGTATCCGTAAACCAATGGCATTACAGCTCCTCCAGCAATTGCCATAATCAAAAGAGCTGAGGCAAAAGCAGTATGTGAACCTAATTTATCTAAAGCCAATGGCCATATCCCCGGCCATATCAATGCATTTGCAAAGCTAAGCAATATTATAAACACTACCGAAACTACTCCTGAACTTATCAGAGCTAAGAGAGTAAAGATAATACCTAAAAGAGCCGATAAAGTAAGTGCTTTGCTTTGAGAAATACGCTTTGGAACAAGGGCTATACCTAATAAATAACCAATAGTCATTGCAATAAGACTAAAAGTACCTAAACTTGAGCTAATACTCTTATCAATTCCCTGCTCTTGACCATAAAGCCCAAGAGTATCGATAGCAATAACCTCAGCTCCAACATAGAAAAACAAAGCAATAACCCCAAGCCATAGATAAGTATAGGAGAAAATCCCTTTCTTATTAGCTTGAGTCTCTTCCTTTGTTGTTTCTATCTTAGGTAATTTCGCTAAAAGAATCATAATTGCCAATAAAACCAGAACAATAGAAATTGCTATATAAGGAGTAATTAGCCTTTGAGAAAGGAGGTTAAGGGAATTTATCTTTTCGCCCCCAGAGAGCAAATCAATATTATTTGTTATAGAATTAATATCAGAGAAAAGCACCTTAGAAAGCCAGAATATACCTATCATACCAGCAATCTTATTAAATAGGCCCATAATACTCATTCTCTTTGCAGCCGACTCAATAGGTCCAAGAATAGTTACATAAGGATTAGAGGCAGTTTGCAAAAGAGCAAGCCCTGTACCCTGGAGAAAGAGACCTATAAGAAAAACAGAATAATCTCTCACATTAGCAGCTGGTATAAAAACCAAAGAGCCTATTGCCATAATTATCAAACCCAATGCCATTCCCTTTGCAAATCCTGTTTTCTTTAGAATAAAAGATGAAGGAATTGCCATTACAAAATAAGATATATAGAAGGCAAAGGTAACTAAATAAGCTTGTGAGTCATTAAGCTCACATGCTAATTTAAGGAAAGGAATCAGAACTGAGTTAAGCCAAGTAACGAAACCAAATATAAAATAAAGTATTCCTATTATTGAGAGACTGAATATTAGATTGTTTTTCCTCATTATTTATTTTTTCCAAATCAATTGGCAAAGATAAGAAAAAAACAATTCACCTCAATTATGAAATAAATTGTATTTTTGTGTCTTAAATATATCTTATGATTAGATCAGTACTTTTCCTTTTATTTATTAGCTTTTTTAGCTCCCTCTATTCTCAGAGCAAAGAAATAGATGAGGTATTATCCTATTTGCATATAAATAAAGAAGCTAAGATTCTGATAAAACAAAGTGAAATTAAGGATATTAATCTTTTAGCAAATACAATTGGATTGGATTATCCAAAGGGTGAATATTGGCTTGGGTATGTAAATGAAAAGGAATATACAGAATTTCTAAAACTTAAAATATATCATAAACTTTACGTAGAAAAGACTCCTAAGGTATTGAATATGGCTTATACTATATCTCAAATAAGCTTTTGGGATAGGTATCCGACCTATTTGGTTTATGATTCCCTTATGAGGAAGTTTGCTACTGACTATCCTAATCTATGCTCTTTAGATACAATAGGTTATTCAATAAACGATAAACTTCTATTATGCCTTAGAATTAGCACTAATCCAAATATGGATTTGGACAAACCTAAGTTCTTCTATTCCTCTACAATTCACGGAGATGAAATAACAGGAGCTGTTCTTTTGCTAAGGCTTGCAGATTGGTTATTGAGTAATTATAATACAGACCAAAGAGCTAATGATATAATCAATAATACCCAGGTATTTATTAATCCTATTGCAAATCCTGATGGTATGTATAGACCAAACGATATTTCTGTATCGGGAGCTACAAGATATAATGCTAATTACATCGATTTGAATCGTAACTTCCCTGGAATAAAGAATAACCCTCACCCAGATAATAACTCTTACCAAAGAGAAACCCTTGCATTTATCGACTATGCAACAAGAAATAATTTCTCCGTTTCAGCTAATTTGCACGGAGGAGCAGAAGTTTTGAACTATCCATGGGATTCTTATAAATCCTCAACAAAAACTCATGTAGATAATAATTGGTTTATAGATGAATGTAAGCGTTTTATCGATTCTTTTCCAATAATCAGACCATATAGTTTCTTTAAAGATGTATCCATTTCGGGATATACAAATGGAGGTGATTGGTATGTTATTGATGGAGGGAGACAGGACTATCATAATTATTTCAAAGGAGTAAGAGAATTGACAATGGAGGTTTCGAGCGAAAAATCTCTTTCCTCTAATTCATTAAACGATTATTGGAACTATCTGAACAATTCCCTAATAGGCTATATCGAGACTTGCCAAAGAGGAATAGAGGGTTATGTATATGATTCAACAACCAACTCCCCTATTCAAGCAATTATTAAGATAGAGAATCATGATGATAATACTTCTGTTGTTGTCTCTAAAACAAATGGATATTATTACAGACCTATTAAGAGTGGGAATTATAAAATAACATATAGCTCTCAAGGATATGCCTCAAAGAGCTTTGATATTAGTATTGCTCAAGACTCAATGATAAGTCATAACGCATTCTTAGCCTTTGCTGGGGTTGGCTTAGAGAGCGCTAAACAAAACCCTCCTTTTAAGATATATCCTAATCCAGTAAAAGATAATTTAATAATTGAATCAGATATTGATAGCAAGTATATAATCTACTCAATAAGTGGGAGTATTATGAAAAGAGGAAAAATCAATAGAGGAGAAAATAATATATTAATTAGTGAGTTTAGTAAAGGAGTATATATAATTGAAACATCCAATTATAGAGAAAAAATTATAAAGAATTAGGATGAGAAAAGGAATAAAGAATAGAGTAAGAGGTGTTTTCCCAATAATAGCTTTATTAATAGGGTTAATAAGTCTATGTGTAATTATTATTGGCATAAAACCAGTTGCACTCTTTTATTCTCTAACTATTCTTTCGCTACTTATTTTATTTTATCTAATTATCCAAAACAAGAAAGAGATACGTGAAATTGAAAACTTTATTAGAAGTCTTACCCACGAGCTTAAAACACCACTCTCAACCACCTCTTTGATAATAGAGAACCTAAGACAAAGGAGAGATAAGGAGAATGAGAATGAGTATAGGATAATAGAAGAGGAGAATAAAAGAAGTAGGGAGATAATTGAAAGGATATTATATGCATCAAGGTTTAAAAACTACTCAATTATTAGAGAAGAGTTTAATATCAATGATTTAATCACTGATATAAGTAATAGAATAATGAGTTCTTTTAATACAATAGATATTATTCTTAGATTAGATAATGGAAATAGTATTATTTTTGCAGATAGGCTACATATAATTAATGTAATAAATACATTGATTGATAATTCAATTAAGTATAATGATAATAGTCCAAAAATTGAGATTGAGTCGAGAAGGATAAAGAATTACTTAGAGATAGGAATAAGGGATAATGGGATAGGAATACCTAAGAAAGAGAGGGATAAGGTCTTTAGGAAGTATTATAGAGCAAAAAACACAAAGGACAGAAAAGGCTTTGGAATTGGATTAAGCTATGTTAGAGAAGTGGTATTGGCTCATAATGGCAGGGTGAATATTGATAAGGAAATAGAGATAGGCACTCGAATAATTATACTCCTTCCAATATTTGATTAGAATAATAGAGAAATAAGAAATATATAAAAAGAGATTATGAATAAGACGGTTTACTATTTAGTATTTTTGGGAATATTTATATTTTCAGGTTTAAAAACAGAGGTTTACTCACAAGAGAAAGAAAAGATTGTAGGCGAGGACAAGACCTTCTCTACCCCATTTTGCTCCGCAGCTATGGGTTGGACACTACCTTTTGGAGAAATGCAAAACCGATACGAACCTTTTTTAAGTATTGATGCTAACCTTGGCTGGAAGACCTCAAAGAATTGGTTGTATATGGCTGAATTTGGATTTGCTTTTGGCATGGATAACGTTAAGATAAAGGATGATATACTTAGAGAGATAATGACTAACGATGCTCAACCCTTTGTAATTAGCGAAGGAGGTACTGATGCTGGAGTTGTTGCTTATAATAGGAATATTAGCTTTGTGGGCAAGGCTGGCAGGCTATTCCCTCTATCAAAGAAACATCCTAACTCAGGGATAATGCTAATGATTGGTGGAGGTTGGCTACAACACCAGATTATCTATCAAGCAACCTTAGAAAAAGCTCCACAATTGGAGGGAGATTATGCCTATGGATATGATAGACAGATGAGGGGATTAATTACTTCTGCTTTTGTTGGCTATATGCATATGAGTAAGAAGAATTTCTTAAACTTCTATTTAGGCGTTGAGTTCAATCAAGCTTGGACAAGGATGACAAGGGATTACCAATTTGATTTGAAATCAGGCGATAATACTCTTTACCAAGACCGTATGATTAGCTTTAAGTTTGGTTGGATGTTCCCATTCTTTGGAAGAGATGCCGACAAGGTATATTATTATTAAAAGAGAATAAATTATATATATATTTTGATGAGATTAATCTATAGCCTCTTTATACTACTTTACGACACTATCTTACTAATCATTAGCCCATTTCATAAAAAAGCAGGCTTGATGATAAAAGGGAGAAAAAATACTATTGAGAATATCAAGAAAGGTTTTAATCCCTCAGACAAGGTTGCTTGGTTTCATGCCTCATCGCTTGGAGAGTTCGAGCAGGCAAGACCACTTATTGAAGAGTTTAATAAAAAGCATCCTGAATATAAGATATTAATAAGCTTTTTCTCCCCTTCAGGCTTTGAGGTAAGAAAGAACTACTCTTTAGCAACAAAGGTTGTTTACCTGCCTGGAGATAGCCCTAAGAATGCAAAGAAGTTTCTCGAGGCTCTTAATCCAGATATAGTTTTCTTTATTAAGTATGAGTTTTGGTTTAATTTCATTTACTATATCCACAAAAGGAATATCCCCCTTTATCAAGTATCACTAATTCTTAGAGAGAAACAATATTTCTTCTCCTGGTATGGCTCTTGGTTTAGGGGGCAACTTAAGAAATTCGATATCCTCTTTGTTCAAAACCAAAATACTCAGGACTTATTAAATCGTTTTGGGATTAACTCCTCTATTATTAGTGGGGATACAAGGTTTGACAGAGTAAATGATATAAGCAAGAACTCCAAAGCCTTCCCAATAATAGAAGATTTTATCAACTCTAAGCCTTGTCTTTTATGCGGTAGTACATGGGAGAGGGATGAGGAGGTAATTGCAAAGGCTATTAAATTATCTAATAAGAGCATTAAGATAATTATAGCTCCTCACGTAATAGACCTTGGACATATTAATTCAATTAGAGAGCGTTTCCCTTCTTCAATTCTATTTTCAAATATTGAGAATGAAAGAATAAAAGATATAATAGACAAAAATGTTTTGATAATAGACTCCATAGGTATTCTATCCTCATTATATAAGTACTCAAGCCTTGCTTATATTGGGGGAGGATTTGGAGTAGGGATACATAATATACTTGAGGCAGCAACCTTTGGCAAACCTATTTGTTTTGGAAGTAATTATAGCAAGTTTAGAGAAGCTGAGGATTTAATCTCCCTAAAAGGTGCTTACTCTATAAAGGACGAGAATGAGCTTAGCTCTTGGATAGTTCGTATGCTCGAGGATTCAGAGCTATACAAGTCTGTATGCCTCTCAAGTATGAATTATGTTAGAGATAATATTGGAGCTTCTAAGGTAATATTAGAAAATATTAAACTAAAAGGATATTGATGAGGAATAGAATTTTTGTCTTATTTCTATTAAGTATAATAATATTGCTTAATGCTTGCAGCCCCTATAAGCATATAACTGATAATGGTTATTTGCTAAATCGGAATATTATAAATCTCGACAATAAAACTCTAAATAAAGAAGACTTCCAAAACCTTATAAAGCAAGACCCTAACGGAGAGTTCCTCTTTGTAAAGTGGAGTATGTATTTCTACTCCCTATCGCCTAAAGGAGAGGACTCTAATATGAATTTCATCAATCGCAATATCTTCCGTAACCTTGGGAGCAAGCCCGTAGAATATAGTGAGGCTCTTGGCTATCGTTCTGCAAATGAGATGAAGAAATATCTAATTGTTAAGGGTTGCTTCGATTCAAAGGTAGAGGATTCTTTAGTATTTACAAGGAAGTGGTATAATAAGAAAAAGATAAACCCTAAGAAAGTAAATAAGATATATAATATCTATATTGGCAATAGATACCTTATCGACACATTCACTTATACATATCAGGACACAATATTGGGGCAAGACCTAAGAAAGATAATGCATAACTCTCCATTAAAGAAAGGAATATACTACGATGAAGAACTATTCACCTTAGAGAGAGATAGGATTGAAAGAGGGCTAAGAGAAGAGGGCTATTATGATTTTGTAAAGGAGAATATAATCTTTAAGATAGATACCAATAAGAGCCTTAGCACTGCAAAGGTAGATATAAGTATTAATAATCCTAAGTCAAAGGATAGCTCAATTGAGATATTTAATAAGTACAAGATACGCAGGATTTATGTAATGCCATATCAGGAAAGAAGCTCAATAGAGGGTAAGGTATTCACCTATGATACTAATATATTCTACCATAGACCAAGAGAAAACTATGGATTAAACCAATATTACTATATCTCACAAAACCCCTCACAAATCAACCCTAAACCTATTCTACGCTCAATACTATTCCAATACGATAGCCTCTATTCTCCACTACAAGCAGAGAAGACGTATTCTGCATTAAGCAATCTAAAGAATTTTAAGTTTATAGATATATCCTATTCAAAGGTTAGCGATAGCACTAAATTGAGCGATACTCTAATGTTAGATGCTTTTATAAGACTATCCTTAGATAAACCCATACTCTTTTCAACATCCTTAGAGGCAAACTTCTCAGCCTCTACCAACTCAGTTACCGACAATAACCCCTCCAACTTCGGACTACAATATGGAGTAGGGCTTCAGCATAAGAACCTCTTTAAGAATGCAGAAATATTTTCCTCAAATCTAAAGTTCGCAATAGAGCTAAGAAGCGATATATTCAATAAGAGCGACTCATTAAACACTTGGAATTTTGTAAATGCCTTTGAAACAGGAATTGACTTTGGAATAGAGTTTCCTCGATTCTTAATACCCTTTGGGACAAGATTCTACTCTATGCAGTTCCTCCCACATACATCTTTAAGAGGAGGGTATAATTTCCAGAAAAGACCTTATTTTGAAAGAAGTATATTTAATCTAAACTATGGCTACTCTTGGAATAATCAAAACAAGTACTTTCATTGGATAATGCCTGTGGAAATAAACCTTGTAAAGATGAATATCACCAATAGCGACTATGCCGATTTGATAAAAACCTTTGACAAGAGAATACAATACCAAACCTCCGACCACCTTGTAATGAATACAAGATATAGCTATGTATATAATGGTCAGGAATTAAACAAGAAAAAAGACTTTAGATACCTAAGGCTAAATGCAGAGATAGCAGGCAATGCACTCTATTTAATAAGTTCTGCATTCTCAGCACCCAAGAACTCAAACAAAGAATATATAGTATTTACCATCCCATTTTCACAATATATTAGAACAGACTTTGACTACAAGAAGTATAGCTATTTAAACAGCGATAATGTATTTGTATTTAGAGCCTTTGGAGGAGTGGGCATACCATACGGCAATGCATCTGCCCTCCCATACGAGAAAAGCTTCTTTGCAGGAGGAGCAAACAGCTTAAGAGCATGGCAGCTAAGAGAGCTTGGACCGGGAAGCAGCCAAAAAGACAATTCAATTCTACGCTTCGACCGCTCAGGCGACATATCCCTTGGAGCAAATTTCGAGTATCGATTCCCAATAGCAGGCATATTCGAAGGAGCCAGCTTTGTGGATATAGGCAATGTATGGACAATAAAAGAGCAGATAGGATTAGAGGGAGGACAATTCCAGGCAGATAGATTCTTCAAGGAGATAGCAGCAGGCATAGGCTTAGGAATAAGAGTAAACATACAATTCCTAATAGTAAGGCTCGACTTTGCCGCAAAGATATGGGATCCATCCAAAGACATAGAAGAGAGATTAGTAATAGACAACACAAAACTAAAAGACATAAACGTCAACTTAGGCATAGGATACCCATTCTAAAAAAAGGAGTCGAAAACAAATCCGACTCCCAAATAAAGGCATTACCCCAATTTAAAATCACACCCTAAAGTGAGACATATTGGGTTGTATATTCAAATAAATGACCTCTGATTTGTTGATTTTAGATTCAGTTATTTTGAATTTCACTTTGAAACTTTCAATTAAATATACATTTTATATTCCACTCAAGGTTTAAGATTAGGTTTAATGGACATTTTTATTTCTTAAATCAATGATATTTTCTTCTTCTAAAAAGGACTTAGTCCTTAGGGTCGGAGGACTTAGTCCTTTAGGGTAGAGGACTTAGTCCTTGGGGGTAAAGGACTAAGTCCTTTTTGGAGGTAAGTATATGGTTGAATATTAGAGGGTTTAACCTGTGGTTTTGCCTTATGGTTAATATCTTTGCAGCAAATATAAAAAAAGTGCATTTACTGCGGAAAAAGACATTTATTGATGGTTTTTAAGACATAGGAGAGTTTCAAAAATATCAAAAGGGCTTTTAAAA
>WARP01001924.1_pt1 | contig 11022 bp, 3 predicted proteins | sample 4769151 | NCBI WGS metagenome assembly WARP01 (sample SAMN08893023, study PRJNA449175) | gut metagenome | isolation source: rumen sample fed with dry roughage | host: cow | place: India: Nagpur | collected 2016 | reverse complement strand
CTCGGCGGCGGCGCGGGCGGCCCGTTTTGCCGTTTGGGCGGCGGCCCGTGCGGCGGCGGCTTTTTCGGCGGCGGTGGTGGCGGCGGCGGTGCCGCTGGTGCAACTAACCGGCATTCCGTTGGTGTCAGTGGTGGTGGTGGTGCATACGCCAAGAAAACTGACATCCTCGTGAATAGTACGATGACCTTCTCCTATGAAGTTGGCGCAGGTGGTAGTAAAGGTACAGCTAGTTACAATGGAGGTGATGGAGGTACTTCCTATTTTTCTTCGAATGGATCTGCGATTGTATCTGCTGGCGGTGGTAAAGGTGGTAAGAGCCATAACCAAGGTATTGATGAGCTAACAATATCACCGTCTCTTGAAAATGGTGGTAAGGGAGGAACTGCAACTGGAGTCCTAGGTTCAACTACAATAGATGGCGGTGATGCAGGAGAGAGTTATATTCTTGGTGGAACAACAACGTCACCATCGACAAGATCAGGAGCTGGAGGTAACGGAGCTAATGGAGGGTCTGGCGCAAGTGGTGTCGAAAGTTCTTCTAGTGGTGTTTGGTTAGGACGTGTTGGAAATTCTAATGATGGAAATTCTGCTACTGGAGTTGGAGGTGGTGGATCAGGTGCTTCTGTAAATTGCTATAATCTTCTTACCGAAAAAGAAGGTGGCCAAGGAGCTGGTGGTCAAATTAAGTTTGTATATTCGGTTCTCGAACTCACCGTGACCTTCAATACCAATAGCGATGTTTCCTTTCCTAGTAAAACCATCTGGTATTATGATACTATGAGCACCATTCAACCCGCCAATCCCACAAAGAATTGTTATACGTTCGGCGGATGGTTTTATGACGATGCTTTTATCGACTCTGTATATTGGGATCAACCTTGCACCAAAGAGCAGAATTTTACAGTATATGCCAAATGGATTCCCAAATTCCCATCTGTGGCGGAACTTAACCCTACAGAAAACCATAAGGATGTAAAATGCCATGGCGGAAAGGGTGAGTTTGTAGTTACTGCTTCTGGCGGTACGGGTTCTACTTATACCTATGAGGCTTACATTCAGAATACCTTGGTGTCTCAAAGCTCAAATGGTATTTTTAATAATATGTCCGCTGCTACTTATTCTGTGAAAGCCTACGATGGAGACAACTGTCCTTCAAACGCCCTTGAGGTTAAAATCGAAGAACCCGACACGCTCATAGCCTCTATTTCAGTCTCCCATGTGAACTGCCACGGCGAATCTACGGGTAATGCTGTGCTTACCGTGTCCGGCGGCACCGGCCCCGGAACCTATTCCTACCTTTGGACTGACCAACAGAGTTCCGTAACGAAAGATCTTAACAACAAGCCAGCCGGAATCTATACGGTCACGGTAACGGATGGTAACAGCTGTACGGCAGTAGCCACTGACACCATTAAAGAACCCGAAAGCGCTCTCACCATTACGGAAGCGACTTCTACTCCGGTGAGCTGCCACGCAGGTCAGGGCATCGTAGACAATGGTACCATCACCATCACAGCCGCTGGTGGCACCCCGGGGTATTCTTACGCCAAGAACGACGTGGCCGACTCCTATGGCGACGACGCCACCCTCACGGGCTTCACGGCGGGCGGTCCCTACAAAGTGTATGTGAAGGATAACAAGGGCTGTATAACGTATACTGAGGTTACCGTGGCAGGCCCCACTTCTGATCCCATTAGTTTCAACGCCCATACTACGTCACCGGCCAACTGTCATCCCGACAATATCGGCGTTACCGACAATGGTAAGATTGCCATCACCGCTCAGGGCGGCGCAGGCACCCTTACCTATATAATATATGATAATAACGGTGAAGAGATGCCCAACAATCCTTGGGCCAATGGCGAATTCCAGGGTCTTGTGGCTGGCACCTACAGTGTGAAGGCCACCGATGCTGCGGGTTGTTGGCTCAAAGAAGAAAATATTGTTATCGGCTCGGCCACTAAGGTGGTCATCACCGCTGCCAGTCCTGCCAATGTAAGCTGCTACGTCGGCAACCAGGGCAATCACGCCGATGGTACCATTACCGTCACGGTTGAGGGCGGCAATAATAGCACGTATACGTATAGTAAAGACAGCATTACCTACCAGAATTCCAACGTGCTTACCGACTTCTCGGTCGGCACCTACACCGTGTATGCGAAGGACGGCAACAGCTGTGTGGCAAAATTTGAGGGTGTGGTCGTCGGCCAACCCGATTCTATCATCGCCATTGTGACGCCTACCTCTGCCAACTGTTACAATGGTCCTGGCAGTGTGTCGGTTTCCGCCAATGGTGGCAGCAACCAATTTACGTACAGCTGGAACACGGGTGCCAGCGGTGCCACGGTAGAGAACCTCACTCCGGGTCTTTATGTTGTGACCGTGNNACAGCCGCAATTGCGTAACTACCGCTCAGGCAAACCTCACGCAGCCCAACCAGCTCGTGCTGAACATCGGCAATTTGACCGCGCCCAAGTGCGCCACCTCCCATGACGGTATTATTCCTGTGACCGTGTCAGGCGGCACGCCGGGCTACACCATCACCTGGGGCTTGGACGGCGACAAGGAACTTGCCGCACCCGGCACTACCAACATTACCGATCTAGCGGGTGGTAACTACACCGTGACCCTTCAAGATAGCAAGGGCTGTTCCGTTTCACAGAGCGATGTGCGTCTGAATGCTCCTGCTGCCCTCACCATTACGACCGGTACGGTGGTAAATGTGCATTGCCATGGGGGTAACGATGGACAGTTGCCCGTGACCGTGGCTGGCGGCGTCGCTCCTTACACCATCGCCTGGGGCGGTACCGACTATGTTATGAACTATGCCGGCGAGTACACCATCACGGAACTCACCGCCGGATCCTATACGGTGACTGTGACGGATGCCAACCAATGCACCGCCGAAACCGCTGCAATAGGTATTACCGAGCCCGACGCCTCTCTTCTCATCAGCGAGGTAACGGTTGCCAACATCAGCTGTAATGCCGACAACGAAGGTCAGCACAGCGACGGCTCTATCACCGTGAGCGTGACCGGTGCCACCGGCGATGTGACCTACAGCACAGACGGCGTTACCTATCAAGCTTCCAACGTGCTGAGCGACCTCAGCGCTGGCAGCTATACTATCTACGTGAAAGATGCTGCCGGCTGTAGTGCCACAAAAGACACCACCGTGGGTGCTCCTGCCGCCATGACCATCGACGACGTGACCCTTACCAATCCCAAGTGCGTGAACGACGCCAACGGCATCATCGTGGTGACTACCGTGAGCAATGCTCAAGGCGAAAGCAAGGAGTATGCTCTCAACTATGGCGCTTATCAGAGCAGCAATACTTTCGAGAATCGCCCCGCCGGTCAGTACATCATCACCGTGAAGGATGCCAAGAACTGCGTGGCCTCCCGTACGGTTACGCTGAACCAGCCTCTTGCGCTTTCCGCCACGGCCACCGGCAACGCCGTGAGCTGCCACACCTCTAACGATGGCACTAAGAACGATGGTTCAATCAGCGTGACGCTCACCAACGCTACCTATCCTTGCACCTACTCCTTAAATGGTTCTGTCTATGGCGATTCTGTTGACATCATTGCGGGTCTCACCATGGGTACCTATAATGTGTATGTGAAAGATGCGAACGGTTGCACGGCCAATGTGAACAGCATCTCCGTGGGTCAGCCTGCCGCCTTCACCATCACCAGCGCCACCCCGACAGCCGTTACCGTGAATAATGGTACAGATGGCCAGATTGCCATCGTGGCTACGGGTGCTGTGAAATTCCTTATCGGCACCGATGTATACCCGAGCTCGCCCATTACAGGTCTTTCTGCTGGCACCTACACCGTGGTGGCCGAGAATGACAAGGGCTGCCAAGCCTCTGTGAGTGTTATCGTTAATGAACCCGATGCATTAACGCTTACCCTTGATGCTACTGACCTTACCTGTAACAACAACAACTCGGGTGTTATTACCGCTAACGTTACAGGCGGTGTGCCTCCTTACACCTATTCTAAGGACGGTACCAACTATAGTGCAGAAAATGTCTTCTCTGATCTTGCAGCTGGTTCATATACCATTTATGTGAAAGACGCCAACAATGTGACAAAATCGGCAGATACAACACTTACCCAACCGAGTGTGTTGACGGTTACACCGGGAACTATTACTAAAGTGACTTGTGTTGATGGTAATAATGGTTCTGTTGTTATGGCTATTGCCGGAGGAACAGCTCCTTACACTTTGACCTACGATAATAATAATGTTACTATACCTGCGGCTGGCGATACGCTTATCGAGAATCTTTCCGCGGGTACCTACTCTATGATGTTAATCGATGCCAATGGTTGTAAACTTCCGACGACTGTGGAGATTGAGGCAATCGATCCGCTCGTTGTGGTTGCTTCCGACACGGTGGATGTGAAGTGCAATTCGGGCAACACGGGATCCTTCAAAGTGACCGTGTCTGGCGGTACAGCAAATTACATCCTCTCTTGGGGCGGTACCCACACTATGGATGCTGCCGGTAACTATACGGTTACGGATCTGACCGCTGGCGAATACACGCTGACCGTGACGGACGCCAACGGCTGCACCGCCACAACGAAAAAAGTTGTGGTGAGCGAGCCTTCCGCTCTTGCCATGATGACGGGCGTGGTGGGCAACCTCTCCTGCCATGGCGATGCTAACGGCTATGTGCCTGTGGTTGTAAACGGTGGTGTAGCACCTTACACTATTGAGGCCGGTACTTACAGCATGACGATGGCTTCCGCTGGACGCGACACCCTCAAGAATATGAAGGGTGGCACCTATACCATCAAGGTGAAAGATGCTAATGAATGCGAAATCAGCAGCGATCCTGTGACCATCGAAGAACCCGATACCCTAATTATTACGAATACTGTTACGACCAACCCGAGTTGTAACACCGCCAATGCCACCGACGCCAGCGGTTTGCTTAACGATGGTAAAATTGAAGTGACGGCTACGGGCGGCATCGGCAGCTATTCCTACAGCACGGATGGTACAAACTATCAAACTTCCAATGTCCTGAACACCCTCACCAAGGGTACCTACACCGTTTATGTGAAAGACGAGAATGGTTGCATCACAACGAAGGATGGCATTGAGATAGGAGAACCCAACGCTATGTCGGTGTCCATTACCGCCACCCCTGCCAAATGTAACGGTTCCCTGGATGGTGCTGCGACTGCTACAGTAACCAACGGTGTAACGCCTCTCACATACGCTTGGAGCAGCAACCCGCCTCAGAGCAATGCCAATGCCACTATTCTCGGCGCTGGCAAATACCCGTTGCTGGTAACGGATGCCAACGGCTGTACTGTGAAGGATACCGCTACCATCACCGAGCCTGACGCCATGACGGCAGACATCACGATTGATAACCATGTGACATGCTTTAAGGGTACGAATGGTAAGGCCACAGTCTCCAACTTAGCCAATGCCACGGGTACTCCGACTTACGCTTGGACAGGTAGCACTTCTACTGCAGCTGTGGCTTCTGACCTTACTGCAGGTACGCACACGGTGACCATTACCGACGAAAATGGTTGTAAGCTCACCAAGAGTGTTACCCTCACACAGCCCGATTCATTAATGGTGGATATCGAAGTGCCTACAGGTGCTGCATTGCAGTCTTGCACACAGACCGTAGTGGCTAACGTTACCAACGCCACGGGCACTGTGACGTACAGTTGGGCGGGTGCAACCGGTTCTGGTTCTGACAATACCGCCACTGTTACTGGCGTGGGTGCGCACACGGTGACCGTCACTGTGACGAATAACACGTGCACTGCTCAAGCAACCAAGTCCTACACGGCCACGCAACCAGATGTGGTGATTATCGCGTGCGGTAGCGACGAAATTCCGGGTAATGCTGCTATCATAGCCGCTATTAACAATACCTTGAGTGGTTGTAGCGTGGATGCATCCTCTGCAGTATTCCCTGCTGCCGGAGCAACATTTATCAATGATACTATTATCAAATCAAACGATAATACCTATACAGTAAATGTCAAGAAGAGTATGCCGACCATTACCTTGACGGCATCACCCGCTACTCTTTGTGAAGGTGAAAGCACCACACTGACCGCTACGCAAGTAGCCGGTGCCACTTACGATTGGGGTACAGCATCAACCGCTACGGGCAATGAGATTGTTGTTACACCTAATAATCAAACAACTTATACCGTTACCGTTACCTATGGAGGTTGCAGTAATAACGCTACTGAACAGGTTACGGTGAACATCAGACCGCATATTGCCGATATCACGACAAGAATCTGCACGGGTAACGAGTTGAATGCTGAAATTACTGCTGGAAACTGGACAAATGTTACGAGATTCGATTGGACGGTTGTGTCCAATACCGGTGTGACGGGTGCAGGTGTCAACAATGCAAATGATCAAGATGAAACTCCTACACATAAACTTGAATTCGGTCAGCTTACCAACGCCACCACGGCATATCAGACGATTGTCTATAATGTTAATCCGAAAGATGGTGCCTGCTACGGCGATGCTTTCACCGTAACGGCTATTGTGAGACCGAGCATCGAGAATGACGCCCAGTTGGTATTCAACGCTCCCGACATCGAGCATACACTCTACTATGGCGCTTGTGACACCCTTGTGAATATCGTTACCCCGGAATTCACAACTTCTATTGCCGAATATGCCGGTAATCTTGTTCTTACCAATAATAGAAGTACTAATAACAGCGGTGCCATCTTAGGCCGTGTGGCTCCTGGTGACAACACCATCATCTGGACGCTGACTGACTCGTGTGGCAATACTCGTAATTTCACTCAACATATCATTGTGAAATATCCTGATTGTGGCACTGTCACGGATGCTAACGGCAACACCTACACCAGCGTGCGTATCGGTTGCGAGTGCTGGACTACCTCCAACCTGAAGAGCACCACCTATGCGTCCAACTTGGGCGGCGGCGAGATTCCGGTGGCATTAGCATACTACGCCAATGAGTATCCGGATGAGGATGCCAACGTGGCCACATTCGGTCGTCTCTATTCCTGGTACTCTGCCGTGAAGGTTGCCGAGGGCGATGACAACGCTACTCCTGCCACGCAGACGGCTTCTGCCAGCGGTTACAACTACGTGCAGGGTGTTTGCCCGGCGGGTTGGGCTCTGCCTACCAGAGAGCAATATGATAACATGATGAGCGTTGTGAACAACACCAATAACCTGAAGAGCGATGATGTCAACACCTGGTTGCCTGGCGCCAACGGTTCTAACTCCACGGGTTTCAATGCTGTGGCCTCCGGCTACTACGATGATGCTACGGACAGCTACTTCAACCTGATGGGTGAAGCTTATTACTGGTCATCATCTTCCACCACGGCTCGGAAGGGTGAGTGTTCCTACATCACGCACACCTGTCCCATCCTGCTCGATCGTGATTCCAACAAGGGCATGGGCTTCAGCGTACGTTGCGTACAGCGCGAGCAATAACCCTATAGCATACCAATAAAAAAGGCTTCCTTTCGGAAGCCTTTTTTTTGTTTGGTAGATCGTGGAATTTCGGGGAGGGTGTTAGACGCTGTAGATTGGATTTCTCATCATTACATCTGGATAGCGCTGATCTGTTCTTCGCTCAGCTCTGTGGTCTTCGTACTCCAAGATACTTTTCTCGTACTCCTGTTTTTCCATATCATTCAGTTTTGACAGTTTACACTCCTCATACAGCTCGTGGAAAACATCGTACTCCGCCGGAATGTCACTCTCCTTCATCTGCCACATGTTCTTGATCGCGTAGCACCACTTCTGGCGGTCGTCGGCCAACTTCCCGAACCGTTTTCCGGCGGCAAATTTACTCAAATCTATCAATAGGAACGACATCTTCTCCGAAAAAATTTCGTTCCGGTCGTCCTTCAGCATCACATGCTGCACGAAATCATTACAACATTCCGCTAATCATGTCGACGTTGTGACTTCCCCGCAGGCCTCCGGCCTGCGTTGTCGTGCGGATGCATCTCCTAATCTACAGAGCCCTGCACCCCTCCGGGGTGCGGCTATGCAGGTAAACGAAAACCGGCTACGCCCGTAAGCGAAAAGATATTGGTTTTGAGAATCTCCGCCACGCCCATAGGGAGACAGGGGTTTGCTCTGATTCCCGCAGGCCTGAGGCCTTGGAATGGGTACCACTGCAAATAATCCTCATATTCCAGAAACCACTTGGAAACTCGAACAATAACGCTGTATAAATTACGGCAAATACAGATTGGAATCCCCATAGCTCAAAAAACGGTAATCATGCGCCAGGGCGTGGCGGTATATCCGTTGCCACGCGTCGCCCACGAAGGCCGAGATGAGCAGCAGAAGCGTACTCTTGGGTTGATGAAAATTTGTGATAATACCTTGCACAATCCTTGGTTGGTAGGTTGGAACGATAATAAGACGAGTAGCCGCGTGGAGAAGGTCGGTGTGGTTCTCCTTTAGAAAATCCAGAATAGCGGTGAGTGACTCTTCGGGCGATACCTTTCCGAGTTCAGCATCATCATAGATTTCCCACTGAAAAACGGTCAGAGGATCGGGTCTGCGAAGATGAATTTTTGCCCCGATGATAAAAAGGGACTCCAAGGTACGAGCCACAGTAGTGCCCACAGCTATACGCCGTTTGGAGAGACTATCCCGCAATCTACGAACTACCGTTTCCGTAATGACAATCTGTTCCTCATGCATATAATGGTCGCCAATCGTCTCGGATGATACAGGTTTGAATGTGCCGGCTCCGACATGAAGGGTTACGTATGCCAGATCCACGCCTTTGCCGGAAAGTTCTTCCAACACCTTCGGGGTAAAGTGCAATCCAGCAGTGGGAGCCGCCACCGAACCGTCGTAGCGGGCATAAACCGTCTGATAGCGCCGTTCATCTTCGGCGGTAGCCGCACGTTTAATATAAGGTGGCAGCGGCATCTTCCCGTAATGCTCCAACCATTCCGCAAACGAGACATCCTTGTCGTCCCATTCGAAGGTTACCTCAAACGTACCTTCCTGATTTTCGCCTTTGCAGGCGGTAATTGTCACCTCACGTTCATCAAGCAGAACGGCAAGATGCAGGGGATGCTTCCATCTTTTCGCATTTCCCACCATACACTTCCACACTACCCTACCCGTCTGGGCGAAAGCCTCAGCCGGATCTCGACTTGGAGCCAAGGGTTCCAAGCAGAAAATCTCGATAGCCGCACCAGTATCATTATGTGCCAGCAGTCGGGCATGTATCACCTTGGAATCATTGAAGATGAGTAAATCATTATGGGTCAGAAAGTCCGGCAGATGGCAGAAATGGCTGTCGGTGATGGCACCCTGATGATACACCAACAGTTTAGATTGGTCGCGGTCGGGTACCGGGAAAAAGGCGATGCGTTCATCGGGAAGCCCGTAATCATAGGCATCCATCCGTATGTTTCTATCTTCAGTCATAGCGGCGGCAAAGATACGAATTTCGCAGATTGGACGGTTTTGACAAAAAGAGAGTGTGAGAGACCTGATTTTTTCGTATTTTTGCAGCCTTTAATGAATCCCATACAGAACTTATGATTGCTGATTACGTATTTGAAACCTCGTGGGAGATTTGCAACAAAGTTGGCGGTATCTACACCGTTTTATCAACGAAGGCAAATTCACTACAAAAATTATACAAAGACAAGGTTTTTTTTATCGGCCCCGATGTTTTACAACCATCGGATAATCACTGGTTCTTGGAAGAAAAGGAGCTTTACGCCGATTGGAGAAACTTTGCACGGATAAACCAGAACCTCGAGATACGTGCTGGAAGGTGGAATGTACCTGGAAATCCCATCGTTTTTCTGATTACGTTTGACCGGTTTTTTGAACAAAAGAACAGCATCTATTCAGAGTTGTGGCTCGATTTTGGGGTAGACTCCATGTATGCTTACGGAGATTACGACGAGTCATCGATGTTCGCCTATGCTTCGGGGGTGGTTATAGAAAGTTTCTATCGGTTTCACCGTTTGGAGGCGTGCCATGTCATTGCGCACTTCGATGAGTGGCAGTTAGGTATGGGAGCCTTGTACATCAAGAAATATGTTCCGAAAATTGCCACAGTTTTCACCACCCACGCCACGGGAGTAGGACGCTCTATTGCCGGAAACGGGCTCCCGCTCTACAATCACCTGAAAAATTATAACGGCGATCAGATGGCGCGCCAACTGAATATGGTGGCCAAGCATTCCATTGAGAAAAGGGCGGCACAAAGTGTGGATTGTTTCACTACGGTAAGTGATATTACGGCACAAGAGTGTTCGCAGTTTCTTCAGCGTCAGCCTGATGTGGTGACTCCCAACGGATTTGAGAAAGACTTTATCCCCAACGGATTGAACTATAGGCGTACCCGAAAAAAGGCGCGTGAAACGTTGCTGAGTGTTGCGGAGAAACTATTGGGGCATTTTGTTCATCCCGATGCACTACTGGTAGGAATTAGCGGAAGGTATGAATACAAGAACAAAGGTATCGATGTTTTTATCGATGCGTTGGACACGTTGCGCAAGATGCCTCAATTGTCCAAAGATGTGATTGCATTCATTATGATCCCTGCTTGGATAAAGGGTCCCAGGGAAGATTGGCAATCGGCACTTTATACAACTCATCAGCTGCAGGATATTGAAAACGACAAGATTGTAAATTACCTGAAATACCTTGGATTTAGCAATTCAGAGCAGGAGAGGGTAAAAGTAATTTTTGTTCCGTCTTACCTGAACGGATTCGACGGTATCTTCAATACGGATTATTACAACCTGTTAATTGGCCTGGATGTTTCTGTTTTTCCATCCTATTACGAACCGTGGGGGTACACACCGCACGAGAGCGTTGCCTTTTCCATTCCTACCATCACGACAACGCTGGCGGGTTTTGGTGTTTGGGCAAAGAAAAATGGAGATACAGAGAAAGGTTTATCCGATGGGGTACAGGTCATTTACCGGGACGACAGTAACTATAAAGAGGTGGCAGAGGAGATTGCAGCC
>WARP01000856.1_pt1 | contig 11066 bp, 6 predicted proteins | sample 4769151 | NCBI WGS metagenome assembly WARP01 (sample SAMN08893023, study PRJNA449175) | gut metagenome | isolation source: rumen sample fed with dry roughage | host: cow | place: India: Nagpur | collected 2016 | reverse complement strand
GTATAGTAACTCTCTTTGGGTTTTTTAGGAATCAAGGTCATCACCTCTTTCGAATGGGTTGTTTTTTTCTAAAGGGGTCTTAGGCTTATTTAGATAACAAATGTCTCTATAAGTACAATTCTTACAAGAATCAATTGAAGAAGCGATTTTCGGATTGATATCAAAATCATGAGCTTCAATCTTTTTTATGGTCTTTAGAAGTAAGGCCTCAAAGTCATCAAGGATAGCATTGAGTGTTTGATGATCATATACCCAAGCACTTTTTTTAAGTGAACCATCTTTATTAACACCAGTTTTTGCAAGCGTGTTTTCTGTTTGAAATAAAGGATCGATTTCTGTAATTGATCTTAAGTCATTTAATTTGTAGCCAGAAAGCTGATAGGCTTCTTTTTGAAGTTCTTCGTAGGTTTTTCCCTCTTCTTTTTTTAAAACATTCGTGTAGATATTTTGATAGAAGAATCCGCTAAAGTAAGGACTTTCAAAATGATTCTTCTTTAGAAACAACAAGTAAAACAACAATTGTGAGTTAAACCCATCAAGCAGGTAATCAAGGGGTTTAATGGCACTACCTGTTTTGTAGTCTACGACGTATATTTTCTCACTAAATTCATGATGACGTAAGATTTTATCGATTTTACCTAAAAGAAGGTAAGTCTTTTTTGATTCTAAAGGCATGCTTACCTCAAGTTCGGTTTGATAAAGCAGGTAACTAGAACGTGCTTCTAAGGTTTTGATGAACGTTAGGACTTGTTCTAATTGAATCGTCGATTCCCTTAAAAAGAACTGTTGTTCAAGGGTTAACTGATGATTTGAAAGGTAGGCAGTAAGATAATCATTTATATCTTTTTGATTGTTGACTTGTTGGTAGTCTTTTAAGACCTCATGAAAAAAGTTGCCAAGGTGAAGTTGGGTGCTTTCTTCAAATGATGTTTTGACGTTTAAGAGGTGCTTTAAGTAAAATTGATAACCACATAAAAAATAGTCATTTAGTTTAGTAAAAGAGAGTGTTGTTAGTTGATTAATAAATGTTGGATCATTAAATCCTTTAAACGTTGGGTCGTATGATTTTGGAAGCTGTAATTTTTTTTCTCTTTCAAATGATTCTAGTAAAGGACTTCTAATGCCATACAAGTGGTAGGTATCAAGCAGTGCTTTATAGGATAGTTTGTCTTTTCTTATAGAGTATCTATCTGTAGAAAACTCAGGTGCTAAGGTTTTGAGTTTTCTGGGTAATGTTTGAAGTATAAATGAAGGATAAGCCTCACCTTGTGGGCTTTCTACTTTATAAGAAATGGTTAGATGTTTAATACTAGAAAGACTATGGATGAGTTGTTTTTTATTTGTTTGTGTTTTCTCGATCGAAGTCAATAGGTTAAGTGATTTTTTTTGTTCGTCACTTAAAAAATCATTGTCTAAGGTAATGGTAGGATAAGCGCCAGCATTAAAGCCTAAAACAAAGACGATGTGATCTTCTAAAAAGGTATAATTGATTGAGACAACTTCAATGACATCTTCTAATATATCGCTTTTTAAAGCGGTTTTTTGGAAGTGGTAAAAAAGTTCATCTAAACAGTCGCGATAGTTATATGAACTAAGGAGATAGTCATTTAATTCAGATAAAATTGTCTCTTTTAGTTCATCAAGTTTCGATGAGTGATGAAATGAGTATGAGACAATATAGTCTTTGATTTGCGTTAATACCTCGGTGTTATTTCCACTAAGAACGGCTATTTTGTTTAACACATCTTTGGTCAGTTGAAACTGAACAAGTGATGTGTTTTTCGATATAGAAACAGGTATTTGATAGAGCTCACTATAAACCTCAAGTAGGCTATGATAGGTTTGATCTGCGATGATTTTGATTTGATTGATATTAACACCAAAATCGAGTTTTCCTGCGATTTGTTCAAAGACCTGGTTAACTTCATCTTTGGCGTGGTGTGCCTTAATTAGATGAACATCGTTAGTTTGATTATTTGGATCAGTAGGTAGGATAACTTCAAATCCAAGACGATTTAAAGTCATTAAAATAATCGGTTCAACGGTTTCGGTTAATAACACCACATAGCCATCATAACGCGATTTAAAATCACTAAGGTATAACAGGTTATTTATTATTAACTCATCAAATAGCGCCTGATAAAACGGTGGTAAGCTTTGATTTAAATAGTAAAACGGTAAGACGTTTAAATAAAGATCAGCTGTTTCGCTATTGACGTTTAAATGTTTTGAGACAAAAAGTCGTGCGGTTTTGTGATAAGAAAACGAGAGCGCTTGGATCAAATCAGTTGTACTTAAGAACTTAACAGAGACGAAAAAAGGCATGGCCTCTTTTTGTTTGAGATAGTCATTTTTTTTAGACAAATCCAAGATGACCAAGGTTTTTTGTTTGTTTTCTAATAAGTCTTTAAAGGCATTCATGAATAGCCACCACTTTCTCTTTACTTATTATAACATTTTATTTGTCACATGATGGTAAGTTCTCACTTGAATAACGAATTAAACCACGTGATTTGTGTTAAAATAATAAGACAAAGGGTGTGTTAAAATGAAAATTCTTTCAATTGGTGATCTTCACCTAGGCAAAATTGTGAATGGGTATTCCTTGCTTACTCATCAAATAGAGAGTTTGAATCAAGTAAAAAAGGCGCTAAGAGATCATCAAGTGGATTTACTGATGATTACAGGTGATTTATACGACCGTGCGATTCCACCAAAAGAAGCGATCAAGGTCTTTGATAACTTCTTAAATGACGTCTTAAAAGAAAACATTAAAGTGAGCTATATCGCAGGTAACCACGATTCTTATGAACGGACCTCTTTTTTAAGTGATGTTTTAAAAGGCACTTCTTTATTCATAGGAAAAGAGTTTGACCAAACCATTGATTCATTCACACTTAAGGAAGGTAATCAAACCTATCGTTTTTATCTAATCCCATTCATGCCTTATCAGTATGTTAGAGAAATCTTGAACGATGATTCAATCGATTGTTTTCAAAAGAGCTATGAAGCGATGTTAAAAACAATTGAGTTAAACGAAAACGAAATCAATCTATTGATGACACATGCATTTATTGGTCATTCTGGCATAAACCCAGAGGTTTCAGACTCAGAAAAAACACTTGCAGTGGGTGGTCTTGACTTTGTTGATAGTCAATTATTTGAAGCGTTCGATTATACGCTTTTAGGACACATCCATAAGCCTCAATCGGTTTATTACGACAACGTTAGATACACGGGATCGATATATAAATATTCCTTTAGTGAGGAAACACACCAAAAATCGATGTTACTACTAGAAATCAACTCAAAAGAAGACATTAAACAAACCTTGATTCCAATACATATGTCAAAAGAATGGCACACGTTATCGATGAGCTTTGATGAAATCATCAATAATGAGTCTTTAATCAGTAAGCATCAAAACGACTACGTTCGTATTCGTTTAACGGATGAAATCGATGTGTCTGATGGGGTAGCTAGACTAAAACAACGATTTCCATACCTGATGGAGTTCAGTTATCAAAAAGACGCCGAATTTGTTTCGCTTGGTGGAGCCATCACGGATCAATTAGCCAAAGAAATGTTAAACAAAGAAAACCCAGAAAAAACAATGAGGTCGCTTTTCATCGAATTTGCAAGAACACAAGCGAACATCGAATTAGACGAGGTGGATTTAAAAATCGTTGAAGAGACCATCGAAGAACTCATAAGGGGGAATAACGATGAGAATTAAACAATTAGATATTCAAGCGTTTGGCCCTTTTGGAGGATTTGAATCCATCGATTTTAAACAAATCAATAAGAAACAGTTATTCCTAATAACCGGGAATACCGGTGCAGGCAAAACGACCATCTTTGATAGCGTCTGTTTCGCCTTATACGGTAAAACCTCAGGCTCTCAACGAAATGAACCTGAAAATCTTAGAAGTCATTTTGCAAGCGAAGACCTTGATACGTATGTCAGGTTGGTTTTTGAAGTTAATCATGAAACCTATGAAATCAAACGCTATCCCAAACAACAACGCTATTCAAAACGGACCAAGGGCTATGTGTCAAAAAATCAAACCATCGAATTTAAATCCCTAAATCAACCAACCGAAATCTTAACTAAAATACAAGAAGTTGATCAAAAAGTCTTAGAAGTCATCGGTCTAACCTATGAACAGTTTAGACAAATTGTCATGTTACCTCAAGGTGAGTTTCAAAAACTACTGACTTCAAAAAGTGACGATAAAACTGAAATTTTTAGAAAAATATTTCAGACCGAAAGTTTTGAAGAATTTCAGAATCGACTATTTGAAAAAAGAAATAACGCATTCAAACAAATCGAAAAAGACATTAACCAACTAGAACTCATTAAAAAACAGCTAAGCAGTTCATCAGAACTACTAAGTCTACTTTTAGAAAATGAAGCAGTGTCTTATGAAGACATGATAAAAGAACTTGAAAGCTACTTACAAAAACAACAAGAGGCGCTTCAAATAAAGAAAGACGCATTAAAAGAAGAAGAAAATCATTTAAATCAAGCGCGTCAGTCATATCAATACAACGAGCAACAAAACAAATACCTAGATGAACAAGCAACCCTAAAACAACAAAAACATATCTTAGAGAGCCAATCACAGTTCATTGAATCACTCAAAATAGAACTAGATCAATACGAACAAACCAGAGCGCACGTCATAACCTATCAAGACTATGTCAATTCAAATGAAGAGATTAATAGACTGAACATCATGGTAGAGGCATTACATAAACAATTAAGTGAAGCCAAACAGGCATTTCTTCAAGCAGAAGAGGCACAAAAAGCCGTTACAACGCTTGAAAAAGAAAGAGATAATCAAAGAAACATAGAAAGTGATTTAAAACGTGAACTTCAAAAGCTTAAAGACTTAAAAAACGATGAAGCAGAATTAAAACGATTCAACGATGAACTTGAACAACTAGAAAAACAAAGTCTTGAACTTAATAAAGATGTCGCACTTAAGAAAAAATCCCAACAAGCGCTTGAAGAAACCATAAAAACATCAGAACTGAAAATCAAACAAATAGGGCCACTTTATCAAACAATTGAAACAGAAACAAACGAACAAAAAAAGTTAGAAGAACTAAGTCAAATATATGACACCTATATTAAAGAAAAAGAGAGTTACAGTCAACTGCTTTCTAAGCTTGATATCGAAGATAAAACCTTTAAAGAAACAAGAACAATTTATGAAACAACCAAACAAGCCTACCATCACTCACTCGTTGACGTGCTAAGAAAAGAATTAGTCGATAATGAACCATGCCCGGTTTGTGGGTCAACCAATCACCCACAAAAAGCATCAACTAAAGAACAATCTTTTCCAACCAAAGAAGAAGTCATGAAAGCAGAATTGATTTACTTAGAATCATTAAAACAAAAAGAACGTTTAGAAACATCCCTAAATGAAAAAAGAGACGTCATTTTAGCATTAGAATTGAAGCTTCCAAACGAAAAAGAAAATATAAGCAAAGACTTAGAAAATAAAAAAGCGAATGTCAATAAAATTAAGCAAGAGATTACAAACTTAGAACAATTAAGAGAAACAATTGAGAATCAAAATTACGAGGTAAAAAGTTTACTTGACCAAATCGAAGGGATGAATCAAACAATTCATCAAAACGAACTTCTAAAAGCCAAGAGTCAAGAAAAAATCAGAAAACAACAAGAACTGATTTTTAAATACCATAAAGAGTTAAATAATAAAGATGATCAAATGGTTGTTTTAGAATTAAATACGATTGATAAAAAAATCAAACAAATTGAGCAAACAATCAAAACACTAAATGAAGACTATCGAAAGAAAGAGCTCATCTATAAAGAACTTGAATTTAATCTATCAAACACAAAAACACGCGCTGAAGAACAACAAACGAAAAACAAAGAATCAAAGCGAAAGTTAGATAGCTTCTTAGAGCGTAAGCAGATGAACTTAGAGACATTTAAACAAATACTTTCGACCAAAGACATTAAGGAAAAACAACAAAAAGTCAACGAATACACCAAAAAAGAAATTGAACTCCAAACTGCCTTGAATAAACTGATGTCACTTATAACCATCGATCAAAAAGTTGATTTAGAGACACTAAAAGAATCACTTTTTTCCCTTGAACAATCGTTTAAGCATAATCAAGTCGCTATTCAAAACGAGGGTTTCTATTTAGAAGAAACAGCTAAGCGTGTCGTTGAGTTTAAAACCACGTATGATTCCTACCTTGCCTATGGTAAAACCTTTGAACGCATTAAGCGTCTTTCGGATTTATCCAGGGGTCTAACTTATAACAAGGTATCCTTTGAACGTTATGTATTATCTTATTTCTTTGATCAAATACTAAGAAAAGCAAACCTGAAGTTAGCCTTTATGACTTCAAACAGGTACTATCTCAAACGAAAAGAAGACAAATCCAGAGGAAACCAAACCTCTGGACTGGACTTGCAAATCTATGACCGAAACACCACGAGGGTTAGAGACGTTGAAACCTTATCTGGTGGCGAAACCTTTAAAGCCTCTCTATGTTTGGCCTTAGGTTTAGCTGAGGTTATCAAAGAAACCAGTGGTGGCATTGAAATGGATACCATGTTTATCGACGAAGGTTTTGGAACACTTGACCAAGAGTCTCTTGACCAAGCCATTGATGTTCTAATGAATCTAAATGAAGAAGGACGAATCGTTGGTTTAATTAGTCACGTCGGGGATTTAAAAAGCGTGATTGAAACTCAAATTGAAATTGAGGTAAGTAAAACAGGCAGTACCATACGAAAGGAAGATTAAAATGAAAATACACCTAGATAAAAAAGCCATCGGACAACGTATGTTTGATGAATTAAAAAAGCAATTTGGTAGTCATTTAATCACCGAAGAACTATCGTCTGATGTGACCTACAGGGTGATGTTACCGTTTGTTGTTAGCGATGATGAATTATATAAAACGCCTAATCTAAGCCATATACAGTTAGTTACGGCAGGCTATGATCAAATGGATCTTACAAAGTTAAAAAAACATAGAATTAACCTGTATAACGCAAAAGACGTCTATTCAGATACGATTGCAGAAGACATTTTAACTAAGATTTTTGTCTTAAACCGAAACGTAAAAAACTACGTCAAACAAATGACAGAAGGTGCATGGGTTAGACACAAAAACGAATACGAACTATATAACACCACTGTCGGCTTCATTGGAATGGGCTCGCTTTCTAATGCCCTAGTTAAACGGCTTGAAGGGTTTGATTGCACATTTTTAGGTTATCGTAGAAGTACTCAAAAAGACCCAAAGTTTCAAGAAATTTATACCGATCAAAACGGGCTAGATTTACTCTTAACCAAAAGTGACTACGTGATTGTCACCCTACCATTAAACGAAGAAACCAATGGTTTACTGACAAAAGAACGTTTAATGCACATGAAAAATAGTGCATTATTAATCAATGTTGGCCGTGGTGAGGTCATTGTTCAAGATGATCTAATAGAATTACTACAAACAAAACAAATCAGAGGTGCAGGTCTTGATGTGTGTTACCCAGAACCATTACCAAAAGACCACATCTTATGGACACTTGATAACGTCTATTTAACCCCACACAACGCACCATCTTCAATTCATCAATCAAAAAGGCTTCAATCGTTGATTGTAAAAAACATTCAAGCCTATTTAACTGATCACCCAATGGTCAATGAAGTTAATTACTAAATTTAGCTAACTTAAAAAACAAAAACAGTCGTTTTATGATAAAAGCATATGTTTTTGTTTTTTTGTCTTTTCTTTTTGACTTAAAGCGATATAATGAGGGTGAAGAGAGTTGATTTTTATGAAGCGTTCATCGAAAGTCAATCAAAGAAGATTTAATTTAATCTATCAAAGACTCCTTGCAGGCTTTATGACCGTTAGCGTCGTTGTCGTCGCTTCTTTTACCTTGGTCAAACAAGTCGAGGTGTCTTTTTTAGCCATATATAACCTTGAATCGAGCCTCTACATCAAATTAAACCTAGAAACAAAGGATGATTTGAGTGATGCGGTTGTTGAGGTTAGCTCGCTATATGATCATTATCAACAAACAATACCACTAGGTGAAAATCAACTCGTATTTGATCAGCTTGTGGTTGGTAGAAACTACGACATTAAAGTAATAGCCGATCTTGGTTTTGGCAAGCAAACCATCAAAGAGACCAGATACAAACTGACTAAAGAACCAACTGGACACATAACATACCTAGAACAATTTGGATCAAGCCTATCTTATAGCTATGAGGTCTATGATTATTACAATCGGATCGATGGACACGTTCGAATACGTATATATAAAAACAATCAACTGATTCAAGAAGGCCCGGTGCCAGAGGTATTTACCGAGGGTATTCTAAGTGGCTATGGATACCTTGAAGAAATCAATCCAAGTGAAACGACCTATCAAATAAAACTTGAAGCATCGATTAATCATAGATATGTCACGCTAGATGAACAAACGATTATAACCACCACAAACCCAAGTGTACATGGTGAGTTCTATTTGATGGATGACTTACTAAATTACTTCTTATATATTGAAGATACGTTTGAAAGTATCACCTCACCAATCATCACCGTAGAAATTTATCAAAACAATCAATTAATTCAATTGATCGAACATGACAGAGATACCGAGTTTCAAATTTTTAATGAATTACCTGGTTACACAAAAGACAACTATGTCGCTAGGGTCTATGTGAGTGTTTCTAACAAACGAACATTAGTTTATGAACAAAAAATCACAAGATACACAGAGGAGGGCATTTAAGATGAAAAAAAACGTGGTAAAATTTGTATTTTTAGGATTGGCTTTACTATTTTTGGTTTTCGCAAGTCTTGGACAATACATCTTTGAAGAAGGCAGTACACTTTATGAATTATCAAGAGACAACATCGGTAAATTCTTTGGTGTCGTTGATTTTTTCAAAAACAACGTAGATCCCATTGTAGAAACACTTGCAGTCATAGTGTTTTTATGGGTAGTTGCGTATTTGTTTACGCTCTTAATTAATGTAGTAACTAAGCGTGGCAAACGTAGTAAAACCATTGGTGATCTCCTACAATCCGTCGTCAAATACGGTAGTGTCATCATTGGTATTTTCTTAATCTTATCGGCTTGGGGTGTGTCAACACCAACCTTACTCGCCTCAGCAGGGATTTTAGCCTTAGCCATTAGCTTTGGTGCTCAAAGCCTAGTTGAAGACATTCTTGCTGGGTTGTTCATCATTTTTGAAAAAGAATTTGTGGTTGGCGACATCATTCAAGTCGCTGATTTTAGAGGTCGTGTCATTGAGATGGGGGTTAGAACCACCAAACTTGAAGACGTCAATGGTGACGTTCAAATCATCAATAACTCAGACATTAGAAGCGCAATCAATACCTCTTATAAACACTCACCAGTGATATGTGATGTGTCAATTAGTTATGGGGCAGATTTGGTTAAGGTAGAAAATGTCATCAAGTCAAATCTAGAACGCATCAAAAAAGCTATTCCACAAATCAAAGAAGGCCCGTTTTACTTTGGTGTTCAAGAACTTGGCAACTCTAGTGTGATTTTAAGAATATACGCCAAATCCGATGAGACTGATAAGTATCAAGCCAGACGATTATTAAATCGAGAAGTCAAACTCATTTTTGATGAAAATAAGATTGAAATTCCGTTTAATCAATTAGACGTTCATATGAAAGAATAGTCTAGTGGTTTCATACCCTCTTTTTCAAAAGGCACTCACCCTTTTTTAGGTGGGTGCTTTTCTAACACTAAAAATACCTGTGTTGTGTTAAATCTCATCAAGAACACGACATCGTTATTACAAGTTTGAAAATCTAAACAAACCCCTAAATCGCGCTATTGAATTAATCATCTAGATATGATAAAATCCGTTTTGGTTTTAAAAATAAATTAAATAGATGACGGGGTGGGTTATGAAGTACGATTGCATTATTGTAGGTGGAGGACCTGCTGGTTTATATGCGGCTTATGAGCTAGCGCATAAACGACCAGACATGAACGTATTATTAATTGAAAAAGGACATGATATATATCACAGAAAATGTCCGATTTTAATGGGTAAATTAACCAAGTGTCCAATTGACAAAACCGGTGTTGCAGGCTGTTATCCAGCGTGTTCAATCACCAGTGGGTTTGGCGGTTCAGGGGCATATTCGGATGGGAAGTTTAATATCACAAGCCAATTTGGTGGTTGGTTAACGGACTATTTGGCAGCTCAAGAAGTTGAGGATTTAATCCAATACGTCGATGGCATTAATTTATCACATGGGGCGACCGATAACATCACAGACCCAACGACTCAAGAAGTCAAACAAATCGAAAAACGCGCACTAGGGGTAGGCTTAAAACTACTTCGCGCAAGAGTAAGACATCTAGGGACTGAACAGAACTTACTTATTATGAAATCAATCTACGAATCAATGATTGGTAAGATTGAAATGAAATTTAAAACCGAAGTCAAAGACATTATTGTCAAAGATGGCCAAATCAAAGGCGTTATCCTTGATAAAAATGACGAAGAAATACACGCCGACAAAGTGATTTTATCGGTCGGTAGAGAAGGCGCAACTTGGCTTTCAAGACTTTGTCAAAAACATCACTTAAAAATGACCAATAACCAAGTCGATATTGGGGTTAGGGTAGAAACCAACAATATCGTCATGGAAGAAATTAATGAACATTTATACGAAGGGAAATTCATCTTTAACACGACCGTGGGCACGCAAGTTAGAACGTTTTGTTCAAACCCTTCTGGTCACGTGGTTGTCGAAAACCATAACGGCACGATGCTTGCAAATGGGCACGCATTTAAAGATGAACAACTTGGAACAGAAAATACAAACTTTGCATTACTCGTATCTCATCAGTTTAAAGAACCGTTTGATCAACCAAATGAATTCGCACACGCGATTGGTCAATTGGCAAATAAACTTTCCATGGGATCAATCATTGTCCAAAAATATGGAGACATTAAACTCGGTAGAAGAACAACTGAAAAACGCTTAAAAGAGGGGTTTGT
>WARP01002009.1_pt1 | contig 11069 bp, 8 predicted proteins | sample 4769151 | NCBI WGS metagenome assembly WARP01 (sample SAMN08893023, study PRJNA449175) | gut metagenome | isolation source: rumen sample fed with dry roughage | host: cow | place: India: Nagpur | collected 2016 | reverse complement strand
CCCGCCTGGACGGTCATGCGCAATTGTGCCTCGGGCATGCAGGCGCTGGATTCGGCACTGCTCAACATACAAAGCGGACGCTCGCACCTGGTGCTGGCTGCCGGCACCGACGCCCTATCCCATGCGCCCATCCTGTTTTCCGACAAAATGGTGAATTGGCTCAGTCAATGGAATGCCGCCAAAAGCACGGGACAGAAACTGCAGGCCCTGCGCAGCTTCAGGCCTGTCTACCTGGCACCGGTCATTGGCCTGCTAAAAGGCCTGAAAGACCCGGTCATTGGTATTTCCATGGGCCAAACCGCTGAAAACCTGGCCTGGAAATTTAACATTACCCGTCAGGAAATGGACGCCTACAGCGCACGCAGCCATCAACGGACTATTGAGGCGCAAAACCGCAAGCAGTTTGCCGAAATCACCCCCATCATCGATGCCCAAGGCAATCTTTATAGTGACGATGACGGGGTTCGACGCGACTCCACTCCCGACAAACTGGCCAAACTGAAAGCCGTTTTCGACCGTCCCAGCGGCAACATTACAGCCGGCAACAGCTCTCAGGTCAGTGATGGCGCTGCCGCCCTCATCCTGGCCTCGGAAGAGGCCGTCATAAAATGGGACTTGCACCCCTTGGGAAAAATCACCGACTGCCAATGGGCCGCCCTTGACCCGGCTCAAATGGGGCTGGGTCCCGTACATGCCAGCATCCCACTGCTGCAACGCAATGGTTTAAGCTTGCATGATCTCGATCTGTGGGAAATCAATGAAGCTTTTGCCGCTCAGGTACTTGGCTGCATCCGTGCCTTTGAAAGCGACGCGTATTGCCAGGAACATTTCAACACCCCGGCCTGGGGTACCCTGGATCAGGAAAAACTGAATGTGGATGGCGGCGCGATTGCGATTGGCCACCCGGTTGGCGCTTCGGGTGCCCGCATCGTTTTGCACCTGTTACATGCCCTGCGGGCACGCAGGCTGCGTAGGGGAATTGCAACGATTTGCATTGGCGGCGGCCAGGGTGGCGCCATGTTGATTGAAACCATGGGGGATAAGGCATGAATACCGCGTTGAATTTGAACAACTGGTCACTGCAAATTGATGACAGACAAATTGCCTGGCTCAGCATCAACTGCCCCGAACGCAGCATGAATGCGCTCTCTACCCAAGTCATGAAGGAGCTGAAAACAGCCCTTGACCATCTGGGCTCGCAGACCATCAAGGGCCTGGTCTTTTTATCAGGCAAAAACAACGGCTTTATTGCCGGCGCCGATATCAATGAATTTTCCGGTATCAGCAGCCCCGAGGGCGGCAAGCCACTGATTGAAAGCGGCTGGAACCTGTTCAACCGCATTGAAAAACTGCCCTTTCCCACCCTTGCACTCATTCATGGGGCCTGTCTGGGCGGTGGTCTGGAACTGGCCCTTGCCTGCACATACCGCATTTTGATTGACACACCCAAACCCGCCCTTGGCCTGCCCGAAGTCATGCTGGGCATTTATCCTGGCTGGGGCGGCCTGCAACGGCTGCCTGCCTTGATTGGCCCGCAAGAGGCCTTAAACATGATATTGAGCGGCAGAACCCAGGATGCCCGCAAGGCAAAAGCACTGGGGCTGGTTGACTGGGTGGTTGCCCCGCGCGTGGCCCGCCAAAGCGCCGCTGAATGGGTGCTGTCGGGACGCCCGCGCCGCCAGGCCAGGGGGTTGGCCAAATGGCTTAACAGGCAGCCCCTTAAGAAGCTGGTTGCGCACCAGGCCCGAAAAACCGTGCTCAGCAAAGACCCCGATGCCCATTACCCCGCCCCCCGGTCGATTATTGATTTATGGGAACAGCACAATGGTGATGGCCTGGCCGCGCCAGACATTGTCAACCGGCTGTTGAACTCGCCGGTAACCGCCAACCTGATCCGGGTTTTTCACCTGCAGGAAAGGCTCAAGGCATTTGGCAAGCAAAGCGGCCTGCCACCGGTATTGCATATCCATGTGATTGGAGCTGGTGTCATGGGCGGCGGCATTGCGGCCTGGTGCGCCTTGCAAGGCATCAAAACCACCTTGCAGGACACCGACTACAGCCGCATTGCCAGCGCCTTCAAGGCCGCTGCCCCGCTCTTTGCCCGCAAAGACCGACTAACCGCCCAGGCTGCCCGCGACAGACTGATTCCTGACCCCGAAGGGCATGGTATTACCACCGCCGACCTGGTGATTGAAGCCATTTATGAAGACGAGCAAGCCAAACAGACCCTTTACCAGCAACTTGAAGCGCGCATGAAGCCGGATGCCATTCTGGCCAGCAATACCTCCAGCCTGTCAATTCAGGCATTACGCACCGGCCTGAAACGGCCTGAACATTTTCTGGGTATTCACTTTTTTAATCCCGTGTCAAAAATGCCACTGGTTGAAATTGTGCATGCCGAAGGCATCAGCCAGCAAACGATTGACCGTGCCTGCGCCTTTGCAGGCCAAATCGGCAAACTGCCATTGCCCGTGCAGGACACCCCCGGCTTCCTGGTCAATGCAGTGTTGGCCCCCTATATGCTGGAAGCCATGCAGTGCATTGACGAGGGTATAGACCCTGAAGTGATTGACACCGCCATGCTCAAATTCGGTATGCCCATGGGACCAATCGAACTGGCCGATACGGTAGGACTGGATATTGCCCTGGCAGCGGGCAAACAATTATCGGCAGATAAACCCGTCCCCAACTGTCTTACCCGTCTGGTGGAGCAAAAAAAACTGGGCATCAAGACAGGCGAAGGCTTTTATAACTGGAAAAACAGAAAACACGGCAACCGTTCGAGTAAACCTGTTCCGGATGGATTGGCCCAGCGCCTGATTACACCATTCATTGAACAGGCCAAACGACAAACCGAAAAAGGCATTACCCAGGATGCCGATCTGACCGATGCGGGCATCATTTTTGGCACCGGATTTGCCCCATTCAGAGGAGGACCGCTTCATTACAGCAAAACCGGTTGCGGGAAAATCCGCTGAAAACACGATTATCGGGCTCGGCTATACTTAGCGGTAAATACCAGTGATAACAAGAGGACGGAAGAGGGACAGAATGATGAAAAAAACATGGCTTACCAACTATCCACCGGGCGTCCCGGCTGACATTGATGCTACCTGCTACTCATCATTGGTGGACATCTTCAAGCAGAGCTGTCAGAAATTCGCTCCTTTAACCGCCTATATCTCCATGGGCAAAAGTCTTAGCTATGCCCAACTGTCCAGCCAATCCAGAAATTTTGCCGCCTGGCTGCAAAGCCGGGGCATCAAACCGGGCACCCGCATTGCCCTGATGATGCCCAACCTGTTCCAGTACCCGGTTTGCCTGTTTGGCGCCTTGCAGGCCGGTTGTACCGTGGTTAATTGCAACCCCCTGTACACGGCCCATGAGCTTGAACATCAGCTGAATGACTCGGAGGCTGAAGTCATTGTTATTGTTGAAAACTTTGCCGCCACCCTGCAGGCAGCACTGCCAAACCTGAGTTCGCTGAAAACCATCATCGTAACCTCTATTGGCGAAATGCTGGGACTAAAAGGGCATTTCATGAATTTCATGGTGCGACACATAAAGCATCGGGTGCCCAAATGGTCGCTGCCCAATCCTGTCCGGTTAAAATCCGTTTTAAACGGATCCGGCAAACTGCCCTTTACGCCCCCGACTCTGGGCCATAACGACATTGCCTTTTTACAATATACCGGTGGCACAACCGGGGTTGCCAAAGGAGCCATGCTAAGTCATGGGAATATGGTGGCCAATGTCTGCCAGGCCTGCGCCTGGGTAAAGCCACATACCGCCGAGGGTAAAGACTTTATTATTACCGCCCTGCCGCTCTACCATATCTTTGCCCTCACGGCCAACTGCCTGACCTTCCTGATGCTGGGAGCGCGTAATCTGCTGATCCTGAACCCGCGCGACGTGCCCGCCCTTGTCAGGGAAATTGGACAATACCCGTTTACCGCCATTACCGGTGTCAATACCCTGTTCAATGCCTTGCTGAATGATGAAAATTTTAGCAATCTTGATTTCAGCCATTTGCACTTTACGCTGGGTGGTGGCATGGCAGTACAGCGTCCGGTTGCCGAACGCTGGAAAATAATTACGGGCAAACCACTCACACAGGCTTATGGCTTAACCGAAACCTCGCCTGCGGTCACTATTAATCCGCTGGACCTGTCTGAATTCAATGGTTCAATCGGATTACCCCTTCCCTCAACCGAACTGTCCATTCGTGATGATAATGGTCGTGAAATGGGCACGGGAGATATCGGAGAAATCTGTATCAAAGGCCCGCAAGTCATGAAAGGTTACTGGAACAATCCTGAAGAAACCCAAAAGATTTTTGACCCGGACGGTTTCCTGCATACCGGAGACATGGGCTATGTAGATGCAGAAGGATTTGTCTATCTGGTTGACCGGAAAAAAGACCTCATTATTGTCTCGGGTTTCAATGTATACCCTAACGAAATTGAAGAGGTCGTAGCCAGCCACCCCGACGTACGGGAAGTGGCGGCCATCGGTGTTGACAACGGTGCGGCCGGAGAAATCGTGAAAATATTCGTGGTGCGAAAAAGCCCGTCGCTGACAGAAAAACAATTGATTGATTTCTGCCGCCAAAGCCTGACGGCCTACAAAGTCCCCAAACTGGTGGAGTTCAGGGATGAACTGCCCAAAACCAATGTAGGCAAAATCCTGCGACGGGCACTCAAAGAATAGATAAACCGGCCTTTACTCGACACTATCAAAAGTCACTTCGCTGTCAATATTTTCACGGGTCAGGTTGGGGGCGCACATGCTCAGGAATGCATACACATAATCCCGTAAAAACGTCCCTTTTTTCAGACCGATGCGGGTCACGTGCTCACCAAACAAATGCCCCACAGGAATACCCACCAGTCCGGGATCTCTTCTGGGGTCAAAGGCCACCCCCGCAATAATACCCACGCCCATTTCAACATCGACATAAGTTTTGATCACGTCGGCATCAAGCGCCTCCAGAACAATATCAGGCACAATGCCCTTGCTGGCAAAAGCACTGTCTATCGAATTGCGGCCCGTAAACGCACGATCATAGGTAATGATGGGGTACTGCGCCACCTGCTCAAGGGTAATGTTTTTAGCCTGGGTTGAGGTCAGACTGGTCAGAGGATGATCAGGCGGTACAACCAGCGTGTGTTCCCATGCATAACAAGGCAAAGTGGTCAGGCCCTCGACATTGGCCAATGTTTCGGTAGCCAGGGCCAGATCAGCCTGTTCCTGCAAAACCATATTGGCCAGTTGCGAAGGACTGCCTTCGGCCAGCGACACACGCACCTTGGGAAAACGCTTTCTGAACTCAGGAATCACCTTGGGCAGGAAATAACGGGCCTGTGTATGCGTACAGCCAATCACCAGGCTTCCCTCATCGCGCTTGGCAAACTCATCACTGACTTTTTTCAGGTTGTCCACTTCACGCATGATGCGGTCAATAATGCCGGCAACGGCAGCGCCCGGCTTGGTCAAGCCCTTGATGCGCTTGCCATGCCGCTCAAAAACCTTAATACCCAATTCATCTTCGAATTCGATGATGGCCTTGGAAACCCCCGGCTGGGAGGTAAACAAAATCCGGGAGGCTTCCGTCAAATTGAAATTTCTTCGGATGGTTTCCCGGATAAAACGAAATTGCTGTAAGTTCATAGCGATCTATCCTTAATTTAGATAGATTATAAGTTATATAAGAGTTTATGTTTATAACTTATGGCTATATATTTATATTTTCTATTGCTTAGGCTTTTTGAGTGTTAAACGTTTGCGGAACAAATACACACACAGTAAAAACACGGTACCATGCAACAAGATCATGCCAGCCATCATGTCTATTTTATCGCTGCTAATCCACCCCCTGACCAGATTCATGGTATTCATGTAAAGCAAACCAATCAGCCCGGCCAGCACCAAATCGCCAGAGCGGCCAAGCCGCGGATTCACCGCCCCCAGCGGAATGGCCAGCAAGGCCAGATTAAGCGCAGCCAATGGCAATGAAATACGCCACATGATTTGTGAATCGCTTTTACTGGTTTGATCCTCGAACAGGCTGCCCGTTGGCCTTGCTTTCATCACATTCAGCGCTGCATTCCGGATATTTTCTTCGGTATTTTCTCCACCCTTGCTTTCAAGACGCATGGTGTAATTGTCAAACTTGATCATTCGAAACTCGGCACTGCCGGGTTTCATGTCATAACGGTTACCGGGACCAAGCACCAAAAAACGATCGCCATTATCTTCTTCACGCAATTTTGCATTATCGGCAGTAATGGTGCTATACCAATGCTCGTCCTCAACCCTGGCAAACACTTTGCCCATTTCATGCTCAGGATCGGTGGGTTCCTCTATGAAGAACACCCGTTTACCCTGCTCGGACTCAATAAACTGGCCAAACGCGATTTTGGCAATCTCCGAGCGCTGTTCAAAGCGCTGCCGGTACTCTTCTATTTGTCGATATGCCCAAGGCGAAGCCTGCAGGGTAAGCACGGCAATCAGCACGCAAACCGGAAGCGCCACCCGCAAGACCGGTCGAATCCAGTCAAGCAGGGAAACACCGCTGGCAAACCACACCACCATTTCAGATTCCCGATAATTGCGTGAAATGGTTGACAAGACGGCAATAAACAGGGAAACGGATAGTATGGTTGGCAGTGCCGTAATACTGGACAGGGCGGCAATACCAAATACAATATCGGCACCAATGCTGCCTGCGGCGGCTTGCCCCAACAGCCTGACTAGTAATACACTTAGCCATACAACGATAAGCGTGGAAAACACGATACCGATATGGCTGCTTATTTCAGCGACAACCGATCGTTTAAATAGCGACATGATTCATCTTGCGAGATAATAAACGTCTTTATTGACGCCTTAGGTAAATATAAAATGGAATTTAACACACAATCAACCCGATCATTACAACAACTCAAGGCTGCCGCCCTGTTCATTGGCGTCTACACCGATGGCCAGTTAAGCGAAGCGGCTGACATCATCAACCGCGCCAGCTACGAAAGCATAAGCACCGTACTTAAAAAAGAATTCAAGGCTGCCGTAGGCAGTATATTGGTGTTGCGCAATCTGGAAGGTGTCAAGGCTGAACGTGTTATTTTGGTTGGCCTGGGCAAAAAGGAAGATTATAACGCGAATGCCCTGCTCAAGGCACATGCCGGCATTGCAGCCTATTGCATCGAAACCTCACTGACCGATGCAACAAGCACCCTGCTCGAAGAGCCCTGCCAGGAACTGGACATTAAAACACGCGCACGTCTGGCCGCCCGCGCCATTGGCAATGCGCTATACCAATATGACGGCACGTTCAGCATGGCAAACCGTCCCACCCCCTATCCGCTTAAAAAAATCACCTTCATTACCGAACGTAAAGATGACAAACAGGCCAAAATGGGTGCGGAACAAGGTGCTGCCATTGCCAATGGCATGATTGCAACCCGCCAGTTGGGCAACCTGCCTGCCAATATCTGCACCCCCACTTATTTGGGTGAACAGGCCAAAATGCTGGCCAAGGAATTCAAATCCATCAAGGCTGAAGTCCTTGAAAAGAAACAGATCGAAGCGCTTAAAATGGGCTCTTTCCTGTCTGTGGCTGCCGGCTCCGACCAGCCACCACGCTTTATCGTGCTGAAATACACCGCTGCCAACAACACCAAAAAAGATGAAGGCCCGATTGTCCTGGTAGGTAAAGGCGTTACTTTTGATACCGGTGGCATTTCCCTTAAGCCAGGCCTGGGCATGGATGAAATGAAATTCGACATGTGCGGTGCCGCCAGCGTTTTTGGCGTTTTAAGGGCCATCGCCGAAATCGGCCTGACCCGGGATGTGATTGGTATTATTCCCGCCACCGAAAATATGCCTAATGGTAAAGCCACCAAACCCGGTGATGTCATTACCAGCATGTCCGGCCAAACCATTGAAGTCCTGAATACCGATGCCGAAGGTCGCCTGATCCTGTGTGATGCCCTGACCTATGCTGAACGCTTCAAACCATCAGCCGTCATTGATATTGCCACCCTGACCGGTGCCTGCGTGGTGGCGCTGGGCCATGTCAATAGCGGCCTGTTTGCCAGCGATGACACCCTTGCCGAGCAATTGCTGGCCGCCAGCAAACAGGCACAAGACCCGGCATGGCGCTTGCCCCTTGATGACGCCTATCAGGAACAGCTCAAGAGCAACTTTGCCGACATGGCCAACATTGGTGGCATGCCGGCCGGTTCAGTCACCGCTGCCTGCTTCCTGTCACGCTTTACCAAAGCCTACCGCTGGGCCCACCTGGATATTGCCGGTACGGCCTGGAACAAAGGCAAGGAAAAAGGCGCCAGCGGCCGTCCGGTTCCCTTGTTGACCGAATTCCTGCTGGCACAGCAGGACTGAAAGCTTGATGTCAACCATCGACTTTGCCTTCGGCGCGGAACACCGTATCCAAAAAGCCTGTGAAGTTGCCTACAAGCACTTCCAGGCAGGCCATCAGGTACTGGTTTACTGCACCGATGCAAAACGCATGCAGGCCTTTAGCAAAGGCCTGTGGGGCATAGAGCAAACCGCTTTTGTGCCCCACCTTGATGTCAAAGATCCCAATGCCGGCATGGTATTGATTCGCACCACAGCGGAAAACCCGGCCAATGCCCTGTTACCCGGCCAGGATCCACCCTGGCTGCTCAATCTTGATCTGGCCTGTCCGCCCGGTTATGAACAGTTTGCCCGCGTTCTGGAAATTGTTTCAGGGCACGAGCAAGACAGGCAACTGGCCCGGGAACGCTGGAAGCAATATTCAGCCAATCCCGTCAATATCGTCAAGGCGCACTCTGTCGCGTCCTGATGATATTGCCAATAACTGCAAAATACGCTCAACATTAACCTTAAATTCAGTTAGAATTCAGGGAACTGTCAGCTTTCCAGGCTGTCTTTCCTGAAGAACAATGTTGATTCAACCATCCGTATTACTGGAGACTCCATGAGTGACTTTAATCAGCCCCTTTCGCGTGGCGGCTATGCATCCACCCCCGCAGTCAAGAACCGCGTACTAAGAAACACCTACTGGTTGCTGGCCGCTTCCCTGATTCCCACCATCCTGGGTGCCGCACTGGCGTTGCAATTAAACCTGAACGCCATGCTGTCTCCTGGCCTTTCCACCATTGTGTTCCTGGTGGGCGCCTTTGGTCTGATGTTTGCCGTTGAGCGCAATAAAAACAGTTCCGCCGGTATTGTATGGCTAATGGCCTTTACTTTCTTCATGGGTATCATGCTGTCACGCATGCTGGGCTTTGTGCTCAGCATGAACAATGGTGCCCAGCTGATCATGATGGCCTTTGGTGGCACCGCCGCCATTTTTGCAACCATGGCAACCATTGCCACCACCAGCAAGCGTGATTTTACCGGCATGCAAAAAACCCTGTTTATTGGTGCTGTTGTGCTTATCCTGGCGGCCATTGGCAATATTTTCCTGCAAATCCCGGCCCTGATGCTCACCATTTCCGTACTGGCCATGGTTATTTTCTCGGCCTTCATGCTGGTTGATATCCAGCGCATAGTCAATGGTGGCGAAACCAACTATATTTCCGCCACCATGGCCATTTACCTGGACATCTACAACGTATTTGTCAGCCTGCTGTCCATTCTGGGCATTACCGGTGGCAACTCCGACTAAACACAAAACCAACCGCTCAAGCGTATAAAAAAACGGCGTTCAGTTTAATCTGACGCCGTTTTTTTATGGGAAACAGGTACTCACCAGGCACTCTTCAATCGCAACCGCTCAAGGCAAACCCGTTACATCAACCTCATTGGGGTAGCCCACTGAAAACTTCTGCACCACGGTTTTCTTTTCCTTGGGTGCCAGTTTGATACGCTGCTCATAACGACCATCCGCCTTAAGGGTGATTTCCTTGTCAGAAGGGCTGATCCGCCTGATTTCAATTTTCTCATTGCGGGAAAGCGGGAAACGGTCATGTAAAACCAGCTCGACGGCCTTATCTCGGTTATTCTGGATAACCGTTTGATATTCATAGCTGATACGTTTGCCACTGCCGGTCAGGCCCGTGCTTTCAGTAAAACGCTTAAGCGGCTCACGCCTGACGGAAATGGACTCATCGGTTCCCATAGCCAGCTCAAGAGGTTCTCCCGGGAATACCGTCTTGATATTGCTGCTGGCAATCAGCTGCCCATCCAAAAATGCGTTCAGATCGCCTTGCAACAGGGGATAATCGTTGCTATTGGTGGCCTTAACCGTTAAAAACACGGCTTCCTGCAAGGCTGGCACCAGCTGATAGGTTTGATCGGTTTTAAATTCACTGACCGAAATAGCCACTTTCTTTTCTTCCGGTCCGGTAGGTACCGTTGCTTTTTTTTCTATATTGAAAACCGTATTGGCCAGACCTCTTTCTGCTGTGGCAGTATTAAATGAGGCTTCGGCCTGCACCTGCCCCGTTGAGGTATCCATGATGGGTGCCATGGCACGCCGCTGCTCTGGCATCGCCTGCAAGGCCTTTTGTCTGGCCATGGCAACCGGGGCAGGCATCTCGGGACGAGGAACCCGGATATCCACCACCCAGGGATCCAGTTCAGGCAAAACGGCCCCTATCATGGGTTGCGCGGTTGACAGCACCAGTTTGACATCATCCCAGTCTTCACCGGTTTGCTGGGAAATTTGTGCATAATAAGACAGTTTAAGCTTATTGTCGGACGAGTCAAAGCTGGCATCATAATTGGGCCACCAGCTTGCGCCAGGCACCACATAAGACAGGCTCAGATCCAGTTGATCTGCCTCAGGAGCATCCAGCTGAACCACCACGGTTTTACTTCTGACCGTCTCTTCATGGGGAATTTGACCCCGTTTTTCCTGCAAGGCAGCCAGTTCAGCCTGCAATTGCGCTATTTTATTATCCAGTTCACGCTGGGCGGTGTAGTTTTCAGCCAAAATGGTCTTGCTGAAATTCATGATTTCAAGCAATTCCGACGTGCTTAAGCGAGGCATATCTTTACCCGGCTGCACACTGCCCTTCTGGTAAGCTTCCAGATAATCGCTTTTGTTCTGCAGAATC
>WARP01012125.1_pt1 | contig 11083 bp, 14 predicted proteins | sample 4769151 | NCBI WGS metagenome assembly WARP01 (sample SAMN08893023, study PRJNA449175) | gut metagenome | isolation source: rumen sample fed with dry roughage | host: cow | place: India: Nagpur | collected 2016 | reverse complement strand
AGATACTATTATAATGCAGCCCACACCTAAAGAAGGAGATTATGTAATATCTCCAGAAGAAAGAGACCGTATCTTATCAGCAGTTTCAGACTTGACTGCTGAAATTGACAAACTCCCCAAGGAGCACCAAGAAAAATTGCAAAAATTAACATCATTGCTTAACTGGATATTAAATGACCAGATAGAAGAAGGAGACGAAGAAGGAGACATAATTGATTATGTCTTCACCCATAGAATAATTAGAAAGGAGTAAAGAAAATGATAACACATAATTATCCAGAAAATATTTATATTATTTCTTGCTATGTACAAGAAGAAAAAATTGATACAAGATATTATGCTGACAACGTAGATGCATTAGTAGAGCAGGCAATAGGATATTTAAAATTTGCTTTTAAAAAAGGCAAATTAAATATTGCTTCTGAAAAATATGAGGAATTAGAAGCATTATTATATTCTCTTTATAGGAATACATATGATAGAACATTTTCATTTCCAACGGGAGTTTGGATTGAAATACAAACAGTAGATATATTATCTGTATTTAAATATCCAGAAATAACTATTTTGGATGAATATGGAAATAAAAAATATACAGAACCTACTATTAATTAATAAGAAAGGAGCATCTAACATGACAGTAAAAGAAGAAGCCATGCACCTTGTACACGAGTACACAATCCTTAAGAAAGCCGCTCTCAAAGCAGAAGATTGGAGAATGGCAGAGTATTATGATACTCTGATTAAGGACACAATCCGAGAGATTATTACCCTCGCATAAAGAGGAAAATAATATAAAACTAAATATCGAAAAACTAAATATGGAACTCGTCAATCAGTAACACAAACAAAAAATAATCAAACAAAGAAAAGGAGAAACAAAAATGACAACTATCAATTTCACATCTTCCACACCTGTAACCGCTTCTATATATAATCTGGTTGTGAATAATATCCAGACAATCGGTGGAAAGAAATTCGCTTATATTCCGCTTGAACTGCTCACTGTTGATTCCCGTTATCAGCGAGGTCTACTTACAACAGAAGGTAAAATCAATAAACTTGTTAATTCATGGAATAAGAATCTTATGAATCCCATTCTTGTATCCCCCCACAAAGAGGAAGCTCTATTCTACATTGTTGATGGATTCCATCGTGTAGAAGCCGCAAAGAGAATGGGATTTGATGGTATTGAAGCAGAAGTTCTTGTTGATATTCCCAATGACCCTGAACAGAGATTGATTGCAGAAGCAAAACTGTTTGGTAATCAGTTGAAAGCAGTTGATAAATTAACCCCTATTCAATCCCATAATGCGAATGTTCTGGCAGGAGTTACTGCTAATATCCTGCTTGAAAGAATTGCAGAAAAATATAATGTCAACATCAAACCTGCAAACTGCCAGTCAAGAGAAAAAAGAGTTAATACAGTAACTGCTTTTGCAACTGCTCTTAGAGTTGCTAAAAAGGGAGAGCAGTTACTTGATGACATCTTCGATATCATCTGCTATGCAGGCTGGAATATGGGAACAGAAGGATTCACCAATTGGGTGATTCAGGCTCTCAGCAACATTCTCTCGATGCATCCTGACATGAGGGAAGCATCTAAAACAGCACTGAAAGAATACCTCCGCACAAGAGAAGTGGAGAATGTCCTTGCAGAAGCAATTGTTAAATACCCTCTGAGAAAGAAAGGTGTACAGATGACTTTGTTCCTTGAAGATTATCTTCATAACACCATTAATATGCCTTATGTATACACTAAGGCAGAAGATATGGCAACAACAGCTACCGCAGAAGCGGTAGCTTAATTTATCTGGAAAGGAGCAAGACAAATTTGAAAAGAAATGTAAAACTGACACTAACATTATAATAATTTTATTAACAACTGAATATAGTATTGACAAATAAATAAGTAAATAATATATAATAAATAAACCAATGCTGACCTAACGGCTACGGGGAGAAGGAGAACTTATGTTTAATATTGGAGACCTTGTAATTGGTAATGAAAGCAACTATTACGTATACACAAACGAAAAAAGTTTGTGTATTATAGCAAAACTTGCGCCTAATAATCAAGCGTATGTGTTTGTCTTAGAAGGGAACTATATTAATAATACATCCAACACAGACGCTGAAGGAATTATTAATCATGGTTTTCAGAATGAAGAAGCAGCTTATTATTTAGTAGACTGCGCCAAATTTAATCCCATTACTTTTGAAGAGTGGGAACAGTTTAAAGCTAACAACAGTAGTATAGTGTTCCATCGCAATGTAAATTATAACGCAATCGTAAAAATTTTTGGAAAGGAAGGAATGACCATGACTACAGAGACAACAACAAAACCGATTATCAATCTTAATGGGACTTATAAATTTGAAACACAGAAAAATTATGTTCTTTCTAATATGGAAAAAATTATGACTAAATATGGTCATGCGAACTCTCAGAAAGGTCTTAATACAATCTGGGAGACCTACAAAGTAAATAAAGCTGGTCTTGCTCATCTCCTGTCTATGCACCCCAACTGGGATGAAAATGTAATGGGTATTGTCCTTGAGAATTCATATTCTCGTGTTAAAGATAATGATACTGTGAAAGAGTTTTGTCGTTGGTGCAAAAAACAGCTTCAAGAATGGACTTCAAAAAGACAGTATAAAATTAATTGCTGTACTGTTGATGAAATTGAAGAATCCAAGCGTAAGCTTGGAGAAATCAAAGATAGAATGGGGCGTCTTGCAGGTACTTATGCCAACGGACATAACCATCATGTTACTTTTGATGGTATGACGTATGAAGAGATATGTGAAGAGTACAACAGAATTAGTGAATTATATAGAGAAGCTTGCAATAATGCAGAATACGTCAAATATGGAGTATACGTCAACAAAGACGTATATAATATATATATTAATGGAGTGTATTTTATCAGACTTGTTTTAAATTATAACTCCCATATTGCAGATGAAGAGTTTGCTGAAAAAGCAAACGAATATGCAAGTCCATTCAATTATGTAAAGAACAATAAAACAATTAAATTGGGAGCAGTTAAAGGACAGAAAATTTCTCGTATTGTCGGCAAGTTTTTTAAGAATTATGATTTTGATAAAATCGTAGATATGCAAACAGACACATGGTACGACACAAATGGAAATTTCCATAGTCGTGAAAGAGATTATGGTTGGAATAAGAAATTCGCAGAATTTGCAGATGCGATTAATCCTCTTGAAGTCAAGAGATGGACAATTATTTCTGTAAATCCGATTGACTATCTTACCATGTCGTTTGGCAATGGTTGGGCTTCATGCCATACTCCTGATAAACACAATGAAAGAAATGCAGATGGTAATTATAGTGGTTGCTACTGCTCTGGAACACTTTCTTATATGCTTGATAATTGTACATTGATTATGTACACAGTCAGTGAGAAATACAAGGGAAGAGATTTCTGCCTTGAAGATAAAATGAATAGATGTAACTTCCATATTGGAGAAGACAAATTTATTCAGGGTAGATTGTATCCCGATGGAAGAAACGCAGATGCAGAAACTTCTATGGCTGGACAGTTTAGAGCTATAATGCAGAAAGTTTTAACAGAATGCGTAGGAGAAACTAATCTGTGGAAAGTTCTTAAGGGAACTGATAATTGTTCTCGCTATGCTTTTTCTCATTATGGTGCAACCAATTATAAAGATTGGGTGCATTATGATGATTGTAATGTATCATTCCTTAAAAGAAATGAGGTAGAATGCAATGAGACTAAGATTAAAATTGGTCACACTCCTATTTGCCCTTACTGTGGTAAAGAACATAGTGATGAAGAATGGCTTGCCTGCGGAAGATGCAGAGATGGATATGAAGATGGTAATTATGTAGAATGCTACGCTTGTGGTGATTCTATCAACTTAGACGAAGATGATTATGTCTATGATGAAGACAGAGAAGTATATTTCTGCGACAGCGATTGTGCATCAAATTATAATTGTTACTGGTGTAATAACGTAGAAGAATATCATTCTGAATGGGTATTTGAAGATAATTATACAGGAGAATATTTCTATGATTATTGTGAAAATAATTGTGTACATATTCATGATGATTATCATTACATCAATGTGGAAAATGCAGAGAATGATGGTTGGGTATTAATTGATGGTGAATGGTATCGAGATGATGATGATAATGTAACCGTGTGTCCTCATTGTGGAAGATTAACGCTTGCAGACCATGATGAGTGCCTCCAGTGCGGAGCACTCATCAATGATGAAGACCTCATTGACGAAGCAATGTAATTAAACAAGTATATATAATAGAAAGGAGTATATATAATGAACACGACAACAGCAGTAGCAGAAAAGAAAGATGGATTCTATGATTTTGCAAAGGAAGTTGAAGAAAAAGGAGGTGGTAAGGTGAATAAGTATACACCGAAAACAGTTTCATTCCCTTACAAGGGAAGAAAGAATCAAACAAACTTTCCAGAATTTGTCAACATATGCAAACTATCCGAAAAGAAACTCAAACAGTTTCTTTGTAGGAAAATGAAAGACATATATGGAGAAGAGAACACAATAATTGGAGACGGATATATTTATTGCAGAGGTGATATTCCTGTATTGCTTACTGCTCATATGGATACAGTTCATACAAAATTAGTTAAAGATTTTTATGAAGATATCCAGACAGATGAAAATGGAAATATTACTCACGTAATTAGTTCACCACGAGGAATCGGTGGAGATGATAGATGTGGCATATATGCCATTGTCAAAGTAATTGAAGCAGGATATTATCCTTATATTCTCTTCTGTGAGGAAGAAGAAACTGGTGGCATAGGTTCAAAGAAATTCTGCAAGACAAAATATATCACTGAACTTAGTAAATTAAAGTTTCTACTCGAACTAGACAGAGCCAATGCAAATGATTTGGTTTTCTATGACAACGATAATCAAGATTGGATTAATTGGGTAGAAGATGAAACAAACTGGAAAAAGTCATGGGGAACATTCTCCGATATTTCGCATCTTTCTCCCGCTTGTGAAATTAGTTCTGTTAATCTCAGTTGTGGTTACTACAAGGCACATACAGTTTACGAGTATGTAAAAGTAGAAGAGATGTTTGAAATGATAGAAATGGTTAAGCATCTTCTTGAAGCATCTGAAAAAGTAGAACCATTTATATATAAAGAAGCGGTACATAGTTGGAATAGATATGGATACAACTGGAATGGATATAATTATTGGGGCTACGATAATGCTACTAACAAAAATAACTCCCATAAATATGACCAAGTTGATTTAGATGATTATGGTGATTTAGATAGTTATTATTACAAAAAGGTAAATGAAGATTCAAGTCGGAAATATCAGCTTGAAGTATATTTTGTTAATGAAGAGAACGAAGAAGAGTGTGCTGTAATAACTGGAAAAAGTGAAGCAGATTGTTGGATGAACTTCTTCTTTGACTACTACGAAATCTGCTTTGAAAAAGTACTTGATTACGATTTCTATATTTTAACTATTTAATTTAAAAGGAGGAAAATACTATGGCAAACACAACAGAGATGGAACTGAAAATGGTGAAGAATGAATATAATATTCCGACTAAACAGTTGGAATATTATAAAAATGAAATTATGACACTTCTTCCGAAATATCGGTATAAATCTGATAGACATTATGCCCCCACAGACAAGGGGGTAAATGCTCTCCTTGAAGTTTATAACAAAGAAAAAGGTTGGATGTATCCTTATTTCATGTCTCATCCTAATTACATTGGCAATGGCAAAATTGCCTTTTCATCAGATTATCATCGTAAGGTAAATAAAAGCGGTGTCAGAGAATTCCTTAGCTGGATGTCATCTGAAATAACGAAATATTATATTAGAAAATATGAAGCCAGATATAACAATATGACATGTAAAGAAGTCAACGATGCAACTAGTAGAATAAGTAACATCCTGTTATGCATGAATAAAATAAATACCACTCGACTGGGTTCTGGCAATGCTTTATGTATGGTGAATGGATTAACTTATGCAGAAATATATGAGGAGTACAAAAGATTAAATGAAATTGCATCCGCTTTTAATGATTGTGTATATATGGGAAATAATCATTATATCAATGCTGAAAAATATGAGGAATTTTTAAAGATAAATAAATTTATTTCTTTTATAAGAGAAGACCCTCATATGATGACTGCGACAGATGAAGTAGAAAAAATAAACGAATATATCAAGCACCTCGACATCAATGTTGTAGCAGGACAAAAACTCTCTAGAATTATTGGCAAGATTTGTAGAAAATATAAACTTGATAAGGTAGATGGATATCCTCAAAAATTTGCCAAACTTGGAGATGATATTAACGAACTTGATATCAAAAGGCATACGGTTATTTCAATTAATCCGATTGATTATCTTACCATGTCTTTTGGTAATTCATGGTCTTCTTGTCATACCATTGACAAGATGAATGATAGAGGTTGTACTAATACATATCATGGTCAGTATTCTGGTGGAACACTTTCTTACATGCTCGATGGAGCATCTATTGTATTCTATACAGTAGATAAGAGATATGATGGAACAGACTTTGAACTTCAGCCTAAAATTAATAGGTGTATGTTCCATCTGGGCGAAGATAAATTGTGTCAAGGTAGGGTTTATCCTCAGTCTAATGATGGCGACCAGACCATCTATAATGAAATTAGAGCAATCATGCAGAAAGTGGTTTCTGAATTGTTTAGTACAAACAATCTCTGGTTTATCAAGAAAGGAACTAGCGCTTGTTATGATGTAACAGAATCTACTGGTGCTCATTATAGAGATTATACCAACTTCGATTCTTGTAATGTTTCTTGGATTAAACCTACAGATGGGAAAGCCAAGAATATGAAACGAATTCTTATTGGACATAAAGGAATTTGTCCTACATGCGGTGACTCTCATTCTAGCACTAATGCTATCATCTGCAACGATTGCTTCAGCAACGTAAAAAGATGCCCTCATTGTGGACGTAGAATAAGTGAAGATGACCATATTGAAATTGATGGTCAGGTCTATTGCTCAAATTGCGCTAAGTGGTGTAATTTCCATCAGAGATATGAAATTGATACAACAATGTGTGGTACATTTACAAATGCCCGTATGTACAGACATAGTAGAAGAGATGTAGGAATTAATACTACATGGTCTGGTCATTATGTTTGTGAAGAAGCAATACGAAACAATCCTACTAGATACAGACGATGTGCTGAAACCATGAGACTATTTGATACAACAGAATGGAATGGTGGAATAGTAGTATATAATAGATATGATAATAGAGAATATTATTATTCTAACAAGGAGTTCGCAGAATACAAAGGATATAAACAGGCTTATAATGGAAAATATTATCATAAAGATGAAATGTTCTACGACCGTCATACTGGAGTAAAAGCCTATATCCCCATGTCAGAATGGAATTCTGAACTTGGTTGTTGGAATGGAATTGCCGATGAAGTAAGACAACATAATGAAATGCTTGCTCAGAGAGCAGAAAGAAGAGTCGCAAGAGAAGCAAGAAGAAATGCTGAAAACGCTGCATAAAATGTAGATAAAATAGGAGGTGATATATTAATATCACCTCTTATTAATAATAAAGAAAGGAGTAAAAAAATAAGATGCCACGGTTAACAAAACACTCCATATCTCGACTTATGCAAAGATGTGGAGTAAGTAAAAAGAATGCTCCTAAGGTAGCCAGAAGAGCATTCCGAACAGGGATTACCCATGCTGAAACGCATGGGAATCTTCATAGATTTCTTGATTCTCTTTACCTTTCCCAAAAGAAAGGAACAAACATGCGCATTTATGGAAATGCGGTGTTTGTTTTTCGAGAGGATGTGTTAATCACTGTAATACGAATTCCCGATAACTTGTTAAATGAAATAAAAAAATAAAATAAAAGGAGATTGAAATGAAGAAGCAGAAAACACCGAAAACGCAAGAAGAAAAATTCGATGAAGAAAAGAGAAAAGCAATTGAGATAAGTCATCAATTACAGTATTACAAAATCAATCCAAAGATTGAAGATGAAATTCGTGAAGCGAAGTCATCAATTGAAATTGATAGGCTTCTAAGAACGTGTAGGAGGGCGAGTTAAATGGGTAAAGCGTTTAGATTGTTTCCAGAAATTGATGTTGCAGATTGGTATATTCCTACCGAACCCAAAAAGAAAATACGCCCATGTACTTTAAGAAAAGCAAAAAAAGATGCAATTAAAATAGCAAAACAACTTGGGTACACTAAACTATTTCCCGAATTAGAAATGCAAATTGATAATGTCGATGAAATAGAATTAATAACAGTTTATATGAGAAAATGCAGACAAGCATGTTAAAGAAAGGAAAAACAAAATGACAAAACTTGAAGAACTTATGGAACTTAATAAATCGGTTGACACAATTATTGCATCTGCCATGGAAGATAATGAAAGAGTAGAAGCAGAAATTGTTGCAACAGAAATCGAACAGTGGAGTAAAATGTGGAATGACATAGAAGAATGGTATAACAAAGGATATATTAATGCTGCTCTCGCAAACATTCCTCATAATTCAATTAATATTCCATATGGATATTCTGATATATATAGTATATCATGGCAAACAAAATATGAAATTAAACTATATGATAATAAAGTATATTTAGATGTAATTGGTGGACATACGGAGATTAAAAGAGATGACGATTATGCTCTAATCAATCACATATATCATAGTAAATGTGTTACAGAATTACTCCTTAATTGGGAAAAAACCAAAGATAAAATTGAACAAAAACTTGAAAGTTTAATCGCAGAAAATATTAAAAGAAAAATTAAAGAAACAGAAAATACAATTAACTATAATAATTCATTACTTAAAGCATTAAAGGAAGAGAATTAACATGGCAAGACTTGATAAGTATTTAAAACTAAATGATACAATCAATTCAATTATCAATCATACCATAGAAGAAAGTGAAAGAATCAATGATTCAGAAACCGAATCATTAATATGGGAAAAGATGTGGAATGATATTGACCAAGTTGAAAGATATTATAACAGTAAATATTATTAAAATTAAATTATATAAAAAAGGAGATGATTTATATGAAGTATGCAATTGAAGTAACAAAAACTTTTAGGAAAATAATTATTGTAGAAGCAGATACAATAAGAGGAGCAGTAGATAAATGTTGGGATGAATATGGGGACAGTTATGATGGTAAGAAAAATAGTAATAGCCCAGTTTTTATAGACCCTCAAAAAGAAATTGGTGAAGTAGGGTTTGATATTGTAAGACATAGAACAGAACATATTTTTCAATTTGAAGATAGTTATGAACATCTTGATAGGTGAATAAAAAAAACGCATAAAAAAGAAAAGTTATTTTGAGGGCTGGATACTTCTTCCAGTCCTCTTTATTAATTCAAAAAGTAATTAAAAACCCATATAAATATCATGAAAAAAGGAGATAATACTATGGCAAACAACATCATTACATTCCCCACAAATGACATTGTTATTGAAGATGCAATTGTAAGACCTCTTATTCCCGACAACAGAGTTAATCCTGTTATTTCTGAAACAGTTACACAGGTTAGTTCTATTCTTCCTACTTCCGCTTGGGAAGCAAATAATTGGGATGAAAGAACACTTCCTTGGGAAGGAATTGAAAGCGGAAGAGATTTATCCCATATTCTTAATACAGACCAAGTTTGGGATTTATCTGGTCTGAATTATGGTTTCGAAGTAATTCCTCTGTTTGGTGGAAGAGAAACTGATTCTACCACAGAATTCCTTACAACTCCAATCTTTGGAGTATTTAGAGACGATAATCATCTTTTCCTTGGTAGTGGTACAAAAAGATTTGTCCCTATTGGAAATGAACGCACAAAAGAACTTTGTGATATTCTTCACGGAATGGGATTTTCTTATGAAAATGCTGGTTGCTTTGATGGTGGTAAAGTAACCTATGTTTCCATGAAATGGAGACAAAACATGGTAGCAGGAGAAGTAATTGACTATTATGTAGTTATTGTTAATTCTTTTGATAGTAGTAAACCGTTTGGAGTATATATTACACCTATCAGAGTATGGTGCAAGAATACTCTTAATCTTGCTATTAAAAAGGCAGTTAGATTCTGGAAACTTCGTCACACAACAAATGCTCATCTTCGTCTTGAAGAAGTTGAGAACGGTCTTACTCTTCTTGGCAATTACATTGGAGCATTCGAAAGAGAAGTAGATAGAACGAAACTTCTCACCTGTGATAAAGACAGAGTAAAATCATTTATTGATATGCTCTTCCCTGTTACAGAAGATATGCAGCCCAGAGCAATTACAATGGCACAGAACAAGAGAGCTGAATTGATGTATCGTTATGAATACGCACCTGATATCATTGATATGGAACAGAGCGCATTCAGATTTATCAATGCAGTATCTGACTATGTTGACCATACAGAACCTCTTAGAAGAACCTCTACATGGAAAGAGAAACGATTTGCCAACAATATGAGTGGTAATGAACTTCTTGATACAGCATATGCAATGGTCAATTCCCTGTAAAAAGGGAATTGACTTTTAATTAAAATATTAAGGAGATTGAATATGAATTATGAATTCGAACTAAACATGGATGAAAGTTACAAAGATTGTAAATCTATAGATGAATGGGGGATGGCTATAGTATGGGCAGAAGATTATGGAGCTGAATACAATTTCTGTTTAGAAAACGAAGATGATTATTCGGCTATTTATTTTATGAAATATAATGAAGAAACCGATTATTGGGATACAGACCATGATTGTTTCAAACATTATGAGATTGACTTTTTAAATCCAAATTGGAAATTGGATTTAAAAGAAGCGATGATTGCATTTGTAATTGCTGTAATTAATAAAGAGAAATAAAAGAAAATGAGGATATATATCCTTTATAAAAAAGATACTTTAAATCTGTTATATATAATAATAAATATAAATAATATATATAAATATATGTATATAATTAATAATAATATATAAGTATATATAATATATATTATATAT
>WARP01002954.1_pt1 | contig 11145 bp, 10 predicted proteins | sample 4769151 | NCBI WGS metagenome assembly WARP01 (sample SAMN08893023, study PRJNA449175) | gut metagenome | isolation source: rumen sample fed with dry roughage | host: cow | place: India: Nagpur | collected 2016 | reverse complement strand
TTTGATGGCGGTGCCTCAAAATTTATCTGTTCCTCCTGTTTTGCTTTCTCCTCCTTACGGAAGATAAAAGCCATTATCAACCCGATTACAACTGAGAAAAGTATCGCCCCTACCATTCGGGCCACACCCATTTCCGTTCCAAGAATTCTCCAGGTAAGAATAATGGAGAGGATACTGATGGCCGGTCCCGAATAGAGAAACGCAACTGCTGGTCCCAATCCCGCTCCCCTTTTATAGATACTGGTGAAGAGAGGGAGGATGGTGCATGAACATACGGCGAGGATGGCTCCGGAAACAGAAGCCACGGTATAGGAAAGCCATTTGTTTGCATTCGCTCCAAAATAGCGTATCACAGCCCCTTGGCTGATAAAGACCGCAATCACTCCGGCAATGAAGAAAGCCGGGAGTAGACAAAGGATTACATGCTCCTGTGCATACCATTTAGAGAGATCGAGAACGGCAGCAATGGCGGTTGTAAAACGCTCACTACCAATAGGCAAAAAGAAGATAACCCCAAAAATAAATACCATCCACCACAGATATTTCAATTCTTTTTTTGCTTCCATTTTCTACTTTTTTTGACAATAAAATATATTTCCACATCAGTGATGCAGTTTACTTAACGCCTGTTTATCTAACACTTATACTCCTAACATTCGCTTTATTTCCGCTTCTGACGGGATGTGGCCTTTCACCTTTACTTCACCATCTACCACTACCGCTGGCGTCATCATCACGTTATACTTCATGATTTCCATAATGTCTTCAATCTTGCGGATCGTTACGTTAGCACCGGTTTCCGCCACTACTTTCTGAATGGCGTTATAGGTCAGCACACATTTTTTGCAACCGGGTCCCAATACCAATATTTCCATGATTTAATTTATTATTTGTTGATGTCATTCTTTTTATAAACTGATAATGATGTAATAAGTGCCCACCATCATAAACACTGTTGCCACCACACGTTTGAACCACTTCTGGAAACTGTTCATCCTGTTGTAGAATTTCCCGATATTGCTCACACTATAAGCCAGTAACCAGGCGATGACAATCACCGGAAGACCGGTTGCGATGGCGAATATCGGTGGCAGGAGTAGTCCCGACGTAGACGCAATCGTCAACGGGATCAATCCCCCGAAATAGAGCACCCCACTGTAGGGACAAAAAGCAAGTGCGAACATCAATCCCAGCAGAAATGCATCCCAGTAGCTTTTCTTACCGTTTTTTCTGCTGAATTTTTCCGTCAGCTTTCCCACTCCGGGCAGGTTCAACTGTATGATGTCGAACATAAAGATGCCAATTACCAACAAAGCTATTCCCAGCCAGATGCCACCGATCCCTTGTAACGCAGCTACTATCTTGAACTGGTTTGCGCCGAAAAAGAAGAACACACCAAGTGCGGTATAGGTAAATATCCTCCCCAACGTGTAAAAAAAGCCATTAAACAATACCCGTTTTTTAATACCAATATCTTTACTCAGATAAGCAATGGCTGTGATATTTGTGGCCAACGGGCAGGGGCTGATAGCCGTCATCAGGCCGAGCAGAAATGCTGTGAGCAAAGGCCAGCTAGAGCCATCTGTTAGACTTTGCAAAAAATTCATCATCGTTTAGGACTATTATCTACTCTATAAAAGCCTCCGGTCTACTTCATTCTTCAGCAACTCACTCACACCCTCCGGATTTGCAAATGCGTTTTGTGTCATGTCTATATAGTCGTCACCTTTCGCTACAATGAGTGCATTCCATGTCACACCATACTTCTCAACAAGTTCTTTGTTCCCGACTTCATTGGTCAATACTTCCAAAAATAGCACATTTTTATTGTCACCGTACATCTGTTTTACTGCTTTCTGAGTGAAATTTTGAACTGCTATACAGGTCTTGCAGCGCTGTTTGCCATGGAAATAGTAGACATATACCATAGATGGATCTGCACTTGTAACAGAGGCTGCTTCTGTGGTGGTTCCAGAAGTATCAGGCGAAACATCTGTTGAATCTGCATTTTTTTCGTTTCCGCTTCCGCATGCGGTCAAAGCAACTGATGCTAATAATAAAATAAAAAGGACCTGTTTCATAGTAGTTATAAATTTAGTTTGTATAATGAATAATCATAACTTTGTATTTTTGAAATATTTTGCGTCTTTCTCTTCTTTTTTCAGGATGTGGGTAAATAATTGAAAGCTTTTAACAATGGTTCTTTACCTCTGAAATACTTTCGATGAATGAACCCAATAACTCTCGGATATTCTCCCAGTTTTCTCTGTTTATGCAGTATTTAACCGTGGGGGGAGTAAACTCTCCCTGAATCAGCCCTGCTTCCTTTAGTTCTGTTAAGTGCTGGGATAGCGTGCTCTTGGCTACCGGAATTATCTCAGACATATCGCCGTGGTAGCAACAACTTTGATTGGCCAAAAGCTCCAATATGGCTATCCTAACCGGATGTCCCAACGCTTTGGCAATACGTGAAAGCCTAATCTGTTCTTCTGTGAATTCTTTTTTCGACATAATACTCTTTTGAGATCGAAATGTAGCTCATTCCAGTTCGCAAAAGTACGAACAGTTTTTCAATTCGCAAATTTACGAACAGTTTTTTTAAAGTTTTATTTGATGAATATTTATTCTCGGCTACTTTCAAGAAAGCTATGGATGGAGAGTATCGGCACATAATTCCTGAAAGCGAGTCTTAATTTAGTCACGGACTCAGTAAAACCAACCCATAACTACTAGGTTCTCAACGCAATAACTAAAATAGATGAGGAAACAATGAAAGAATAACAGTGCTGTGCGGCTGATTTACGTGTATAGGGAGGGCTTGATTCCTCGGGAGTAATCAACAGAATGGTTATGGGGTTTATTTACCTTCGATGATTGCTTTAAACTGTTTACGGTATGTTTCCCCGATGGGTATCTGCTTTTTACCAATGACGATCCTGTTCTTGTTGACACTGCTGATCTTGTTTTTGTGTATGATATAAGAACGGTGAACCCGCATAAAGCGGTCCACCGGCAACTCTTCTTCCAGAAGTTTCAGGCTCATCAGTGACAAAATGGGCTTTGGATCATTTTCAGTATAAATCTTGACATAATCTTTCAGGCCTTCAATATAGATGATATCCTCATAAAGCACATGCAGGAGCCGGTATTCCGACTTCACGAAGATACCGATGTTTTCATGTACCGTCTCAGCAACGGGTCTGGATACGGTCATCTCAAACCACTCCAATGCTTTCCTGGCAGCGGCTAAAAATTCGTCAAACGAAAAAGGCTTCAACAGATAATCGAGTGCACTCACCTTGTATCCTTCCAGTGCATATTCGCTGAAGGCGGTGGTGAAGATGATGCGGGTATGGTCGCCGATGATGCGGGCGAACTCCATACCACTCACCTCAGGCATCTGAATATCGAGGAAAAGAAGATCCACCGTCTCACCGGCAATCTTCTTCATCGCCGTGAGCGCATTGCTGTATTTCCCCGTGAGACGCAGGAACGAGGTCCTCTCAATGTACGATTCTAAAAGAGACAACGCCAGAGGCTCATCATCCACGATCCAGCAGTTCAGTATCATCCTGTTGTTTTTTTGTGTCGATCACCAGCACGGTTGAATAGACATCATTCTCCACGGTGGTATGCCACAGGTAACTCTCAGGGTAGAGCAGCTCCAGCTTTCGTTTCATCAGATCCAGGCATATCCCGCTGCCGCTTTTGTCAGAGTCACTCTTGGGGAAGTAACTGTTTCGGGTTGCAAATTCCACCTTGCCATCATCATACTCCCTGAGCGATATCTCGATGAAAGAGTCATGCTCTCCGCTGATGCCGTGCTTGAATGCATTCTCCACCAAAGATATAAAAATTAAGGGAGAAATAAGGGTGTTGGCGGTATCGGAATAATCGAACCGGGTGGTCAGCTGCACATGATCGGCCAGGCGGATGCGCATCAGTTCAATGTAGTTACGCATGAATTCAGCCTCCTGCCGCAGCGGTACGAAGTTCTGGTTGTTGTCGTAAAGAAGATGCCGCAGCAGCTTGCTCAGGTCCATCACCGCCTGTTGTGCCTTGGGAGGGTTAAACTCAATCAGTGCGTAGATGTTATTCAACGTGTTGAACAGGAAGTGCGGGTTGATCTGGTTCTTCAGGTTCTGCAGCTCCGCCTCCGACTTGGCTTTGGCAAGCTCCTTGCGTTCATTCTCCACCTGCAGCCAGCGCACAGTCATCTTCAAAGCAACACTCAGCCCCATCATCATAAAGAGCGATGTGGAGTTACGCAGTAAAAACAACAGCAGGAAATAGTTATTGGGGCGGCCACGCCAACGGGGCCTCAGATGAGGCATCAACAATTCCAGCAGCGCTCGCGTGAAATGCATGATGAACGAGACAGCGATGATCAGGACGATGTTCCAGAGAATATAAGCCCTTGTTTTACCCTTGAAGAGCAGCTGGTCGATCAGCAGAAAGAAGTTGAGATAGAAAACCAGCAGGAAGCCCAGCATCTCCGGTATGGAACGCAGGAAAGGGCGCCAGGTGAAGATGCGTTCCGAATCAATAAAAAAGTATGGGAGGATGAAGATCACCCCCCATAGCAGCAGATGTACGAACAGGTTGTTCCAACTGCTCCTTGGTTCTTGTTTCAATGCCTGTCCCATTTCTCCTCCTTTGTTTATCTGACTGGAATATTACATCCTGCCACGTCCGCCACCGTGACCAAATCCTCTCTGCGGCATCATATCCTGTGCGGTGGCACCCCCTTTGAAGATGTTGAAGCGATAGACGAAGTGCACCATGAAGTAGCTGGTCAGCGTGTTGGTCGTGGTGTCACGGATGTAGTTAGAGGTAACACTGCGGCTGATATTGCTGCGCTGCTGCAGGATATCGTATATCTTAAAACGGATGGTACCATTCTTTTGTTTAAAAACAGTCTTCTGTAATGATGCATTCCAGAGCCATTCATTCTGCTCGAACCCGTCGGTGTAGCCCGAGTTGGTGGAGTAGTTGATGTCACTCTCCAGAGTGAGATCCCACGGCAGGTAGATGGAGGTGGATGCGTTGCCTCCGTAGTTGAGGTAGTTCTGATCCTGCTGCCCCTCCAGGCTGTTGGTCACGTTGTTGTAGTTGACGTTCCCACGTACTGCAAAGTCGAACTGGTCCGAACGGAAATTGAGCCCCAACACCTCCATCAGTGACATCCGCTTGTTGGTGTTCTTGTCTTCGCCGGTAAACTCAATTTTTTCAATATCTAATTCTTCTACGGATGATTTGGTATAACCGCTGGTGTTGCTGTAGCTGGCAAACGACATGGAGAAAACAGAGAATTTGATATTCTTCAGAGGCACGTTAAACATGACCCGACCATTTGCGTTCCAGTTGCCGGACACATTCTCGTAGGTCGATATCTTTCGGCCTGTGTTGACGTTCGTAATGGTGGCTCTGACAATGTCGTTCGTCAGATATCCTCCGTTGATGAACGCATTGATAGAGCTAGCTTTCTCGGGATTCGACATCTGGTAACGGAGGTTTAACCCATGTTGGAACGAAGGTTTCAAGTCGGGATTACCGGAGCTGATGTTCAACGGATCAGACACGTCTACCACCGGCGAGAGCTGCGACACGGATGGTTGCTCGGTTCTGCCATTGTAGCGAATACGCAGGTTGTGGGTACGGCTCCAGCGATAATTAAGTTGGGCCATCGGGGCATAGTTGACCACATCTTGTTTCCCGTCGTAGATCATATCTGTACCAATGAATGTCTTACTGCGCGAAGAGGAGGGTTGCATGGAGAAACCGAACATGTAATCATATTTCTCCCGTACCGACCGGAAGTTTACTTCCAGTTCCTGATTCACGAAATTATTTTCCAGTCGCTTGCTGTAGAGGGAGTCAAACGCCGTATAATTTCCCGAGTCATCTTTCGAACGGGTATCCTTGTCCGACTCCGAGAAATTTTGCCGGTACTGGTAGGCCAGCTGTAGAAAATTATTCTCTCCGATGGGTTCCACATAGGATAAGTATCCGCGCCACGACTGGTTGTTGTTGATGTTGGTGAAGCGCTGGTCGATGATATCATCGGGGCGTGATCCACTGTAGAAAGTTCCTGATTCACTGGTACCTTTGTTTTCGGAATCTCCTTTTTCCGCATTCAGCTGCACACTCAGTACTCGACCTTCCTTGCCCAATTCACGACTGGCATCGAGTCGAAACTCGATTTCCTTGCCCTTTCCTTCGGAAAAATAGTCCGATTCGCCGTGGTTTATTGTGTCTCCTGCCTGTTCACTCACCGTGAGGAAGTCACCTGTTTCGGAGCGATTGTTGTCGTAAAAAGATATTCCAGGACGGAAAATGATTTTCGTGAGGGTATCAGGGTCCCACTCCATTCTGAGATCCAGGTTGAAATTCTGACTCTTGTTGTTCGCCACGTTACTTTCCGATTCAAGCGTATTGCCTGCACTCAACAGGTTTTGCGTGAAGACGTCCGAAAGCACATTGTTGTCGGTGTAGCCATAACGGAGGTTTCCTCCGATTTTCAACGTCGGCGCAAACTGCTTACTGAAATTGCCCCCTATATTCGACGAGGTAGCAATACCATCACGCCCACCGAACATGCCACCACGTCCACCGCGTCCGCCCATGCTTCCAAACATGGAGGAGGCTAAATCAGAAAAACCGGCATTGTTCGTATTATTAATACCACCAATGAAGGTATACTGATCTTTGTCTTTCATGTAGTTCATCATGGCATTACCTTCGTAACGGTCTTTACTGCCATAACCAGCAAAGGCATTTCCGAAAAGGCCCTCTTTCATGCCGGGACGAACAAGCAAGTTGATCACATTTTCTTCCTCGCCATCATCGAAGCCGGTCATCTGTGCCATCTCGGTCCTTTTCTCCAGTACCTGCAACTTCTCCACCATTTTGGCAGGCAGATTTTTAGAGGCCACCTTGGGATCATTGCTAAAGAACTCCTCCCCATCGACCAATATCTTTTTAATTTCCTTTCCGTTGACTGTGATCTTCCCTTCATTATCGATCTCTACACCGGGCATTTTTTTCAGTAGATCTTCCACCACGGCACTCTCGGTAACCTTGTAAGAATCGGCATTGTATTCGAGCGTATCACCTTTCACGCTTATTTCAGGTGCTTTGGCAGAAACAACCGTCTCCGACAGGAGAATGTTGTCGTTACTCATGAGAATGTTACCCAGCTGTACATTTGGTCGGGAGGAGGTTACCTGTACATCGCGGTACACATCATTGTAACCGACAAATGAAATATGCAGGATGTAAGATCCATTTTTAACTGGGATGGTAAAAAATCCCTCATTATTGGATGCTTTACCAGTTACAAAAGAACTGTCGGCACGCTGTAAAACCCGTATGTTGGCCAGTGCAACTGGCTCCTCCAGGTCCTTATCAAGCAGTTTCCCCGATATGCTACTTCCAGACTGCGCTTGTGCAATCAGAGAGAAACCGCATACCGCAAGTGTGGCTACTATAATTAATAATTTCTTCATTGCTCTTTTTTTATCTAATCAATTTTCTCTACCGAATCTCCTGCAAAAATAAGCTAGCGACAAAATGTCGACAAAAGAAATAGACAAACTATCTGATTTCATCGACCAATGACGGATTACAGACTATCAAGCTCTCATCTAAAAAGAGCATAAAAAAGGATATTTCACATGTTTTTTCGCGAATTATACTTATTTTTGTTATCGCCTGAATGCTGAAGGATTAATTTATAAAATCGTTTATTTTACGCGCAAAATAAATCCATAATCATATGTTGAAATCTTTGAAAAGTGAAGACTGGGTATCCACGATACTCGGAGGGCTCATTCTTTTGCTTGTAATCTTCTTGCCATCGGTCATGAAGCATTACGCATATATGTCGGCGATTATTGCCTTGCTGGCTTATCTGGGATATCTTTTCATGGGCAACAAAGACCATGGAAAGTTTCTGCCCTCATTCGCCGTGGTCTATCTGCTGGCCTGGCTTGCTACTTATATTTCGGGCATTGCACCCATTAAAACCATGGGACTTGAGTCTGTATTTTTTGCAGTCATCATCGGCCTACTGATTCGCAATACGGTGGGATTGCCCAAATGGATGGCTCCGGCCGTAAAAAGTGAATATTACATCAAAGCCGGGTTGGTGATACTGGGTAGCTCCATTCTGTTCAATGAAATCATGAAAGCCGGTGCCCTGGGTATGATTCAAGCAATCATTGTAGTGTTATCGGTTTGGTATTTCAGCTTCTGGGTTGCTCTCAGAATGTTTAAAATAGACAAAGAGATGTCGATCCTGCTCTCCAGTGCTGTCTCTATTTGCGGTGTTTCCGCAGCAATTGCGACCAGTGGCGCCATCAAGGGAAACCCCAAAAAACTATCTTTTGTGATTTCATTGGTGCTGATAGTTGCCATCCCCATGATGTACCTGCTGCCCTACCTTGCACAATGGATGGGGCTGAGTGAGGAGGTGGCCGGGGCCTGGCTGGGCGGCACCATCGACACCACGGCAGCCGTTGTGGCTTCAGGTAAGTTTATCGGAGAAACGGCCGAACAGTATAGTGTCATCATCAAATCGGCACAAAACGTACTGCTGGGTGTGGCAGCCTTCGCGATTTCACTTTATTGGTCTTACAAGGGTACCAACAACGACATACGCCCCTCGGGCAGTGTGCTGTGGGATCGCTTTCCTAAGTTTGTGATTGGGTTTCTGGTTGCATCGTTGCTGTTCAGCTTTGTTTTCGATGCCGAAACAGGCAAGGAACTTTCACGGATTGCGAACAAAGGAGCTCGCGGTCTCTTGTTCTCTTTGGCATTTGTCTGCATTGGTCTGGAAACCGATTTCCGATACATCTTTCAGAAAGAGAATACCAAATACATTTGGTCGTTCCTTACAGCACAGGCTTTCAACATCATACTCACCTTATTGGTTGCCTGGTTGCTCTTCAGAACTATCTGACAACAATTCTTTCTAAACAAAATCATGTGGTTGAACGTTCTTTCAGCGTTCGCATCAATCATAATCGCCGGAAAACTGTCTATTTGTTCATAGATGTTTTTTCGGGATGAAACAGTAAGTTCACACCCCGATGAAACGATTTCTACGTGTGCTCGTTAACATAGCCGTAGCCAATACAAGTGCTTACCTGCTTTGGAGCGCATTCTCATTCTGGATTTACCTCGAAACAAAGTCGGTGCTGGTCCTCTCGGTGCTCAGTGGTACTTATATGCTGCTGGTCACGATTTCGAGCATGTTCTTCGGCACAATCGTGGATAAGCACAAGAAAAAAAAGGTGATGATGGGAGCCTCGGTGGCGACAATGGTCTTCCTGCTGCTGGCGAGCGCTATTTTTTTACTCTCCGACAGAGCTCAGATAGCCAACATCCATGCGCCGGCATTCTGGCTTTTTTCGTTGCCGCTCCTTTTGAGTGCGCTCACTGGCAATTTGCGGGCCATTGCACTCTCCACTACCGTTTCCATACTTGTGCCACAACAGGACTATGCACGCGCCAACGGGCTCATAGGCACAATTCAGGGATTTGGAATGATCGCCAACACCGTCTTCAGCGGACTCATCATTGGTTATCTGGGAATGGACTGGGCCATTTTTATTACCCTGCTGCTGTCGACCGGCACACTGATACACCTCTTCTTTCTCTCCATTCCTGAAGAGCATATCGTGCATGATCCACATCTGCAAAACAGCCAGGTTGATTTTCGGGGAGCCTTCAGAGCCATCCACCTGGTACCGGGTTTGATGGCGCTCATTTTCTTCACCACCTTCAACAATTTCATTGGTGGTGTCTTTGCGGTACTACTCGATCCGTATGGGCTCGCACTCTTTCAGGTGGAAGTCTGGGGTATCATCCTGGGACTTGCAGGTACGGGATTCATTTTTGGGGGACTGCTTATCGGAAAGTTGGGCCTGGGCAAAAAACCGCTTCGTTCGTTGCTCCTCGGTTATATCTTCATCAGCCTGATCTGTATGCTCTTCACCCTGCGCGAAGGATCGCTTTTATTTGTAGGAGGGATGTTTCTTTACATGCTCATCGCACCGATCGTGGAAGCAGGTGAACAGACCATCATTCAAACCGTTGTACCAAAGCCCAAGCAGGGTCGCGTGTTTGGGTTTGCCCAAACGGTTGAGGCGGGTGTCACCCCCATTTCCATCTTTATCATCGGACCTTTGGCACAATCCTTCATTATCCCCTATGTGGAAAGTGATGCCGGAAAACAAGCCTTTGGCTGGTTACTGGGAGAGGGCGCAGCCCGCGGCATTGCCCTCACTTTTGTTGTCGCGGGTGCTTTTATGTTGTTGTTGTCGATTCTTGCTTTCCGCACAAAAGCTTATCATATTCTTTCCGCGTCATACAAGCGCAACATCGACAGAGGCGAATAGCAATCAGAGTTCCTTTGCCAACTTCAGCCACATAAAATTGGCACGTTCCATCGCAATATCGGTCCAGCTTTCCACATGAAACTCGAAACATACGGCTGAGGCGGTGGGCAAGTTGTCGATTTTCACTCCCAGGTCATTGATCAGGTCGGTTACTCCCGGGTTATGCCCAACGTAGAGGCAGTTCTCCACCTCATGGGGTAATTTGGAAAGTACTTTCAGTATCCACCTGGCCGGTGCAAAATAAAGGTTTTGGTCTGTTTGTATCTTATCCACGGGATAACCTATTTGCTCTGCTACAAGGATCGCCGTCTCGTGTGCTCTTTTTGCGGAAGAGGAAATGATGAGGTCGAGCTCACCTTCTCTCTTGAGGATGTAGCTTCCCATGTCACCGGCATTTTTGCGTCCACGCTCGGTGAGGAGACGGTCGTAATCGTCTTTGGCCATGGTATCCTGCTCGGCCTTACCATGACGTAGAATAATCAGTTGCTTCACGTTAATCCCAGCTTAAGATAACTTTTCCACTCATTCCACTCTCCATCACATCGAATCCCTTTTGAAAATCATCGATGCCGAAACGGTGGGTGATGACTGGTGACAGATCGAGACCGGAGATCAGCATTTGTTCCATCTGATACCAGGTCTCCCACATTTCCCGACCATATATACCTTTAAGTGTGAGAGCTTTAAAAATTATTTCATTCCAATCGACTGTGGTGTTATTGGGTAGGATACCTAACAGCGT
>WARP01002039.1_pt1 | contig 11180 bp, 14 predicted proteins | sample 4769151 | NCBI WGS metagenome assembly WARP01 (sample SAMN08893023, study PRJNA449175) | gut metagenome | isolation source: rumen sample fed with dry roughage | host: cow | place: India: Nagpur | collected 2016 | reverse complement strand
TGGAGCAACTTTCTGATTACTTAGGAACTGTTAAAAAATAATCTATGCGAAAGTCTCTGATGGAGACACCCAGTAATTCCACTCTCCATGGAAATCATCCCTAGAGATATTCAACTCATTCATCTCCTCCTCGGGGACCTTGATTCCTGTCTCGTACTCCTTGGTGTCCAGTCCGCACTGCACTTTCAGGCCTTTCTTGGTTGTCGTCGAACCGATCAGGCTGATGATCACAGCCAGCGAGACAAGGGGCCTTCCCCTCCAGTTCTTGCTTATGTGGCTGAACATGCGGTGCTCGATCTTGTTCCACTTGGAGGTGCCCGGAGGAAAGTGGGAGACATGGATCTCCAACCCGGTCTCGTTGGACAGATGCTGAAGCTCCTTCTTCCAAAGCTTGTTCCGGCTTCCATTGCTCCCCCCGCCGTCGGCGGTGATGTAGAGCCTGGTAGCCCCATGGTACTTGAGGCAGCCCATCTCATCCCACCAGGTGCGGATGCTGTTCGCCGCAAAGGCCGCGGTGTCGCTTGAGAGTAAGCGTAAATTCGTAGCCCTTTGAGGGTACGAAAGAACCATGTCATCATTGCACGCAGGAGGCAAGAGACATGGATAAGCCACAACCGATAAATTGGACAATAGAGCAGAAGAAAGCGGTGGTTGAAGAATTTCTGCAGGAATACAAGCAGACCAATTGTTACACCACCACCTTCGCCCGCAAGCGGGGGATCAACGACTCGACGTTCCTGGGCTGGGTGAGACTGTACGATACCGGCAGCATCTACCCGAACGGCAGGCTGGGGCGCTCGATGAAACCCTCGGAGGCGGGCTCGCTGGTGCTGGTGGGGAAACCCCAAGCAAGACAGCGCGGCGGGTTGAGCAACGAGTACGAGGGCTGCTCGATCCAGCTCGGAAGCAACTGGACAAGCGAAGATCTCGCCAGGGTGCTCGCCGCCGTCAAGGGGGTCGGGCGATGATCTTCCTGGATGCGAAGGACTACGACCACTACATCTGCTGCGGCAACACCGACATGAGGCTGGGAAGCCAGGCGCTGGCCCATGTGGTGCGGGACCGGCTGGGAATGGACGTATTCGGCAAGAGCATCTTCCTCTTCTGCGGCGGCCGCAGCAGGGTCGTGAAGGTGCTGGTGTGGGACAACGGGTTCGTGCTGTTGCACAAGCACCTGTGCGAGGGGACCTTCCGCTGGCCCCGCAGCGAAGGGAAGGCAAGGCTGGTCAGCCGCGAGGATGTACTGAGGATCCTGGCCGGCGAGGACGTGTTCAGGAGGGTTCCCTCACAGGAGGGAAGGTACGAATTCTAGGCTGGAAGCCACCTAGAAAAGGCATTTATTTTGATGCAATGCTTGCAATTATGAACCATAAACCACAATAAAAGTCTATGATAATTGCATACTTTCCAAAGATGTATATCAACTTAAAGAGAGCCCTAAGAGGTTGTAGATGGGAGTGTTTTAAGCCCTGATGTATGCCACCTGAGTACTTACAAAATATGTTATTTTTCGAAAGGGGATGCTTTGGATAAAAAAATAAACATTTTTCTTGACAGAGTGTTATAACAGTTATAAAACTTATAATACAGATAACAAAATCTAAAAAAGTATTTGGAGGATTTATGAAAAAACGGATTTTTACGTTCTTGTCAGTGCTGCTTGCACTCTCGTCGGTGGTCTTTGCACAAGGTTCATCTGAAGCCACATTTCCAACAAAGGATATCGAAGTCATTGTAAACGCAGAGTCTGGTGGCGGTACTGATGCCATCAACAGAAAAATCATTTCCATCATTGAGAAGCAGCATAAAGGCCAAACCCTGTATGTTACCAACAATGGTGCAACGGAAGCCAACGGTCCTTACCAAGTCATGACTGCAAAGCCTGACGGGTATCGCATTGGAAGCATGACCTATGGAAGCATTGTTGGTTCCGTCTACTTCAACCTGATTCCGCAGTACGACCTGACAAAACTCAACATCTTCGCTATGTTGACCCAGGAGTCCGATGCTGTGATGGTTCGCAATGATTCCGCAATCAAGACTTGGCAGGATCTCATCAATGCAGCAAAAGCAAATCCAGGCAAAGTGAAAATTGGTGGAGCAAACGCAGGTTCCAGAACTTCTCTGGTTATTTCACAGATTGAATCTGTCTATGGAATTGATGTGAACGAAGTGCAGTACATCGGTTCTGCAACCCAAAAAGAAGCATTGCTCAACGGTGAAGTGGATGCTATCATCACCAGCCTTGGCGACTTGAACTCATTGATTGCCAGTGGCCAGGTACATGGTATCGTTGAGTTCTCAATGGTACAGAACAAGGCATACCCCACTGTTCCCACCATCGCTTCCCTTGGACATCCGGAGATCCAGTGTGCATCCTTCATCCTGATGTGTGCTCCGAAGGATACTCCTCAGGACGTAATCGATACCCTGACCGCATATTACAAGCAAGCTGCCGAGACGAAGGAATTTCAGGATTGGGTTGTCTCCATTGGTGTGTCCCCTGTTTGGAAGAGTGGTGCAGAGCTCCAGGAATACATAGCTTCTGTCCAGACCAATGCCTTCAAGCTTTTGGATGACATGGTTGCAAAAGGTCTTCTCAAGCGCTGAGTAGCTACGAATTTTAGAAAGGAATTGAAAAATGGATATACAAAGGTTTTTGCATAAAAGAGTGATGACCCCATTTGTGTGCATGATTTTCTTGCTTGGTTACCTCGGTGTTGGGTTGTCAATGGGCCCCTTGTTTCTCGAAAGTGGATTGAGCAATGAAAACTTCATACCCGTAATCATCGCCGTCATTGGAATTGCTCTCTGTATATCCATCTTGATTGATGGATTGAAGGAAACCGCTGAAACCGAAAAAAGCTCAGGGAAAGCGGTAGGTTTGAAGCAGATCATTCTCTTCGCTGATTTCTTTCTCTTCGTCGGTCTCTACAAATTGATTGGATTCGTAGGCGCTGCCTTCATATTCACCTTTCTATTCATGTTGTTCTTCGATGACAAGATCACTGCGGTTGTAAAGAAGCTGGTCATAGCAGCAGTCATTACCGGGCTTATCTATGTCCTCTACGCTGTGGTATTCGGCGTTCGATTCAACTAGGGAGAGCTTTCGATATGGATACGTTACTGCAAATAATGTCTGGGTTCGGAGTTGTTTTCCAACCCCTCAATTTCTTGGTTACTCTCCTTGGCTTCGTCATCGGTTTGTTTTTCGCGATCATCCCAGGGCTGACAGCGACGGTAGCCATCGTGCTGCTGATGCCAATGACGTATAGTATGACGATGAATATGGGCCTGTGTATGGTCATGGGTATCTATATGGCAGGGATGTATGCGGGGAGCGTCACCGCCATCACTATCAACATCCCCGGTGCGCCCTCGAGTAGCATGACGGGAAAAGACGGGTATCCTTTGATGCAAAGAGGCCTTGGAGCCAAGGCTATCGGTCAGTCGGCGTTCGCCTCTGCACTTGGTGGTGCGGTTGGTGTCCTGCTCTTGATCCTTGTTTCCCCGATTGCCGTAAAGGCTGCTCTTTTGGTGAAAACCCCGGGAAAAGCTTCCCTAGTCCTGTTTGCCTTTGTGACCATCTGTGCCTTGGAAGGCAAAGGTTGGAAAAAGGCCATGCTCTTTATTATCCTTGGTATGGTTTTCTCAACTGTGGGCATGGGGTTGCTCAATCCGACGTCCCGTTTTACATTCGGTACCGTTTCGCTGATGGAAGGCATTGATTTCATCTCGGTGGTAATCGGCGCGTTCGCCATCAGCGAGGTCTTGATGCAGAGCGATCTCTCGAACAAGGAGTACCAAGAGGTGAGCGCGGCGGTCAAAGACATCAAGATCAAGCGGCGTGATTTCATTCCTACGAAAGAGGACTTCAGGGAAATTGGGCTTGTGGCTTACCTGAAGAGTTCCTTCATCGGATTTTTCATCGGGGCGCTTCCGGGTGCTGGTGGTGCTTTGGCCTCCTTTGTTTCCTATGCAGAAGGCAAACGTGGGTCGAAACACCCCGAGAAGTATGGAAATGGATCGCTTCAGGGTATTGCCTGTGCAGAATCCGCAAACAACTCAGTGTGTGGCGGTGCGATGGTACCGATGCTTGCCTTTGGTATCCCTGGAGATGGCGTGACAGCAGTCGTACTCGGTGTCTTGATGGTCTATGGGATTGTCCCAGGTCCAGACATCATGACTCGGCAACTTTCACTGGTCAGCCCGATGTATGCAGCTCTGATGGTCTCTGCAATCTTGATGATTCCCATCTCATTGATGCTTTTCGGTCCCTATTATATCAAGTTGGTGCGCATAAACCGTGTCGTACTGTACTCAGCGATAGCTCTGATTGCCATAACCGGCGCATATGCTGCTACGAGCTCGGTGTTCCAGATGGTGGCCTCGGCTGGTGTTGGTGTGATCATGTACTTCATGCGAAAAGAGAAGTATCCGGCAGTAACCCTGATTCTGGGAGCCATGTTAGGGCCCTTGTTCGAAGCATATTTCAGGAGAAGTCTTTCTATCTCCGGCAACAACCTTGCTATTTTCCTCCAGCCGGATAGCCTGACTTTCTTGATTTTGACAGTCATTTTCGTCCTCTTCCTCGGGAATGCCCAGAAGAAAGGCGTAGCCACGAAATAATTGGAAATATACAACAATGAAACTATTGGTACCCCAGGAAGTCGTATTGGATGGCGTCCAGTCTCTGCTTGAGGCTGGAGCTGAGCTGGTGCGCTGTGAGAACAATGAGCGTGCACTGATCGACGCAATCGGCGATTGTGATGCAGTGCTTGCCCGTACTGAAGTATATTCCAGGAACGTCCTGGAACATGCAAAGAATCTGAAAATCATTGCCCGCTATGGAGTGGGTACAGATAAAATCGACATAGAGGCTGCCAATGATCTAGGTATTTGGGTGTCAAATACACCGCTTGCCCTCACCAATGCTGTTGCGGAGCATACTGTTATGTTGATTCTGACTGCTTCGAAGAACATGCACTATTGTGACAAGAACCTACGCGAAGGGAATTTTTCCTGCCGTGCTACCTTGGGTGTCGAGCTGATGGGTAAAACGCTGGGTGTCATTGGTTTTGGTCAGATCGGTCGTGCAGTTGCCCAGAAGTGCAAGGATGGATTGGGCATGAACATCGTTGCCTATGATCCAAACATGAAAAAAGACCATATCCCTCAAGATGTGGTGGTTGCAATGTATATACCGGAGCTTTTATCTCAATCGGATATTGTTACCATCCACATGCCTCTCATTCCTGCTACAAAAGGTATGGCAGACAAAGCGTTTTTCGCGTCAATGAAGGATGGAGCCATTTTCATCAATGCAGCACGAGGCGGTATTGTCGTGGAACCTGACCTGATCGAAGCTTTGCAGTCAGGTAAGCTCTTTGCCGCTGGTTTGGATTGCTTCTCTTCGGAACCGCTTCCGTTGGACAACACACTGTATGCATTGGATAATGTGGTGATGACACCCCACAACGCATCAGCAACCACTGACTCCTTCCTGAGATGCAGTCAGGATATGGGAAAGTGTGTCATGGATGTACTTCTGGAAGGCAAACGACCACGGTATGCAGTGAACAATCCTCCTATGCCAAGGGTTGGGTGAGAAAGGAACTGGGAAATCGGGTTCAATGACGATTGAATCCAATTTCCTGTTATATGGGTTTGTATTGTATAATTTATTCAGGTTATACTTTAACAATGTGAGGGAATGTGTGTGGATGAGATTTTATTCAATACAGCTGGAGAAAAAGCCTATACCTTTATCCTTGAGAAGATTCTCAATGGGGATTTGAAGCCAGGCACGAAACTCTCCCTGAGGAAGATGGCATCTGAGATTGGAACGAGCACGATTCCCGTCATTGAAGCGGTGAAGCGCCTTGAGTCGGATATGCTTGTACAGTCGAAACCCAAGTGGGGTGCATATGTCACCGTTCCGACCTATGAACGGATCAAGAAGATTTTCCAGGTACGTGAGGCGATAGAGTGCCAGGCAGCACGGGATCTATGCAAAACATTGACCGCTGAGAAAAAGGAAGAACTCTATAGGTTGGCAACCATCCTTGATACAACACCGTATACCCCTGAGACAGAGAATGAAAGCCGGAACACGCATTTACAATTCCATATGCTGCTCACCGAATGCACGGGCAACGACATTCTCCTTGATGTCCTGAAAAAGGTGAACTTCTATTGGATGCTCTCCAACGCACAAGCAAAGAATGCTCCAAAAGCTGTTTATCCCCGGTATTGGCATAGGTTGCTGATGGATGAGATATGCAAACAAGATCCTGATTTGGCAGAACAAGCGATGCGGGTGCATGTCCATGATGCAATCGTGACGTTTGATATACTCCACGAACAGAATCTCATCTGAACTTAGTTGACATATTTTCTCAATGATGTGGTTTCTTGAAACAAAGGAACCTAGGGTTTTTATCGTCTTTGAATTTAAAAATGTAGGAGCATATTGTATGAGCCATGAATTTCCCATCATAACAGAGATGCAGGTGATCCCGGTGGCCGGGTATGACAGCCTGCTGTTGTCACTCAGCGGGGCGCACGGGCCTTTCTTCACGCGCAACATAGTGATCCTGAAGGACTCCAGCGGCAAGACGGGCCTTGGCGAGGTGCACGGGGGCGAGGCGATAACGGCGGCCCTTGAGGAGTCGAGGCCGTTCGTCGTGGGCCAGAGCATCAGCAACTACCGCAGGATACTCAAGGCGCTGGGGGACCGGCACAATGCCCGCTCCAAGGGCAGCGAGGGGCTGCAGAACCTGAGCCTAGCAAACCTGAAGGACGTGGTGCACTCCGAGACGGCCATCGAGTGCGCGATGCTGGACCTGTGGGGCCAGTTCCTGGGCCTGCCGGTGTGCGACCTGCTGGGCGACGGGCGCCAGCGCGACGACGTGGTGACCCTGGGCTACCTGTTCTACCAGGAGGACAAGAGAAAGACCAACCTTCCCTACATTGATGAAAGCGCCAGTTCGAATCCTTGGTACAAGGTGAGGAGAAACCCGTACATGACCAGCGACGCGATCGTGGAGCAGGCACAGGCCCTGAAGGAGTACTACGGGTTCAAGGACTTCAAGCTCAAGGGCGGGGTGCTGGAGGGGGAGAAGGAGATGGAGGCCATCGAGAAGCTGGCCAAGGCCTTCCCCGACGCAAGGATCAACATAGACCCCAACGGTGCGTGGAAGCTGGACGAGGCGGTGGAGCTGTGCAAGGGCAGCAGCCTGACGTACGCCGAGGACCCGTGCGGGACCGAGGGTGGGTACAGCGGGCGCGAGACGATGGCGGAGTTCAGGATGAGGACGGGCATCCCCACCGCTACGAACATGATAGCGACCGACTGGAGGCAGTTCTACCACGCCGCCTGCGAGAAGAGCGTGGACATCGTGCTGGCCGACCCGCACTTCTGGACGATGGCAGGCTCGGTGAGGATGGCGCAGGTGCTCAACGACTGGGGCCTTACGTGGGGCAGCCACTCGAACAACCACTTCGAGATATCCTTGGCGATCTTCGCGCAGTGCGCGGCTGCGGCGCCCGGGGAGATAACGGCGATGGACACGCACTGGATCTGGCAGGACGGGCAGCACCTGACGGACAACCCGTACCGGATCAGGGACGGGAAGATACACGTGTCCAACGCACCGGGCCTCGGCCTTGAGGTCAACATGGATGCGGTGATGAAGGCGAACGAGGTGTACAGGAAGCTGGAGGCTGGGGCCCGCAACGACGCCGTCTCTATGCAGTACCTCATCCCCAACTGGAAGTTCGACAGCAAGAAGCCTTGCATGGTACGCTAAAGCACAAAGGAGAAGATAGGATGGACACAAGCTTCATCAAGGGAATCATCCCCCCGATCGTGACGCCGATAACGGAGGACGAGAGGATAGACGAGGCCAAGCTGAGAAAGCTGGTGGACTTCATCATCGAAGGGGGATGCTCGGGCATCCTGGCCTTCGGTTCCAACGGCGAGTTCTACATGATGGAAGAGGCCGAGATGGAAGAGGCCCTTTCGATCATGGTGGACCAGGTCGCAGGCCGGGTGCCGGTGTACATGGGAGTCGGGGCGATCCGGACGAGCAAGTGCATCAGACTTGCGAAGATGGGGGTGCGCCTTGGGGCGAAGGGGGTGTCCATCCTGCAGCCGATGTTCCTCAAGCCGACGTACGAGGAGCTGAGGGGGCACCTGGCGGCCATAGCAGAGGCGGTGCCCGGAGTGCCGGTGCTGCTGTACAACAACCCGGGCAAGGCAGGGTATGCGATGAGCCAGGAACTGGTGGAGGACATAGCCCACAGCGTGGAGAACGTGGTGGGGATGAAGGACTCCTCTGGGGACATGACGCAGACGATCGAGTTCATCAGGCGCAATGCGGACGTGGGCTTCAAGGTGATGTGCGGCAAGGACACGCTGATCTACTCTGGTTTGTGTGTGGGTGCAGTGGGGGCAGTGTGCTCGACGGCGAACTATGCACCGAAGCTGGTGTGCTCGATCTACGAGAAGTACGTCTCTGGGGACCTGCAAGGCTCACTCGAAGCGCAGTTCAAGCTGAACCCGATACGCCTGGCGATGGACAAGTCGAGCTTCCCTGTTGCGACGAAGGACATGGCGAACATCGTGGGCATGGAGGTGGGCAAACCCTACCTGCCGACGCAGTGCTCGCCGAAGGGACAGCTGGACAACCTGAGGCAGAAGCTTGCCGAGGGAGGCTTTCCCATCGTTGGCTGATGAAAGCCCATTGCAAGAAAAGCTCATTCCGAAAGGGATGTGCTTTTTCAATTGCATGGTTCTCTTCGATTACGCTTGACAGGCCTTCCACTTGAATTCATTGTAGTACTCAGGAAGGCAATCAATGGGAAAATTCAGTATTTGCATTGCATGTTTGCTCTTGGCTATGGCAAGCCTCTTTTCAGAGATAGCTCCGAAAGAGTATCGCAATATGCAGTTGAATGCTCCTGAGCCGATTGAAATCTCAGTGAGACAAGTATCGGTGAGCATCAAACCAAATACACCATACCCAGAGGATGCTGCAACTCTGTAACATAGGCTACGGAGGATTGAAGATGCAAGGATTCAAAGCATATTCGCAAGAAAGCAAACTGGAGATACTCACGAGATTCCAGCAATCGGGAGCCACACTCATATCATTCTGCAGCTCACCCGACATACCCGTATCAACCAAGACGCTTAGCAGGTGGGTGAGGGAACTAGAAGGGGGAACGAACGGCAAGTCCAAGATGAACCCGGGCAAAGCGGAATCCGAGGATCCCCGCATGGTGTGCTACACCATTGGAACGGGCGGCAGTCGCAAAGCCGAGAGTGGTCTGAGCCTTGAGGAGATGATTGCATTCCAGGCAGACGTGCATGAGTGCAGCACTCGTTTGTACCGGCTTTCCTATACAGAAGGAAACAGGAGGATGTTGGCGGAGCTGAGGCGCAAGCTCTCATGAGCCTGCCGTTCGACACGAGCCTGAAGGGAAAGAAGATCCTCCTCAGGGTAGGGGCCACCGATTTTCGTCGGGGGGTCCGCGGCATGGTATCGCTGGTGGTGGGAGCGATGAACATGAGCATGGACGAGCAGTCGATGTTCGTGTTCTGCTCAACCAACAGGAAGCAGATGCGCATCGTCTACTGCGAGGGAGCCGGGTGCTGGATGCTCTGCAGGTCCATCCGGTATGGCTGCTATTGCTGGCCCATGGACAAGAGCTCTGCGGCACAGATGACGGAGGGACAGCTGAGGGATTTGCTGTCAGACCCCGTTCCGCTGGAACAACTCAAGGCGCGCGCACTGGTGACCCGGATGGACCTGCACATCTGAGAAAAATCATGTAAATTTATATTCGGGGTAAGTACTCAGGTGGCATACATCAGGGCTGACTATCGGTACCACGTACAACTTCCACAATCACCACAGGAATCGCTAACTGGGGTCTCCAGGGCCTGAATTCTAGAAAACAGGTACCGTGTACCCTGTCCGCAAATTCCACAACAACGGTTTTGAAGTAATGCTATGCGTTTTGCTATGCGTACGTTTTGGTAGACACTTTTCGATGGACAGGAGCTCGATTTGGAGACACTTTCATCGCTTTACCTGCAATCCCAGGATGGCTTCCATCAGATCATAGTCCTTGTCATTGTGAAGAAGTTCAAACCCATGCTCAAGGCAAAAGGTTGCAATAAGCACATCGATGGTCTTGCGGATCGTAACACCCTTCTTTCTCAGCATCCTGAAATTTTGTGCCGCTTTGATGGCTGTTTTTCTGCCGACAAAGTCATAATATTGAAGAGAATCCATCATTTCTTTAGCAACCTTGAACTGCTTGTCGTTTCGAAAGCCTTGCAAAAACTCGGTAATGATCAAATCACCGGTAACGACCCTGTTCTCCCGCAATTCTCTGTCAAGAATATCGGTTTGAGGAGTAATCACTCCATTCACATAGTCAATCCAGACAGAAGTATCTACAACAATCATAGGGAGGTTCTCATTGCATCAAGATCGCCTTCCCAAGAGAGCTTGCCTCGCATTTCACGGATTTTTGCTTGTTTTCTCATGGCAATAAGAAGTTTCAATCCTTCTTCAACAGCTTCCTTTTTTGTCTTATACCCAGAGACCTGTAGAGCTTCACTCATCAACCGGTCATCAATGACGATGTTGGTGCGCATTGAAACCTCCTGAATATAATGTGTATCATTATTCATAATCATACACATTGTCTCCAAGAGCGTCAAACGTATTGCTTTGCTTAAATAAGAGTTGTTGTTTCATAATCATCGTCGTATGTTCAAATAATGTTTCTATCGATTGTTCTGTACCTTGTACGTAATTCATAAGAAAACCAGGTACAACCCCCACCATAAAAAGAGGTGGTTTGTGGCAACAGTGGGGGGTTGCACCTGGATAATTGTCTTTCTCTTAGAACAAATTACCTTCCAGCATGGAAAGAAAGCCCTCCTCCCCGAAGATCAGATGGTCCAATATCTTGATGCCCAGAATATAGCCTGCCTGCATGTGGAGTTGCTCGCTGGTACTCAATGGCTTGGCTAGTCAGGAAAGCAGCGGCCAAAGCAGGCTGTGAAGTATTCCGATAATCGCTTCAAAAGTAATATTTTGGGCATAGGGGAATTTACTCTGATATTTTCTCCATCTTTATCTTTCAAGCAGATCTGGGCT
>WARP01005354.1_pt1 | contig 11231 bp, 9 predicted proteins | sample 4769151 | NCBI WGS metagenome assembly WARP01 (sample SAMN08893023, study PRJNA449175) | gut metagenome | isolation source: rumen sample fed with dry roughage | host: cow | place: India: Nagpur | collected 2016 | reverse complement strand
GCGTGAACGTGCTCAGAATGGGCCGTAGGCACGAATACCCCACTCAAACCCCCGGCGGGTGGGAAGGCGAGCGGGCGGGAAGGCAGGCGGGCGGGCCGCCCGCCCGCCGCCCGCCCGCTTCGCGGGTCCTAATCCAGACTCGCGAGTATGCGGTCAAGGGAGTTGAAGTCCGTGATGAGGACCTGGCGGGCCTTGCTACCTTCGCTTGGGCCGACAATGCCGGCGGCTTCAAGCTGGTCCATTATGCGGCCGGCGCGGTTGTATCCCAGGTTCATTCTTCTCTGGATGAGAGATGTGGATCCCTGTTGATACTGAACCACAAGTTTAGCCGCTTCATCAAAGAGCTTATCTCGCTTGCCAAGGTCAACCTCGCCGGCCATGGCCTCTCCCTCCTCTCCTGCATATTCAGGCAAATAGTGTGCCGTTGAGTAACCCCTCTGATCGCTGATGAACTGAACAACTCGGTCAATCTCTTTAGTCTCAATAAGAGCACACTGCACACGGGTGAGTTCGGCTCCGGACATGAAGAGCATATCTCCGCGACCGATAAGCTGATTGGCACCTGTGGTGTCGAGTATGGTGCGGGAGTCAATGCTCGATATAACTTTGAATGCGATTCGGGCTGGGAAGTTTGCCTTGATAAGGCCTGTTATGATATTTGTGGTTGGACGCTGGGTAGCTATTACAAGGTGAATGCCGATAGCCCGGGCCAGCTGGGCGAGCCTGGTCAGAGGCTCCTCCACCTCCCGCCCGGCGGTCATAAGCAGGTCTGCATACTCGTCAATAACCACTACAATAAATGGCATAAACCTGTGTCCCTTAAGAGGATTCAGTCTTCTTGAGAGGAATTTTTCATTGTACTCTTTAATGTTGCGTACATGGGCAGTTTTCAGAAGATCGTAACGGGAATCCATCTCAATTGTCAGGGACTTGAGAGTATATACAACTTTCTGTGTATCAGTAATTATAGCCTCCTCTGCATCAGGAAGTTTTGCAAGGAAATGGTGTTCTATTTTAGAGTAGAGCGAGAGCTCAACCTTCTTTGGATCCACAAGCACAAATTTCATCTCAGAGGGGTGCTTTGTGTAAAGGAGGGAGGTAATAATTGCATTAAGACCTACAGATTTACCCTGACCGGTAGCACCGGCAACAAGCAGGTGAGGCATTTTGGCAAGGTCAAAAGTAAGAGGCTCGTTTGAAATGGTACGGCCGAGAACAATTGGGAGCTCGTAGCCGGAGTTTCTGAATTTATCCTCCATAAGCATAGTCTTGAGAGGTACTACACTCGGCTTTGAATTTGCAACCTCAATACCCACACTGTTGGTTCCCGGTATTGGTGCGATTATACGCACACCCCTTGCGGCAAGAGACATTGCGATATCATCCTCAAGCCTTTTTATCTGAGATATCCTGACACCCGCAGACGGGGTGATTTCATACATAGTAACAGTTGGGCCTGTTCTGGCTGTAATTCTGTCAATGCCGATTTTATAGTCGCCGAGAGTCTTAACAATTCTCCTCTTGTTCATCTCCAGCTCCTCCCTTGAGACCTCAAAGCGTTTGTCACGGTAGTCATCAAGCAGCTCTATGCCGGGTGATTTGTAACTCGACAGGTCGAGTCTTGGGTCAAATAGTGTATCAAGAGATCCGGGAGGTATATCCTTAAGGAAGTCCTGGGAGGAGTCATCTGTATCTTCAGTATTCTCGTCTTCCTGAATTGTCTCTTCACCTGAGATATCTTCGTTAAAAATATCGATTGGGGTCTCAAGAGGGATTTCGAGAGGAATTTCACCTGTGGCGGCTGCACCCGCAGCGCTTCCCGCTGCCGCCTCCGCCGCACCGGGACCGGCCGCCTCGCTCCGCTCGGCCGCCTCATCACCCGCAACACCCCCATCACCATCAATTATCAACTCAAACGGATCCTCCGGATCCTCACCCGCAACTGCATCGGCCTCAAGCGGTTTCTCCTTTGGTTTGCGGTGGAAAATGGCAGCAATACCCATATTGAACCAGCTCACAAAACGATAACTGCACAAAAAGAGCCACAGCACAAGGATTGTGGAGACCAGCAAACCCGCGCCCGTTGCACCAATCATTGAGATAAGCCATTCATTCACATAGTAACCATAAGAGCCGCCGGCTCCATTGCCAAACCAGTCCACAAAACGGGTAAAACCAAATATGTAGGAGAAAAATACTGAAATAATAATGGCGCCGAAAGCAGAGAGGAAAAAGAGTCTCAGAAGTCGCACCCTCTTAATTCTAAGAGAGAAAATAGCAACCGCACCAAAGAAAAATGGAATAACAAATGCGCCAAGCCCAAATAATTTTGAAATTAGCAAATTAGACCACAGAAAGCCCACCTTTCCACCACCATTCTCAACCGGAACAATATTATTCCAGAATTCAGGATTTGAAAGTAGCGACTGATCCTCGGCCCAGGTGAAGATGTATGAAATTAGAGCTATAAAAGTATAGACCGAGAGACCTCCAAAGAAGAGCCCCGTAATAAGGCGTGCTGCCTCCATCCCTTTGGGCGGGGGTGCGTTTTCACCTGTTTTTGAGCGTGAAGTCCTAACCTTTGGTTTAGAAGCTGTACTTTTTGAGGTACTCTCTTTTGCGCCATTTTCTTTTGTGCCGTTTTCCTTGTTGCTGGCCATATTCGTTTCTCTTCCTTAAAAATTTTAGAATTGACAATGATTAGAGACGCTCTATTTTTGCCCCTATTGCGTTTAGTCTTCTGTCTATATCCTGATACCCTCTGTCAATCTGCTCAATATTTTCAATTATTGAAGTCCCCTTTGCAGACATTGCCGCAATAAGCATTGCAATACCGGCCCTGATATCGGGAGAGACCATCCTGGTACCCCTCAGGCAAAACTCCCTGTTGTGACCAATAATTGTTGCCCGGTGAGGGTCGCACAAAATAATCTGAGCACCCATATCAATAAGCTTGTCCACAAAAAAGAGCCTGCTCTCAAACATCTTCTGATGAATAAGAACACTCCCCTTCGCCTGAGTAGCAACCACAAGGAATACCGAGAGCAGGTCAGGTGTAAGACCCGGCCATGGCGCATCCGCAATAGTCATAATTGAGCCATCCATAAAACTCTCAATCTCATAATGATCGTGCTGAGGAATATAGATGTCATCTCCTCTTCGCTCAACAGTTATTCCAAGGCGGCGGAACTGAGCAGGTATAATACCGAGCTCATCGTAGGCTACATTTTTGATTGTAATCTCGCTGCCGGTCATGGCGGCGAGCCCTATAAAGCTGCCAACCTCAATCATATCAGGGAGGATGGTATGCTCTGTTCCGCCCAGCGACTCAACACCCTCAATAATGAGACGATTTGAGCTTATTCCGGAAATTTTAGCACCCATTCTCACAAGCATTTTGCAAAGTTGCTGAAGGTATGGTTCACAAGCTGCATTATAGATAATTGTAGTGCCCTTTGCAAGAACAGCAGCCATTACAATATTTGCAGTACCGGTTACAGAAGCCTCATCAAGAAGCATATATGCACCTTTAAGACCATCCTTTGCAGTGATCTCAAAATATGAAGCACCCTGCTGCCAGTTAAGTTTTGCACCAAGGTTCTCAAAACCAATAAGATGAGTATCAAGCCTTCTTCTGCCAATTTTGTCACCGCCCGGTTTAGGCATATATGCAAAGCCGAATCTTGCGAGCAGCGGACCGGTAAGCATCACAGAGCCACGAAGCGCGGAGGACTTCCTGCGGAACTCCTCGCTGCGGACAAAATCAAGATTGATGTTGCGGGCAGTGAAAGCGTATGAGCGGGAGATGAGGCGGGCGGCGCCGGCTTCGCCGGCAGGGCTGCCGTGGGCAGCCCCGGAAGCGGCTCGCGCCGCTTCCGCGCCGCCCGCTCCCCCGCCTGTCTCGCCTCCCCCGCCTGCGGCGGCAGGAGCCGGAGCTCCGGCCGCCGCTTCCGCCGCCGCCTCGCCCAGCTCCTCCACCACAACACCCAGATCCCCAAGCATCTCCACCAATTTCATCACATCCAGAATATCAGGCACATTATGCACAACCACCCTTTCCGGAGTAAGTAACACCGCCGATAATATTTGAAGCGCCTCATTCTTAGCACCCTGCGGAACCAACTCGCCCTTAAGCCGATGCCCGCCCTCAACTCTGAATACTGCCATATTTATATCTGATTTATTTATCCAATTTTATTTCTGCCCTTATTGTTATTGCGAAACTTCAGGTTACGATTCCTGTGCTGATTATCCCTGTGCTGAGGATTGTGACCACCCTCTTTGTTGAAGCTGTGGCCCCCCTCCTTAAAGTTGTGCACACCCTCCTTATGAATCCCGATATGAATATTTGGCCCTACAACAAGTTTTCCGCCGGACAACCTCTTGATGTCCGCAAAAATTGTCTCCTCAGTTACCGAATCCTTGTTCCATATAAGATACTGCTGTCTCATATAGTTAGCCAGAACCCTCACCATATTATCCTTAACCTCGCCATCCTCCTTGGCAGCCACCATATCAATCATATTCTGGATATTTCTTCCATAGTGAGCAGCCTTTAAAGGGGTAGTCTCAAGCGGAATAGGATGAGGTTTTGTTGAAAAAGTCTCCTTGGTGGGAGTTGGATAAGGTGATTCGATATCAATATCAAAATCAGAAATTATCTGGACATGATCCCACAACTTGTGTCTGAAATCACTGATATCCCTCAGCGAAGGATTTAAAATCCCCATAACCGTAAGAACAGTCTTAATCTGCTCATTGCGCTTCTCCTTGTCCTCTATCCCCTTCACATACTCAATCATCTTCTGGACATTCCTGCCGTACTCCGGCATAATAAGCTTTTTCCTTTGTGTATTGTAATCCATTTCTAGAATTGTTAATCAAATTTCTGATTCTATTTATTTTTTGCGGGTACTCCCGGCAACAGCCCGCGCACCTTCTTCAGGCTGCACCACCCGCCCAATATTCTCTAACTCAACACAGATCTTTGCACCAAGCTCCTCAAGATAGAGAGAGGCCACCTTATTATCGGCCCAAAGCACCCTACCCTCCCTCTTCTCAAACGAGCCGCACAAAATCTGCACCCTGTCACCCGATGTTACAAGCTCCCTGTTTTCGGCATAAACAAGAAACTCCCTTATTGCCTCTATCTCCTCATCCCTTACCCTGGCGGGACGCCTGTCGTACCAAATAAAATTGGCAACACCGGGAATCTGTCTGAGATTATAGAGAATATGCTCCTCGCACTTCACAAAAACATAGGACCTGAATAGCGGCTCCTCTACAACCTTGATTCTGTCGCTCCACTTTTTTCTTCGCCTGTGCAAAGGAAGATAGGCCTCAACCCCCCCCTTTTCAACACCCTCCGCCTCAATCCTGGCAGCAACCTGTTTCTCCGCCCTTGCAGCAGTATAAAGAACATACCAGCTCATAATTACCTCTTATAAAGACCAGTACATAAACTTCGCCTCCATCTCCCTGAAGAGTCCTCTAACATCAACAAAGAGTCCCCCCTCAGCAAGCAAGGCCGATAGCCCTTTCACCCCCATCTCTCTGTACTCTTTATGAGCAACAGCAAGAATAACAGCATCATACATCCCCTCTGCCTTTGGCGCAAGCACAATTCCGTACTCATCCAGCACCTCGGCACCATCCGCCTTAGGATCAACAACATCCACCTGTAAATTGTACGACTGAAGCTCATTCACAATATCAGCCACCCGAGTATTTCTTATATCAGAGACATTCTCCTTGTATGTGAAACCTAAGACCAGAACCCGCAATCCTGCCCTGCTGGCGGCGGGCGCAGCGGCCCCGGCCGCTGTGCCGCCCGGCCCGGATCCTGACGGAGCCGCGCCCGCCGCCCCGCTCACCACTCGCGCCCCGAGCAGCCGCTTCACCGTCTGCTTCGCAATATACCCACCCATCGAATCATTCACAAACCTCCCGCTCGCCACCATCTGAGTATGATACTTAAGCGCAGCAGCCTTATGCACAAGATAGTACGGATCCACGCCGATGCAATGTCCCCCTACCAGCCCCGGTGTAAACGGAAGAAAATTCCATTTAGTCCCCGCAGCCTTAAGCACATCATAAGTATTTATCCCCATCCTGTTAAACAGAATCGAGAGCTCATTCATAAGCGCAATATTAACATCACGCTGAGTATTCTCAATAATTTTTGCAGCCTCAGCCACCTTCATTGCCGGAGCCCTGTGCACACCCGCCTTCACAACCAGCTCATAGACACGAGCCACCAGATCAAGCGTCTCACCATCACACCCCGACACAATCTTCACAGTGTTCTGCAACGAATGCTCAGTATCACCCGGATTTATCCTCTCAGGCGAATACCCCACCTTAAAATCCACCCCACACTTCAACCCGCTGAGAGACTCAAGCACAGGCACACACTCCTCCTCGGTACACCCCGGGTAAACCGTCGACTCATAAACAACCACATCCCCCCTCTTCAAATATTTACCCACACTTTTAGTAGCACTCAACAACGGCGATAAATCAGGCTTGTTATGCCTGTCAACCGGAGTCGGCACAGCCACCACAATAAACCGAGCCCCCTTCAGCTCCGCCGGATTAGTCGTAAAAGAAATCCTCCTCCCCGCAAACGAATCGCCACCAATCTCCCCATTAGGATCCACACCCTTCCACAACTTCGCCACCAGCGCCTCATCCACATCCACCCCCACAACATCTACAAACCTCGCAAACTCCAGAGCCAGAGGCAACCCCACATAACCCAACCCCACAACCGCCAGCTTCACCCTCCCCTCCTTCAGTTCACCGAAAATCTTACTATATAAAATATCCATCACACCATAATTTTCTCATACAAAGATAAAAAAAGAGACCGACTAAATACCACCTTCCCCCTCTTTTCTGCTATCCACCCCCTCACCCCCCCAACCGCCTGTGAAGGATTTATATGGTGCCGGGCATGAAGCCCGGCCTGAGTTGGCCATTCGGCACAAAAAACCCCAACCCGCACCGCCACAACCCAACCAAACCACCCATACCCGCACCGCCGCAACCCAACCAAACCACCCATACCCGCACCGCCGCAACCACCTCTACCCGCACCGCCGCAACCCTCTGTCGCTCTTCACCTTAACACTTAACCCCGCGGATCATCCGCTGGGTTAAGTGTTAAGCAACTCACACCCTGCGCATTACAGCCGCACGGGTCTACCTGTCTACCTGCCTGTCTACCTGCCTCCCTGGTACAGACTACACCGCCTACCCCAAAGTTTAAAAGGTGCTCCGCTTCTTACACGGCCGGTTCCCGGCCGGGCTTAAAAGGTGCTTCGCAGATTTAGCCATTCGGCAAAAGTTATTCTCGCAGCCCGGGTTATTCCCGCGCGCCGCAAGCCACCAAAGAGCTTGCGAAATGAGCGGGAAATAACCCGGACCCCAACTGCGGGAAATAACTTTTCTCATTCTGTCAATCAAATTCGCCTTCGGAGGAGTTTATAAGGTGCCGGGCGCTAATGGCGGTTACCCGCCCGCCCGGCCTGAGTTAGCCATCCGGCAAAAATACCCCAACCCGCACCGCCGCAACCCTCTGTCACTCTTCACCTTAACACTTAACCCCGCGGATGATCCGCGGGGTTAAGTGTTAAGCAACTCAAACCCTGCGCGTTACAGCCGCACGGGTCTACCTGCCTGCCTATCTACCTGCCTCCCTCCACACGGTTCACCTGCCTCCCTTCACCGGAGAATCAGGTACAATCCAGAATCCAGTACAATAAATCTAAAATCAAACAAATTTTAGTAACAATCAAACATTTAATAGTCTGAGACTTGAATCAAAATCAGCATTAGTATATATTCAACATTCAAAACCAAAAATTCAAAACTAAAAAAATATGTTATGAAATTTAAGAAAAAGAGGGCGAGAAGAGTACAGGATGGTTACATACATGTTTGCATCAGGGGTAACAGAAGACATAATGTCTTCTACGACAATTCTGACAGATATGAATTTTTGGCCAGGCTTAAGTGGGCAGCAGAGCAACACAGGACAACTGTAATGGAATTTGTTCTGATGGATAATCATGTTCACCTCCTTGTTTCAACTGATAAACTTTCAATGTTTGTAAGCAGCCTTCTGATAAGCTATGTAAAATGGTATAATTTAAAATACTCTACCTCAGACAATTTATTTGAGAGTCCATTTTTAAGCGCTTCCAAGAATAAAACTGAATGGGCAATCAGAACATCAATGTATATTTTACAAAATCCGGTAAAAGCCGGAATTTGTAAACATCCTGCCGATTATAACTGGAGCTCATGCAGATGCCACTTTAAACGCTTCAACTCGTTTAACAAACACATTAAACTTGACACCTCTTTATGTGATTCAGTGTTTGAAACAGAAATCAAATTTTTAAAAGAAATAGGCGAAAAAATTATAAAAAGCTGCGAACTTACAGAAAAGGAAGAATCCATTAAAGCCAGAATTCCAGATAGTGAAGTTATTAACCACACAAATATTTATTTAAAAAAGAACCACAATTCTAAAAAAATCACTGAACTCAACAAATTGGAAAAGATAATATTAATCAAACATTTATCTCTTAAAACCCAGGCAACAGCCAGGCAAATTGCATCCATCACTCAAGAGAACTACAGGTGGGTGCTCACTCTCTGTAAATCAAATCCAGACAAGCTTTCGGAAGAAGATTGATACCGACACCCGTACCGCCGTAACCGTCTATCGTTCTTCACCTTAACACTTAACCCCGCGGATGATCCGCGGGGTTAAGTGTTAATCAACTCACAATCTGCGCGTTACAGCCGCACGGGTCTGCCCGCAAACCGGCCTGAAACAGGCCGTGTAAACTGCGAAGCACCATATAAACTTGGCGGATGATGTGACGGGATGCAGCGATTGTCCCAGGGTTTGAGCATGACACTCAAATACCCTACTTGCCTGCGGAGGAATTTATAAGGTGCCGGGCGTGAACGGCGGTTTCCCGCCCGCCCGGCCTGTGTTGGCCATTCGGCAAGAAAATCCGAACACTTACCTCCAAACCCGTACCGCTACAACTCGCTATCGCTCTTCATGTTAACACTTAATCCCGCGGATGATCCGCGGGATTAAGTGTTAAGCAACTCACAACCTGCGCGTTACAGCCGCACGGGTCTGCCTCCCTCCACCTCCACCACACAGTTCACCTGCCTCCCTCCACCTCCACCTCACGGTTCACTCACGATTCACTCACAGTTCACTCCCCCAACAAAAAAAGCACCCCGCGGGGTGCTTTTTTTCATTTGTTCAGAATCTGCTACGCTTCAGCTCCGGTAGAGGATACTGGAAGTACAGATACATAAGATTTGTTGTTTACTTTTTTCTTGAAAGTTACAACACCATCAATCAGTGCGAACAGGGTGTGATCCACTCCCATTCCAACATTTTCACCTGCTACATGAACAGTTCCCCTCTGGCGAACCAGAATGTTACCTGCTTTAGCATACTGACCGCCGAATAATTTTACGCCGAGTCGTTTACTGTGTGATTCACGTCCGTTCTTTGAACTACCGACGCCTTTTTTATGTGCCATAATCTAAAATTTTTTCTGCTGATTGGTTAGTAATTAAGCGATCTCCTCAATTTTGATCTGTGTCAGATACTGACGGTGACCATTTTTCTTGATATAACCTTTACGGCGTTTTTTCTTGAAGACAATAACCTTTTTGCCTTTAAGATGCTCAAGTACCGTAGCCTTTACAACCGCACCCTCAACATAAGGAGCGCCCACCTTGATTACACCATCGTTGTCAACGAGAAGAACCTTCTCAAATGAAAGAGAAGCTCCCTCGTCTGCGCTGAGACGGTGAACAAAGATCTTACCCTCTTTTTCTACTTTAAATTGCTGTCCTGCAATATCTACAATTGCGTACATTTATAAAAATATTATAGTTAGTGACTGCAAGCGGTTACATTAAGTAACTCTTATTCAATAGCTTGACAATCTTATCATTTACTTTTTGGGAAGGCAAATATATAACAATCTTTTTTATTCTCCAAACACTTCGCTAAACACTTTAATAAATAACCAAAAACTTTGACAATCAAAAATAATTATTAAATTTGTAACACCCCTATTACTTAAACCTATTACTATGGACTCACCATTCATTTACAACACCATTGTATCCGGTACGGATTTTATTCCCCGGAACACAGAGAGCGATAAACTCTATTCGGCAATCAAAGAACACAGATGCGCAGCAATTTATGAACCGCCCAAAAGCGGTAAGCAATCGCTAATCAACCATACATTAGAAAAAATCAAGGTTGAAAACTGGAAGCACCGAATCTGCAAAGTGGACCTCTTCAATGTCCGTACAGAAGAACACCTCTTCAGAAAATGCACGGAAGAGCTCGAAAAGACCCTGCCACTTCCTCCAAGCGAAAGGCAGCCCTTCAGCACTCTTCCTGAATTCCTCCGCGAAGTACAGAGAAGAGCAGAATCGGCACAAACAAATCTAATCCTCATCTTTGACGAGTTTCATGAAATCCTCAGACTTGAAGATTGGGACAACCCGCTCAGGACCCTTGAGAAAGAGCTCGAGAAGCATCAGCACCCTAACACCTCCGTTGTTTTCTGCGGCTCCTTCACAAACGCAATGAGAGTGATATTTGACGATATCAAATTTTTCTACCATGTATGCGACCGTATCCGATTCTCAAAAATTGACGAAAAGTCCTTTACCGACTTCATCATACGCTCCTTTCTCAAGGCAGGCCGAGTAGTTTCCAAAGAGCTGGCCCTGCATATATATCGGCTTACAAACGGACAACCCTGGTACACACAGCAGCTGGCCGACATCGCCTACAGCCTTACTCGCGGATACCTTACAGAAGCCATTATCAATCAAGCGTTTGAACTCCTTATGGAGCTTCACTCATACCGGTTCAAATACCTCACCGCCCGCCTGAGCAACTACCAGATCAGCTTCCTCAAAGCCATCCTGGACGGAGTCGAGCGCTTCAGCTCCCTGGAGACCCTGGAGAACTACAACCTCCAATCCTCCGCCAACGTCAACCGCATCAAAGACGCCCTCAAAAAGAAAGAGATCATTGAGTTCACCAAAAAGAGCAGCCACTTCCTAGACCCAATGTACAAAACCTGGCTCAAGACCCGCTACTTCCAGTAGATGCTCTTGCCACCGCTTACACAAGTAGCGCTTGCCACACATTACAAAAG
>WARP01001071.1_pt1 | contig 11233 bp, 10 predicted proteins | sample 4769151 | NCBI WGS metagenome assembly WARP01 (sample SAMN08893023, study PRJNA449175) | gut metagenome | isolation source: rumen sample fed with dry roughage | host: cow | place: India: Nagpur | collected 2016 | reverse complement strand
CACACCGCGTAAGTCCTATTCATAATTATTTTGTCTGATACCACGCGGCACCCTCATGCATTTTATCTATAAATTGAGCCTCGGAAGATGAACGAAGATCCATAAGAGCTTCCAGAAGATTTTGGACGGCCGCCTCGTTATACGGATTTTCCGTCTGAATGGAGTAAGAGAGTTCGGCGTTTTCCCGGGAAACAGCGGACGATACCGCAGTCTGTCTGGAAAACGTTGTCGAAGCAGCGGCAGATAGTCGTTTTGACGAAAATCCGCTTCTGACAAGGGCTTCGCTGAAAGCAAGGTTCACCGCATGGGAAAGCCCGAGAACGTAGGCAGCGATCGGGTCGTGCTCCTCGATCTCCATCTGGAGAATCATCCCGCCGCTGAAAAGACTCGCCGCTTCATCCGCCGCGGTATCGTTGCCGCACGAACATACGATGATGTTTCTGCCGGCTATCGAGGCGGCACCCGGCCCAAACATCGGATGTACCGAGCAGACTTTTGCACCGGACGCCGCCGCTTTGCGGAGAACCGGAATAAGGGGAGTTTTGACGGAGAGGATATCAAAGATGAGCGCGTCTTTGTTTTCTGAAAGAACCGTCCCGAGGATTTCTGCAGAGATTTTTATCGGCGTTGCTGCGATGATGACATCGGCATCCCTGCATCCAAAGGAGATATCCGCAACCGGATAGAGAGCTCCGTCGGGTTCTGGGTCGTTGATCGTTACCGTATGACCACGTCCGGCAAAAAACGCAGAGAGCCATCTACCCATCCCGCCGTTTCCGCCGATAATGAAGATTTTCCGCGGAGCAGTACGGCGGGGTATCCTTCCCTGCAGATCAACAGACTCATCTATGACCGCCCGGGCGATCCGTGCGGCCGTTTCCGCACTCACGCCGGAAATTTTCCCGGCGTCGATATATCTCTGGACGACGTTTTTTTCGACCGCGGGAACCACGACCTCTTCGTTTGCCTCGGCCTTTTTTTCGCCGATCACCAGAGCTATTCTATTCCGGCGGCCGACCAGTTCCATGATCTCGCGGTCGATCGACGCCAGTTCCTCCCGAAAGCCGTCGATCTCAGTCAAGGAATCCTCCCCGGGCCGCAAGATCCGCAAGCGTGAACACGGTCATTGCCTCGACGACGATCGCCCCCCGATTCGCTATGCACGGATCGTGGCGTCCTTTGACCGAAAGGTCGGCATCCTCTTGGGAGACCAGATCAACGCTCATCTGCTGTTTTGCGATCGACGGGGTCGGTTTGAATGCCGCGGAAAAATCAAGAACGGATCCGTTCGACATCCCGCCAAGCACGCCGCCCGCATGATTCGTCAGCGTGATGACCGACCCTTCCTGAACGCGGTATGCATCGTTGTTTTCGGATCCGCGAAGACCGGCGGCGGCGAAACCCTCGCCAAAACCTATTGCTTTCACGCCGGGAATGGCGAAAACCGCTTTGGCGATCTCGCCGTCGAGATTGTCGAAAAACGGTTCTCCAAGACCCGCGGGCAGACCCGCAGCAAAGCACCGGACGATCCCGCCGACACTGTCTCCTTTCGACTTCGCGGCGAGGATCTCGGCTCTCATCCTATCCTCGATCTCCGGAGACATTGCCCGAAGCGGATTGGTCCGCGATCTCGTCATGATGTCTGCGACATCATAAACATTCATATCGACGACGCTCCCGATCCGGGTAACATACGAATTGACGGAGATTCCGGCGCTGCCGATCAGATCACGAAGCAGAGCGCCGGCCGCAACGAGGGGGGTCGTCATTCTGCCGGAAAACATTCCGCCGCCCCGGATGTCATGAGCCGGACCGAATTTACAGACCGCAGGGTAATCGGCATGACCCGGGCGGGGAATACGGCGGAGCTGTTCATAATCCGAACTCCGGGTATTGCTGTTTGAAAAGGTGATCACGACCGGACAGCCCGTAGTGATCCCATCCACAATTCCGGATATCTCCGGAACGTCCGCCTCCACACGGGGGGTCCCGATACCTTCGGCCGGTTTCCTGAGCGCCAGATCCGCCGTGATGATGTCCTCATTCACGGGATATCCGGCAGGGATCCCGTCGATAACGCAGCCGATACGGCTGTCATGACTCGCCCCGAAGAGAGTGAGCGTTATGGATCCTCCGATTCGATTCATTCTTCCCTCATATCTGCACCGAGTCTCTGCATATCCCTGACGAAATCAGGATAAGAAACAGCACAGCAGCCTGAGTCGTCTATGATAGTATTGCCAGCGGCAATAAGTCCGGCGACCGCGGATGCCATCATTATACGGTGGTCGCCAAATGTAGTAACATTTGCCCCGGAAAGACGGGAGGGTCCCGTAACAATGCACCCGTCCCCGGTCTCGCTGATATCTGCACCCATCGACCTGAGGAAAAGAACCGTGGACATGATCCGGTCGCTTTCCTTGAATCTCAGATGGGCGGCCCCGTATAATCTGCTGGCGCCTTTTGCCTGACTCGCAAGGACGGCGATAATGGGGAACAGATCCGGAGCATCCGCAAGATCGATGTCTGCAGCCTTCAAATCCGCTTTTTTGATCGTAACATTTTCGCCTTCACGAACTACTCCTGCCCCGAATGTTTCAAGGATGGAGATCACCACCTTATCCCCCTGAGGGTCAGCCGGATCGAGTCCGGAAACGGTGATCTCGCCGGTGAGTGCCGCCGCCGCAAACAGAAATGCGGCCGATGAGTAGTCGCCGCCGACCTGAACATCCACGGGAGAATAGACCTGACCGGAACGGACAAGATACCCGTCATCGATCGTTTCGACCGAAACGCCGTGTTTTTTCATGGCGGAAATCGTCATGTCCACGTAGGGTTCTGACGTAAGGGGCGTTGTAAGATGGATCCTCGTGTCAGCTTTGCCAAGCGGAGCCGAGATCAGGAGGGCCGAGATAAACTGGGAGCTCACATCGCCGCGAATATGGACATCGCCGCCCAATACGGGGCCTGTTATGGTGAACGGAGCGCAGCCGTTTTTGGATGTTACTCCGGCTCCGAGTTCTGAAAGAGCGTCAAGCAGCGGCTTCATCGGGCGGGAACAGAGCGAGGCGTCGCCGGTGAACGCGGTCGTTCCCTCAAGACGGGAGGCGATTCCGGCAAGCATCCGCATGGATGTTCCCGAGTTTTTGCAGTTTATCACCGTTCCTTTCGGGAGAGGGGCATGCAGATCACCGCCCCGGATCGTGATCCGATCATTCGCTTCACATACTTTCGCTCCGAGCGCTTTGACTGCATCCAGCGTAGCGAGAGTGTCCTCGCCCAGGAGGGGAGAAAGAACAACAGACTCGCCTTTCGCAAGAGCCGCAAGGAGAAATGCCCGGTGCGTGTGACTTTTCGAAGGGGGTGCGTGAACACAACCCGAGACCTGGGAACGGGATACGATAAGTTTCATCTCACACCCCGTTCCTGATATTCGCAATGAGGATATCCTCCCGACCGAACCGGTCGAGAAATTCGTCTAACCTGCCCTCAGGCACAAGGATCCCGGTGGCGGGACCCGTACCGGAAAGTCCGGCGGCGGCGGCTCCGCATGAGAGAGCCCGGTCGGCGGTCTCCGGCGTGATGCCGATCGCTTCACAGGTACATCTTCCATTTACATACATCGCTGAAAAAACATCTCCTTCGATCGCCATATCATACGCGGCAGAGACCATATCACGCATTTTTTGCATCTTCTCACTCGGAAATGCGGATTTCCGGATCTGGAACGGCGGGATGTGGATCACGGCCGTGTAGCCTTCGGGCATCGGGCGGCGGAGCAGAAGTTCGCGTTTCTGATTATCGGTGAATACGAGACCCCCGAGCTGACAGGCGCAGGCATCATCAAATGCTCCGGTGATACTGACGCCCGCTTTGACGGCGGCTGTCGCGCCGATCCGGCCGATCTCGAGCGGATCGATATGGAGGGAAAGCGCAGCGGCGGCGGCCGATATTATAGCGTTCGCGGCCGAACTGCTGCTTTTCAGGCCCTGAGATATGGGGATATTCGACGTAGTTCTGATCACTGCACCGTTCATCTCAGAACCGGGATACCGCCGAAGTACCTCCTCGACAGAGAAGCGGGCGAGGGAAACGGACTCGGACGGGTGGCCGCCGATCTCGACGGAAAACTCGTTTTCCGGAATCAGTTGGACGGTCGCCTCGGTTTTGAGATCGATTCCAAAGGCCGCCCCTTTTCCGGTAGAGATCGCGTTGATCACCGATAACGCACCGTAGGAAACTCCTTTGCCGATCATGCCGCCCTCGCTTCGAATGCTTTTCTCATCACGGTCCGGTCAGGGCTGATCCCTGTCCAGAGAGTGAATGATGCGGCGGCCTGTTCGATCAGCATGGTTTTTCCGTTGATGCAGGCACGAACTCCGGCGGCTTTTGCAGCGGCAAGAAGGGGAGTCACTTCCGGATCATAGATCATATCCATAACAACCGTGTCTTTGGTGAATATCGTATGCGGAACCGGCGAGCAGTGTTCAAACCCGCTCATTCCGGCCGGGGTCGCGTTCAGAATCAGCTGATACGCGGGAGCGAGATCCTCCAGCTTCACTGCCCGGGCGCCAAACAATTCGGCAAGCGTCTCTGCCCGGGAATGGGTCCGGTTGGTGATCGAAAGACGGGCACCGGCGGCTTTCAGATACGCGGCGGCCGCCTTTGCCGCCCCGCCGGCGCCGATGNTGAGCGCCTCGGCGCCCTTTGGATCCGCGTCCACTGACGCGAGCGATGCAGCGATTCCCAGAATATCGGTATTGTACCCCTCAAGGCCGGCGGGAGAGTTTCGGATAGTATTCACTGCCCCGGCGGATTCGGCAAGAGGATCGATCCTTTTCAGGAAAGGAATGACCGACTCTTTATGAGGAATGGTTACGTTCATCCCGATGATCCGGTATTTTCTGATAACCTCCGGGATAAGGAGCAGTTCCTCCGGGGATGACGGGATCTTCACGTATCGTCCCCGAATCTTCGCGGCTTTGAATGCCGCGTTGTGGATCTCCGGCGAGAACGTATGGGTCAGGGGATAGCCGGTTACGGCAGTGACCTGCGGATCGGTGCCGAGTCTCTCAGCCTCTTCCAGTGTTATCTGACCCGGAGCGGACGCAAGTTCCGGCCGTAACGCACAGTAGTTGAGCATCGATCCAAGATCAGATGACCGGAGACGCGTGATCTCGCCGGCGGCCCCCATGCCTATAAGAATAAACGGAGCTCCTTTTTCTCTAAGAACAGATGCGGCACTCCAGACTGCAAGCAGATCCGCCGGCCCCCTCACCATGAATGCGGCTTTGGGGATTCCCGAGGATCGAAGATCGTTGAAGATTGCAAGGATCTCATCCTCGGCGGGCGTTTTCTCAAAGTCATGATACGAACAGATGACCTGTTCTTTTGGGAACCTGTTTCTCAGAACTGAGTCCGATTCTATGTCGATGTACTTTGCGCCGGACGCGAGAGCTCGGAGAAAGATATCTTTTCGCTCCTCGTCCAAAGGAGACCTGAGTGTGGCTATTGATGGAACGCCGCACGCAAGAAAGGAGAGATCTGCCGGTATGACCGGGAAGGAATCCAGCCGGAATTCCAGAGCCTCTGCTCCTTTCAGGATCGCTTCTTTTGCAAGGGTCCGCGCTTCCCCCTCGTCTTTCGCCACGATAACGGCACAGTTTGCAGTCATTTTTCGCAGATCGTTTCCGCCATCGTATGTCCGAAGTGGCGGCCGCCGCTTTCAAGTCTGACATAGACCAGATCGCCGATCGCGAGATCGGATACGGAAACCGCTCCCGACGGCGTTCCAAGGCGTATGGTCTCGGCGTTCTGGAGAACGACCGAGTAGGTCTTTCCTCCGGCTTTTGCCTCGATATAGAGCATGGGGCGGATCTCGATTTTTACTCTGCCGACATTCACGCTTCGCAGACTGCCGTCAGGTTTGCGGGAAAGGAGTTCGTTCCCGCTCGCGATCTCGGAGAGGTATTTTGTCGTACCGTCAGGGCAGAGGATGTATGAATGGACGGCGCCGGCGTTCACCCGAAACGGCCGGGCGCTGACGTACTCGCTTTCAAAACTCTCCGAGCAGACGAGGAAGAGGCAGGATGACTGGGAACCGATCAGCATGCCCTCTCCCCTCTCCAGAAGCGAGCATGTGTCGATACATACCCGGTCCCCTAAAGAGAGGGTGGATATCTTGGTGACCACGGCGGTTTCCAGATCGACTATCGGGTATTCAGCGGTCCTGATCCCGGAAAATGCGGCAAGATCGGCCGGACCGTCCGGCGTGATGACGATACCGTCAGAGCCCACCTCCATTGTTTGGAAAGCGAGACGGGCTTCTTCAGGGGTCTTCACGCAAATATATACACTCGTCTCGGCGTTCTGGAACCGGGAGATGAGATTTTCAAGAGGGATGACCTTCCAGTTTTCGGGGGAGATGATCAGAGTTGGAACGGCATTCTTCAGGCTGTACGCCTCCTCCATCTCCTCGGCACCGGTCAGGTTCAGGAGAACGCCGATGCGTTCCCCGGAATACATGAGGTTTTTGCCGTCGGCTAGTATAGCAGTATATCTGCCGAGATGGCTGAGAGCCTCATCTTCCGGTCTCAGGATGATATGGGTATACCCGGATTCCAGGGCTGAAGCGACGACGGCTTTTCGTTCGTCATAGGTCGGCAGGTGGTCGGCACGGATCAGGATCGGAGGTAGTTGAACGGTCATTTACTTCACCGGATGAGGTGTTTTGCTGCTTCTTCCACGGATGCGTTCCTTAACACGATATCGGTGACAGCCGAGGTAATACCAATGATATCATTGTGCTGGAAGATGTTTCTTCCGATCGAGACCCCTTTTCCTCCGGCGTCGAGAGAGTCACGGACCATCTGAAGCATCTCTAAGTCAGAGCCCATCTTCGGACCTCCGGCGATGACGACCGGGATCTGGGCTCCGCGGACGACTTCACGGAACGTATCGATATCTCCGGTGTAACTGGTTTTTACGATGTCAGCACCAAGTTCGGCTGCAACGCGGGCGCAGGTTTTGAGGGCATCCACATCGAACGAGTCTTTGATGTTTTTGCCGCGAGGGTAGACCATCGCAAGAAGCGGCATGCCCCACTGCTGGCATTTGCGGGAGATCTCTCCGGCATTGCAGATCATCTCGGGTTCGGTATCGGCTCCCAGATTGATATGAATGGATACGGCGTCCGCTCCAAGCGTTATTGCCTCCTCAACGGTCGTGACGATGACCTTCGAGTTGGGATCGGTTCCAAGACCGGTGCCGGCGGAAAGATGGACGATCAAACCGATATCTTTTCCGGATGTCCGATGCCCGTAGGGAACCATCCCTTTGTGCATGAGAACTGCCGTGGCTCCGCCGATCGAGATCTTGTTTATGGTGTCACGCATGTCGGTGAGCCCGGGAATCGGCCCCATCGAAATGCCGTGATCCAATGGTACAATAACGGCACGACCGGAGTTCCGGTCTATGACCCGTTCCATACGGATATGTTTTCCAAACATGTGTGCTAATCATTAGCACGGTGACAACATCAATCTTCTGGACAGAGCAAAGACCAGGGATATTGCGGGATATATGCTGAATTATGATGGCATTTTTCAATATGTATGCCGCAATCATCAGTTTTCTCTGCACAAAATCCAGATCAGAAACCGAAAAAGTCCGGAGATGTCCAATCAGAGAGAGGAGGAAAAGTAGAGATATTACGCGTGACCGGCGCAGAAAAACAGATGATGCGAATCAAAAAAGGATGATAAATTATTTTTCTCCTCTGCCGAGTTCTCTGTGCGCTTTTCCAAGATGCTGGGCTCCAAGCGCCCCGAGAAGCGACAGTTCGCCTGCCAGAACGCCGGCTGCCACGATCTCGGCAAATGCTTTTGCGTTGTCTCCCGGATTTTCCGCCCCGCCGGCAACGCCGAGCATCGTAAGATTTGCGTTCTGGGTGGCAATACTCGTTCCTCCGCCGACCGTCCCGACCTGAAGCGAAGGGAGCGTGACGGAAACATACACGCCGCCTTCCGCCATATCCACGGTCGTGATCGCATTGCTTCCCTCGACCACGTGGGCCGGGTCCTGTCCGCAGGCGATGAACATGGCGGCAACAACGTTCGCTGCCTGGGCGTTGAATCCGAGAGATGCCGCCCGGGCAGATCCTGTCAGATTTTTGCGGGTATTGACCTCCGCAAGGGTAGCTGAGTTTGTCTTGAACACGGATGCCACCAGTTCATCCGAGAGAAAAACCCCGGCTGAGACTGTTTTTCCCCGACCTTCGATACAATTTATCGCAGAGGGTTTTTTGTCGCAGCACATGTTTCCGGATACGGCGATAAGTTTTGCCCCCGTCTCCTCTTCGATCAGATGAGCTGCGGCTTCCGAGGCAATAGTCGCCATGTTCATGCCCATCGCATCCTTCGTGTCGAACTCAAAGCGGATAAAGACACTCGTACCTGCTGTATATGTCGTGAGCCCGATCAGTTCGCCGTGATTTGTGGTTTCTTCGGCGGCGACCTTCAAAAGAAGGAGATTGTCTTCCGCCCACCTCGCAACCTCGGCCGCGTGGGAAACGCTTCTGGCTGCAAAAACCGGTGCACGGGTCATGCCGTCTCTGAGAATTCGCACCTCGGCGCCGCCGGCTTTGGTGATGGCGCCGCACCCTCTGTTGATCGAAGCGACCAGAGCGCCTTCTGTCGTCGCAAGCGGGAGCCAGTACTTTCCGCTGGCATACTCCCCTTTGACCGCCAAAGGTCCCGCAACTCCCAGCGGGATCTGAACACAGCCGATCATATTCTCGATGTTTCGGGTAACTACCCGGTCAATAGGTATCGAATAGGTCCCGACAGCGGAAAGATCCGTACCGGTCTCCTCTTCGATATATTTACGGCGAAGAGATACGGCATCATCTGCCGGCATACTCTTCTCCAGCGCGTAAAGTTTCAGATCCCCGGAACGGATCTTTGCAAGATACTCATCCATAAGTATACAATAGTTCAGAAGGGACTAATACATTTTTCTGTCAGACAGGCAAATAATATTCAGGCATATGCAGAGATACGCTCACATTTTGGACCTTGTCAGGGAGAGAAATCCCCTTGTGCATCAGATCACCAACTACGTCACGGTAAATGACTGCGCCAATATGACGATATGTTTCGGGGCATCACCGGTGATGTCGCACGCACCTGAAGACGTAGTGGATATGATAAAAATAGCGGGCGTTCTTGTGCTGAATATCGGAACACTGGATGAAAACCAGATCGAAGGAATGCTTGCAGCGGCAAACGGAGCAAAGAAATGCGGCATCCCAATAGTTCTCGACCCCGTGGGAGCAGGGGCGACACCATATCGCACACAAACCGCGGAGAGGTTTATGGACGAATTCCCTATCGCGGTCGTGAAAGGTAACGCCGGAGAGATCAGCACGCTTGCCGGCGTCTCGGCAACGGTCCGGGGCGTTGATTCCGGCAGCATTTCCGGAGATCCCAAAGAGACCGCACGCAGATATGCAAAAGAATACGGATGTACGGTCGTCATAAGCGGAGCGGAGGATATCGTAAGTGACGGAAAACGCGTCGTGGGCGTATTAAACGGCGTGCCGATGATGGGTAAAATATCTGGGACCGGCTGTATGGCGAGCGCTGTCTGCGGCGCCTTCACTGCAGTAACTGACCCGATGGACGGCTGTATCGCCGCGATGACCGCGCTTGGGATCGCCGGCGAAGAAGCGGCAAAAACTGCAAAAGGCCCGGGATCTTTTAAGCCGGCATTTTTCGACGCCGCGGCCGCGCTCACCAAAGAACAGTTTCTCAAATCAGCAAAGATCACTGAGTATTCATGACATATGACCTCTATGTGGTAACCGACGAAGAACTCTCAAACGGTCATTCCCATGGAGAGATAGCAAAGCTCGCGGTTGAAGGAGGAGCGGATGTCATCCAGCTCCGTGATAAGAGGATGAGCGCGGCGGATCTTTTTGCCGAAGCGGAAAAGATCCGTGCGATCACCAAAGACAAAGCCCTTTTCATCGTAAACGACCGGATCGATATCGCGCTCGCGTCGAAAGCAGATGGGGTTCACCTGGGGCAGAGCGACCTGCCGGTGAAGACCGCAAGACGCCTTGTTCCGGATGATTTCATCATCGGCATCTCTGTTGGTTCGGTCGAAGAAGCAGTAAAAGGCGTTTTGGACGGCGCGGATTATGTGGCAGTGAGCCCGGTTTTTTCGACAGGCTCAAAACCGGACGCTGGTGAAGGCCGCGGACTTGCCTGTATCTCAGCTGTAAGAAAAGCCGTGCCAAAAGAGATCCCCGTGGTCGGTATCGGCGGCATCAACAGTGGAAATATCAGTGAGGTCATCGCGGCCGGATTGGACGGGATCTGTGTCATCTCCGCAGTGGTAAGTGCACCAGATATCAAAAAAGCCGCCGGAGATCTGCGTGAAAAGATCAGGAACATAAAAAATGAGTGAAAAAGTCATGCAGTGGTGCGTGCGGATCCCGGTCCTCGAGGGAGAAGCAGGACGCAGAAAACTCATTGCCGAAGGAAAGGCAGACCGAAGCCTCCGGCCGTACGTTGAGGAGGGCTTCCTGTTTGTCCCGGTTCTGGAAGAGACCGGGATGCAGGCGGAGTTCTCCACAACAAGCCCCCGCGAGGAGCTGCCCCGTCACGAACAGATCGGCGGGATCGTTGTTCTTCAGGAAGATGATCGGATCGAAGCGGAAAAGATCCTGGCGGCACGTCCTTCGACGCATACCGTACTTTTTGCCACATCACCGGTCGAAGGAGAGTTCAGAACAAAAACATTCAAAGTGCTCGCCGGAAAAAATACGACCGAGACATTCTACCATGAATACGGCAGAAGAATGATCATCGATCTGACCGCAGCCTACTTTTCCGCCCGGCTCTCGAACGAACGCCAGAGAATTCTCTCTTCCATGAAAGAGGGAGAAAAAGTTCTTGATATGTTCGCCGGCGTCGGACCGTTTCCGGTGATGCTGAGCAGTAAAGCGAAGCTCATCGTCGCAAACGACATAAATCCATCCGCGGTTTATCTGCTTCAGAAAAACATTAGATTAAACCATCTGCATAACGTAGTGCCTGTTCTCGGCGATGCAATGAATCTCCCGCATATGCTCGATTCGATGAGATTTGACCGCATAATCATGAACTTACCATTCGCAGCATACGGATTTTTAGCAGGAGCTGCAAAACTTGCGGCTAAAGGCGCCGTC
>WARP01005960.1_pt1 | contig 11236 bp, 8 predicted proteins | sample 4769151 | NCBI WGS metagenome assembly WARP01 (sample SAMN08893023, study PRJNA449175) | gut metagenome | isolation source: rumen sample fed with dry roughage | host: cow | place: India: Nagpur | collected 2016 | reverse complement strand
CTTTATCTAGAAAGGAACGGACGCGATCTGAACGGAATTGGACACCTGGAGCTGGACAGCCTCCTATATAATGAAATGAATATCGGGAACCGCACGGCGGATATCAAGATTACGCCATCGGAGCTGTATGACAATGCCATCCGGGCAGATTTGCGCTTGGATGACATCCCGATGGAGTTGGTGAACAACATCCTTGACATGGAAGACATTGACTTGGATGGTATCGTTCAGGCTAAGGCTACCGCAGACGGTTTGCCTGCGCAGTTGGATCTCTCCGCCGAAGTGCTGCCGCTGGATGTAAGTGCCAAATACAAACCTTACGATGTGCTGTTGAATCTGGATGAAACACCGATCTTGATGGAGCATAATGATGTCAAACTCAATGGTCTGCGTATCTATGGTATTGATAACACCTATCTCTCTTTAACCGGTGGATTGAACCTTAATACGATGCTCTTGGATGTAGATCTATCTGCCGATAATTTCGTTCCCACAAGATTGGAGCAGAATGGGCCATTCCCGGTCTATGGCGACTTGGCAACCGATATTCGCGGACGGGTGACCGGACCGTTGGACAGTATTCTCGCGGACGTGGATGTCACGATTTTGCCTACCACAGATCTTACCTATCCAATAGATAAAAAGAATCTGGCGCAATTCAAACCGTATGGCACGGTCAACTTGCGCTATGGCACCGCTGACGGAGCTCTTAACCTGGGTGGAAGAATCAATGTGGACGAAGGATTGGTGCGTTATTCACCCAAATTATATCCCATGATCCCCTTCCATGTGGATTCGGGAAGTCATGTCACCTTCAACGGTCCCATAGGCCAGACAATGCTGAACGTTTCTGCTTCGCAACAGGTGAAAGCAGATGTCCAATCAGCGGGCGAGGAGACACGCCGTGTGCTCTTCAATACCGGCGTGCGTGTGAATAGTGTTCTCGATTCGATAGGTCTTACCGCCATAGGCTTCTTCCTTGAAGCTCCGAATGACGAAACCATCACGCGCGAACTCGCCTCTATGGATGAAGACACTCGTGAGGGCATAGCGGCGGCATTGCTGGCAACTGGAATGTATATGGGCGAAAGCAATGTGGCTGCGCATCGAGATGGCTATGCCCTGTCCAGTATTATCAATAGCCGTATCAATGCCGCTATGGCAAATTCCAAGATGGGAAATATCGTTGATATTGACATCAGTAGTGGGCAAACCGTGCATGCGTCCGGCAAGACCAATGACATGAATATTGCCATTAGCAAATCTCTATTCAATGATAAATTGCGCATCACGGTCGGCTCCACCATCTCCGACAACCCGGAGGTCAACAAAACCAATGGTTTGCTCAGCCGTATATCGGCGGACTATAAGCTAACCTCATCGGGTAATGTTTTTTTGCGCTTGTACTCACAGCGCGATTATGACAATATCTTTGAGGGGGAACTCGTAAAGTCTGGTTTAGGTGTGGGGGCTACCAAGCAATGGAAACGCAACCGATACCTTCCTTCCCTGGGCGATTCTATCACGCGAACATACAACCTTATGGCGGATGCGAATATCGCCTATCGTTCCAATAGCAGTATTGGTCCTAATCTTACCGTCACACATTCGATACGGAACCTCTTGGGACGCGGAGAGACATTCGCCGTCAAGGGCTCTGGGGCGTATTATTTGGCGCTGCGCAACCGACTTCCGGGAGACCCGAAAAAAACCGACACCTATAAGTTTGGTATTGATGCCTCTCTCACCTTCCCATATCTGCATTGGGTGGGAGACAATAACCCCGATGGCGACACACGATATCGAGTAGGATACAAGTATGAAAATATAGCAGGTGGATGTAGTGTTTACAAGTTCACCGGAGGATTCTCGTATTTCATTCGCCCGTCTGAGCATATCACGCATGTCTTCACGCCTTTCTCACTCTCTGTTGTCCGAACGAAAATCGGGGAGCTAGATACGAATAGTGGAGCTAACTTCCCGGAACTCGTCAAATTGCTTGCCGGAAATGAATTTGTTCCCTCCATTAGCTATGGAATCACCTATAGTGATTTCCGCACCAAACGACCGGTCAACACCATGGTTGATATTGAAGTCAAAGAAGCAGGTAACCTGATTAACTCCGTCTATTGCCTCTTCGGTCGTAAATGGGATGAGCTGGATAAACCGATTGCCACTATTCCTTTCAACCAGTTCGTACGTTTGACGGCCGAGCTTTGCAACCGATTCAACTTGACCGAACAAGTATGCATAGCAACGCGTCTTTATGCAGGCGCTAATATACCACTGGGAAATTCCAACTGGGCTCCGCTTTCCGAAGCCTTTTACGCTGGTGGTCCCAACAGCCTGCGTGCGTCTGAACCATACGCCTATGGTTCGGGTAATTTCCATAGCCCCAAATATAACCAGAGTATCTTCCATGCCGGAGATGTCAAACTCGAAGCTAATATCGAACTGCGCTTTCCTATTGTTTGGAAAATCTATGGTGCCCTCTTCCTCGATGCCGGTAACGTATGGAACTGGTATAATACCTCCGATGTCATGAGTAGTGAAGATTATGCTTTTCTTGTTGAGACAATGGGGTTGACGGAGGATCTTCAGGACGGAATTATCGGAAATCCGAATTTTGCGAAACAGATAGCCTTAGGAACGGGCGCTGGTCTCCGTCTCGACATCGACGGACTCGTTGTTCGCCTGGATTTGGGTGTAGGCCTCCATGCACCATACCAGACCTACAAAAATACCAAGGAAGGCACGCCGGATTACTCACGGCCGATTACCACCTATTACAATATTCCTTCTGTCCTTAACGGTCTGCGCCTCAACTTCAGCATTGGGTATCCGTTCTAAGGAATACAATACCCATTCATTCGATATACGCATCGCGGAAATCTTGCCACGCCCCGTACCATTGGGACGAGGTCATCAATTCCTTGAACTTTTGCGGATTCTGCCGCTCAATTTCCACCGCTCGAGTTCATACGTCGTCCGCTATCCAGCCGTCGCACCATTCGAACCACATCAGGTAGTACTTCATCATGTCGAGGCTGTCGGCTGTGGCGTAGTCGGCGGCCACCGACCAAATGCCCTTGTCATCCTCCAATTGTAAGTCTCCAGATTCGGTTGTTGTTACGGCGTAAAACTCCATATTAGCGAAAATGAGGAAATCATTATAATTTCGGGGCATCAAATCCTGGAGGTGTGCCACGGAAATTGCCCGTCCTGCCAGCAAGTTATCCTGCACGGCGATCAGTTCTTTGGCGTAGTCAGGATGGCTATTGAGTCGTTCCCAGTCCTGGTCGGTCAACCCTTCGGCTCTACGCATATCTGTTTGCGCCATACCGAGCGTAGCGGCAAACATCAAGGCCAATAGTAGAATCTGTCTTTTCATAAAAATGTGTCACGTTTGATAATCTGTGCAAGTCTGCGAGTTTATCGGGACAACTGCCGGATCAAAATAATTTCCGCAAATCCATTGCCAGGAATTCCTCTATAGGAAGACCGCCTTCGCCAATAACAAGAACTTCCTTCGGATTAAACATCGCCTTGAATTTCTGGAGTCCGGCATTGTTTTTCTCCGCATTGCTTTTCACTTCAAGCGCAACGATGGTTCCTTTTTTTTGAGGATGAAATCCACCTCGTCGTTGCGTTCCCGCCAATAATAGACCTCAAAGCGATGGGCAAAGCCCTGACTAACGACATAGGCGCCGACCCCGGACTCAAAGATGTGTCCCCACGCCTTGCGGTCGAGAAGTGCCTGTTCGAAAGTGAACGGACTAAGCACCGTCTTTAGAGCGTTGTTGTAAACCTGGAACTTCGGAATGCTGGCCTTTCTGCGTGCGGCATCCATACTAAATTTTTGAAGCCCGCGGAGCAAACCGCGTTCATTCAGGAGGTTGATGTAGCCAGCCAACGTGGTGGTGTTGCCGGCATCTTGCAGGGAACCCAACATTTTGTTCAAGGAGAGTATTTGTCCCGAATGGGCCGCACCTAACTCAAACGTCTCGCTGTCGACCAGCAGTCGGAAATCCAGGCACTGTTCGTTGCAGGCACATTGTCGGCGGAGTAGAACAAATACTCCCCTTCATAGTCTTGCAGCACTTGTTTCACAACCGTTGATTTTCCCACCTGTCGAGGACCCATCAGCACTTGAATGAAGCGTCTCGGTTCTTCAACTCTTGATTTAATAATCTGATATTCAATCTTTTTATACATATCAATACATTTTACTCAATGGATTGAGTAATTTTACGCGGGGCAATAATAAAAAATAATTCGACACCGAGACAGATACTTTCACAGGAAAAACCTATAGATAATGTTTGTAAAAAATGTGCCGTGTCTGCAACCCTTTGGCATTTCTGCATCATACATATAGATAAAGATGTTATCTTTGCGTCGTCGTTTTCTCCAGAGGGTGTTTTTGGAAATTGCATCGTTTGTGGAAACGGTGTGAAGGGTAAAAAATCAGATGTTCCAAGGTGATAGTTATGCATAAGGTTTTATGGATGTTTGTTTTGAGTCTAATCGTTTTTGTGGTTGCTGTTCTACCGCTGTCCGCACAGCAGCACCGTAACCGCTGGAATTTTAACGACTATTTTCCCAAAAATTACTTTTTTGACGATAAGGAAGACCGGGACATGAACAATGCTGTCGGAGAGGTGGTCTTCTATATGCGACTGGCCGACGTTAAGCCCCTTCGCGACATTTCCTTTGGCAAAGATGAGTGCGTTCTCCGGTTGAACTACATCCCCAGATTCGCACACCCGCTCTTTATCCAAGTGCGGCAAACGGGCAATCAGATATTGTTGACGTGGCAAAAAGGCAAAGCTTTGAGGGGATTTGTGGAGCATACCACCTATATGAAGATGAGTGATACTGGCTGGGTGGATGTGACCGAAAATGAATACTATGGCAATGAATGGGACGAGGGTGTCATGGACACGGGCAGCCGGCAGCTATTGCTTTCTGAGTGGCAGCAAATTCAGGAAATCCTGACAGAGATTGATTTTATACATTATCCGCATTGTACCCACTGTTCAGGATTTCAAACCCCTTATATACTGGAGTTTAAAGATAGCAAGAACAGCGTCTCTTATTATACGGAGTGTCCGGACGAAGAGAAAGAGAATCGCGTGGCGGATCTGTTAGTGTCGCTCGTGGACACTGACTACGTTGATATGGTAATAATTAGCACAGGTGGGGTGTACAAAACAATCCCGCCCACCTTTCCTGGCGGTGAGAAGGCTTGTGCGGCGTTCATTCGAAAGGCTATTCATTATCCGCCAGAAGCGCTCCGGAATTTGGAGGAAGATAGAGCCCGCGTGGAATTTGTTGTAGAAAAGGACGGCTCCATCGGATTTGTGAAAGATGATTCTTGGCCGCCAAGCGACTACGGATTTGCCGATGAACTCATCCGCGTTGTGAGAATGATGCCCAAATGGGAGCCTGGCACTGAAGACGGGAAAATTGTCCGTTGTTACGCACACGTGAATTACCAATTCGTATTGCCACCGGTTATCCGCCCGCAATACGGAAATCCCCTTTTGGAAACGCAGCGCGACAAACGGCGTTGGGAGGACATTGAAGCATGCCACCGGAAATTGCTTCAAAATCCACTTGATAAAGAAGCCACATTATGGATGGGCAAATACTACTACTGGGAATATCTTCTGGCGGGCGAACCGTTGAAGACGCCTACCTCATACGACTCTATTCATTATAAAGATGATTGGGAGACCTTTTACGACCGAACACCCGTGGTGATACATCCCGGCGACAGTGCACTAAAGTATTTCTACAAAGTGCTGGAAATGAACCATCCGGATGAAACTATACTCCGTCTTTACCTACCAGTGTTACAGTTGGAACAGCAACTTCATCGGACACATAATCCGTTGGCTGAATTGCCTTTCGATACCGTGGAGGGTGTACATTTCCCATTTACCTACTTTATCAACTGGCCGGAGGACAGCGTTTTGGATGCGGCTCAAGATTACTATGTAGATGCATCGGCTTGGCATTCCTTCTCCTGGGTTGACTACTTTTCCGAAGTGTTGACAAAAATGAAGGAACCGGTTCTTTTCAACGCCTCGTTTCTCGGGGACGAAGCCACATTTCGGTTTTCATTTTTTCCCTCTTTTCACCCGCCGGTATCATTCCGTGTCGTGAAAAACAAGGGTAACGTGACGTTGTATTGGAAAATTCTTCTCACAAAATACGACCCAAATACTTGGAAAGAGATTTCCACAACCGTGAAGGAGGGTCATCGGAAAATAACTGCCGCCCAATATGAGCAATTGTTGCAATATATGGATGCGGTGCGTCTCGACGAACGTCCGCGCAGTTACTACGTTAATATGACCGATGGTGCGCAATGGGTGATTGAGCGGAAAACGGAACAAGGATTCAAAGCCCATTTTACTAATGTCGCTGGGAAAAGCATTCGGCAGATTTACAGTTTCCTGGCCAAACTCAGCGGCAAAAAGTTGGAATATATCGAAGAGTATGGGTTTTAGCAAAACGTTTCAAAAAATCAAATTATGAATACCGAAATCGAAAAAACACTGGACTATCGCTGTTTTTTACTTGGAATCATCATCTATTGGATGGTTGAGGCCGTTTGGGAATCTTTTACCCCATGCTTTTTTTATTTGGAAGCTGTGCTGCATCCGATAGTCGTGGTGGTTGGGAAATCTTTGCTGTTTCTGCTGATTTTCTTCCTCCTGTTTCGAAAACCGAGGATGTTCAATGTCGGATGGATGCATATCGCGATATTTTTAGGGATTGTTGTTTTAATGAATCTACTCTCCTCATTCCTCTCTTACCGTTTCCTCGATCTTCAATCCTTTTCTGCCAATCAGGCGAAGTGGGATATCGCTGACTACATGATGCGCAACGTGCGTATATGGGTGAATTTGGTCTCGTCGCTCCTTTTTATCGGTTTTGTGTGGTGGCGCTATGATTCGGAGGCGAATGTTGATACCCAAGAGATCTCGTCTCTCGAATCACGTAGCTATTACGGAGGTATACTGTTCTCCATCACGTTGGGGTATATCCTCTCCCTGATTATAGAGCTTGGCGGCGAGTACTGGACATATACCTCTCATCCCATATTGGTTGATGTAATTATTTGTGTATTAATCATTCTTGTTACCATAGGAGCCATCTTTATGCTTGTTAAAAGAAAAACTGTGGTGCTCTCCATTACAGCGATTTTTATTATCATCGCCATACACTTTTTTACGTCGTATTATTTGCCGAACATATTGTCTAAGAACCTTATCCCAAACCCCAACCCGTTTCAGCAGTTCTGTTCTTTTAACCCTGTTGCTGTTGTTTGTAGCATAGCGTTTAATCTTGCCGCCTTTATCCTTTATCGTAAACGTCAAATCTTGTAGAGACGCGCCATGACACGTTTCTACAATCGTCCATTAAAATCAACAATCCAACATACAATGTCCTTTAAAGAATCTCGTAGTTTTAGTTTTGTCATTATAATAGCGATTTATGTTCTGGCCTTTGTGGTCGGGTGGCTTGTTTTCAGAAGTTTGGTGGGCAGTGGCTGGCACTACCTTTGGCAGCTGTTCGTTGCTGATGCAGCGGCCACTGTGGTGGTTTGGCTTTTCGGGTTACTGTTCCAAAATGTCTCCGTCTACGACCCCTACTGGAGCGTCGCGCCGCCGGTGATGCTTACCCTGTGGGCGGCACACTGTCACAGCTGGACTTCCGCTACCATCCTGCTGCTCGTCGCCGTGTGGTACTGGGGAATCCGGCTGACCGGTAACTGGGCTTTCACGTTCAAGAACCTTAACAGTGAGGATTGGCGCTACACTAAGTACCGCACCGAACAAAGTCCTTTTGTGTTTCATATCATCAACTTCTTTGGACTCAATATGATGCCCACCGTCATCGTCTTTCTGGTAATGATTCCGGGCTTTTTCGTCATAGAAGCGGCAACCCAAGCGAATATGGTCTGCTGGCTCGGTTTCCTGATGTGTATCGCCGCCGCTACGTTGCAGTTGGTCTCCGACACACAACGCCACCGTTTCTCGAAAGCACACAAGGGGCAGATTTGCGAGGTCGGACTCTGGAAATATGGCCGTCATCCCAACTATTTCGGGGAAATCTTGATGTGGTGGGGCGTCTGGGAGATGTACCTATCGCTCTGTGTCGGCACCGGTGCGGCACCCACCCTTCGCGACCTCTGCGTCTTGGGTCCCATACTGAACATGTGCCTGTTCTGTTTCATCAGTGTTCCGCTGATGGAAAAGCGACAACTACAGAACAAGCCGGGCTACGCGGAGTACCAGAAGCGCACGAGGATGTTTATTTGAGTAGTATAGCATTGTTTTTATGATCATTCGCGCCAATTCAGCAATCAAAATATAGCATTATGAAATTGAAATCTTCCATTTTGTTCCTCTTTATGATGGTGTTGTCGGCAACAGTATCGGCCAAGGTCGTGGATGCCACTACAGCTTGTACTGTTGCATCCCATTTTTTTGCTTTGAAATACAATCATACTCCCGAATCACTCTCCCCTGTAGTCGCATACACTGCCCCATCCTTGCGGAATGAAAATGGTTCCGCCCCCAGTTTCTATGTCGTCAATTTCGAGTCTGAGGGCTTTGTCATTGTTGCGGGCGATGACCGAGTACAGCCCATTTTAGCCTTCTCTAATGAAGGAGCTTTTGTCGCCGAAAATATTCCCGCCCATATACGCTTTTTCTTGGATGGATACACGGAAGGAATTCAATATATGGTAGAAAACCAGCGCGATGGCAATGAGGTTGTACGGCAACAGTGGGAAACGTTGCTTACGGGAACCGCCATTGCCCCAAAAGATGGGGACGGGGATGTGGTTGTAGGCCCGTTGTTGGGCGACAACAGCTGGAACCAAACCATGTATTACAATGATCTCTGTCCCGCTGACGCGACCGGCCATCCGGCTTACGGCGGTCACGCTGCTGTTGGGTGCGGTGCACTTGTCATGGGACAAGTGATGCGCTATTGGCAATTCCCAACTACTGGCACAGGAAGCCATTCCTATAATAGTAGCTACGGTGTCCTTTCTGCCAACTTTGGCGCAACGACCTACCATTACGAGAATATGCCTGACCAACTCTCATCCGTTAATCATCCGGATAGTTGTGTGGAAGCTGTTGCCACTTTGCTGTATCATTGCGGTGTTGCCGTTAACATGAATTACGGTTCATCCGTAAGCGTGGCCAACTCAAATCGCATCGTATCGGCTCTCTCAACGTATTTCCGTTATCCTACGACTGTACAATACCTTGAGCGCGGAAGTCTTTCTTCTGCTGTTTGGCTCAATTACTTGAAAAACGAACTCGACGAGGGTGCTCCCTTTATGTATGGGGGAAGTGGAAACTACGGTGGGCATGTTTGGATTTGCGACGGCTACCAGGACGATGACTTTTTCCATTTCAACTGGGGATGGAGTGGTCAATACAACAACACATATTACTCAATTGACGCTTTGAATACCGGTAACGGCAGCTTCAATACTTATCAGAGAGTGATTTTAAATATGATCCCTGATTATATTTACGACGTCATGGTGCCGGCTATCACTACAATGACTGCTGCTCCGGAAGACGCAATCACCAAGACAGTTGTTGTAAGCTTTACATTGCCTACACAGTCAATGTCGGGTGCTGCCCTTGCATCGGCAGAGCAGGTCGTTTTGAAACGTGATGGCGTGACAATCCATACTTTCACCAATGTTCAGGCTGGCGATGTCATGACATACGAGGATGCTGTCGCTGATTACGGCGCATACGAATATACAATTGTCGGTTACAACAATAATTTAGAAGGTGAAGAATTCTCACAGGTTGCGATAGTCGGACCGAACTGCACATGGAAACTCGTCGGAACGACAACCAATTTCCAGGGTTGGAACGGCGGAGCGCTGCAATTTATTGGTGCTAACGGCGTAGTTTTCAAGACTGTTACCATGGCTAACTCGACACCGTTGTCGGTAAAATTCCAGATGCCTGAAGGTGGTTTTACACTCAATTGGGTGGCTCCAAATACGGCGGTACAAACCATGACGTTCACGTTAAAGGACTCGGCAAACCAGAATGCGTATGCGTTCTCTGGCTCATCGACACAGCTAAACGGAACGATTTATTCGGGTAATAACGACTGCCCGAACTGCACCGCTCCAACAGGCTTTACAGGTGAGTTTACATATCAGGGAGGCCAGAGCGGAGCACATTTGACATGGAATTGCGACTATTCTCCGTCAAAATTCAAGATTTACAGAAGCAATGACGGTGACGAATATGTTGAAATCGGCAATGTGACAGGCGATGTCCACGAATATTTCGACGCTGTCGCAAATGGAACATATTATTACAAGGTGACAGCCTACAGCTCGGCTTGTGAGTCGAATTATGCTTTGACAAGCGGCAATATCGACTATGTGGTCGTGATGGTGGCAGCTGTGGCTGAAAACTCAATAAATGCTCGTATTTATCCTAACCCGACAAACGGCAATCTTAGAATCGAAGCTCAGGATTTGAATACCGTTGAGGTGTATAACCTTGTCGGACAAAAGGTTTATGAGGAAAATATCAACGGTGACGAGTGCGTTATCAATATGAAAGAGTTCGAAAGCGGTATCTACATGGTGAAGATTCAGGCGCTGAACGGCTCGACAACACAGAAAATATCAGTAATAGAATAAGTAAAATCAAATTATTAATTTAATCTTAATCAAAATGAAAAAGTTATTATCTTTAGTAATTGCTGTAATTATCGGCATTGGAACGGTTATTGCAAATCCTGTCGATGCGAATACAGCTAAATCGTTGGGACAGATGTTTGTCCAGGCGAAGTTTGACATGACAAGAGCTGATTTGCAGCTGTACTACACAGTTACATCAGACAACGGTCAGCCTTGCGCTTACGTTTTCAACTTCGGTGACGAAGGTTTCGTGATTGTCGCAGCATCAGACAATGTGACTCCTATCCTCGGTTATTCTAACGAAGGAGCATTTGATGCCAGCAACCCGTATAATGGCGCAATGTTTATGCTTGAGACATACAAAAACAGTATCAGCTATGCCATTGAAAAGAACATTGCCGCAACACCTGAGATTGCAGGTATGTGGAAATCAGTTGAAAACTGTGGCCGTTTGAATAACAAGAAGCCCGGATCGGTCGGACCTCTCGTTCAAACCAAATGGAATCAGGACAGCCCTTACAA
>WARP01002242.1_pt1 | contig 11284 bp, 8 predicted proteins | sample 4769151 | NCBI WGS metagenome assembly WARP01 (sample SAMN08893023, study PRJNA449175) | gut metagenome | isolation source: rumen sample fed with dry roughage | host: cow | place: India: Nagpur | collected 2016 | reverse complement strand
TCAAATCAACTCTTAGTTAATTATTAGTTTTTCTGTGTAAATCCTATCATCCTTTTTAATCCTTATAAAGTAAACTCCAGGATTTTCAATACTTAATTCTTTGTTCTCACTATAGTTTTCCCAATTCTTAATCACTTGACCATAGGAATTTACTATACAATATGAGCAGTTATTTGCATTTAATTTAAAACTACCATTGCTTGGATTAGGGAAAATATGCTTTTGAGAACTATTTAATTCTAAATTGCTTATTCCAACATCTGAGGTAATTGTCAAATCATCTAAAAGAAGTTTTGTAAATACTGTGCTTGTGCTATCTGTATTAACCATAGCAATAAATATCAACTCCTCTGGAGCATCATTACTGATATAATTAATTGGTAAAGAGAAGTTAGTATAAGTTGATTTGCTTTGGTTTTTCATAAAATCTAATGGATAATAACCAAATCCAATTATCGTTCTTTCTTGATTAACTGTGGCAGTAGCAAATGCAATTAGACTAAAATATTCCTTTGATTCATCAGGAGTATTCCAACTGTAATAACCATCAACACTAAGAGGTTTTGAGGTTAAAGCCAATCCGTTTTGTAGTAAATTCAAGAAAACAGAAGGATCTATTTCACTTGTACTATCTAATAAACCAGCTAAACCTAAAGGATTAAGAGTTGCGTTTGTAAGTATTCCAGGGATAATTGTGCCTGAAGGAACTTCGATTCCTAATAATGTGTTTAGAGCTTGAGCAACAAGGGGAGAGATTGGTTTTGCAGCAATCCCCACTGCGTAATTCCCACTATGAGATGAGGTTGATTTGGAAATATCACATAAATTTAGACTGCTAATATTTAAAGAGTTCCAATCATTTGGCATATTGCCAGTCCAAGACTCAAATCCTTGGTTTAAAAATGAATTTTGAGCCATTACTCCTAATGAAAAACTCAAAAAGGCTAATAAAATACTGATCTTTTTCATGCTGAAAAGGGTTTAATTTATTTTGCAAATATACCTATTAATCAGATTCTAACAAAATATTATTATTTTTCTTTTTCAAATCCCTAAAGCCTTACTTAAAACTCAGTAAACTAAGTATTAAACTAAGGAAATTTGATTCTAAACTTTTCTTATTTGATTCTAATCTGATATAATGCCATTATATCGTCCATTTAATGGCATTATACTTGAGATATAATGGCATTATACTTGCAATATAATGGCATTATATGAGATTCTTATTTGATTCTGCGAGTTTGTTATCAAGAGCTATGAATTTAAATCAAAGTTCCATTCAAATTCTTTTAGGTTTTCTCTTGTTTTAAATTCAACTTCTTTATACCTTTCTTTGAGCATATTTCTATTCTTAGAATTATACCCAATTGCATAGTTTATATCTTTTTTATTTGTGTAAATTACAAGCTTTTTATCCTTATTAGCTTCAATCTTACATAGGTTTTCTTCCCAAATTTTAGAAAGAACTAATTCGCGAAATGAGACATGGAAGCTTCCAGCCAAATAGCTTGTTTTATTAATTAAAGCCTCTGATGGGTGAAGCCCTACTCTAAGAATTTCAATATTGTTTTCTATGAAAAGAGGGTAGATTTTCGATACCCAAGAAATTGCTTCCTCAAGCTCCAATGCCTTATATTTGCCTTGATTATAAAATTCCTCAAGCTCAGTATTTTCAATAACAAGGCAGGGGTAAATTCGTGTGGTTTTAGCTCCGAGGCTAATAATTTTCTTTGCAGTATAAATGGATTTTTCCATATTGTCCAATGGAAGACCTACCATCATCTGAAGCCCGAGCTCAAATCCATAATCATTAATCAATTTGCTGGCTTTTTCAATATCCTCTACGCTATGTCCTCTTTTAGAAAAATCCAAAACATCTTGGCAAAGAGATTGAGCTCCAAGCTCTATAGCTGTAACATTATATGACTTAAGTAATTCAAGACTTTCTTTATTTATATAGTCAGGTCTTGTAGAAATCCTAATTCCCTTTATCCTGTTTTTAATAAAAGGTTGCACAAGGGAAAGTAATTCAATTTGTTTTTCTAATTCAATTCCAGTGAAATTTCCTCCAAAGAAAGCAATCTCTGCATTATATTCTCCTTTAAAACTCAGCAAGTGAGACTCTATTTTCTCAATTATCTCAGAATTTTTAGGCATTTCCAATTGGCCTGAAATGCTTCTCTGGTTGCAGTATATACATTTGTTTGGGCAGGCAAGCTCAGGAATAAATATAGGTATATTATAATGTTTCATTTTTAAGGATATAAAAAAGAGGTTGCTTAGGAAAACAACCTCTAATCATATTTACTAAGAGTTTTTCTCGTCATCTTCGAAATAACCATAGCCATAACCATAGCCGTAACCGTAACCATATCCGTAACCACCATAGCTACCATATCCGCCGTAGCCATATCTATGTCCGCTATTAGATATATCGTTTAAGATGAAGTTAATCTTGATCTTATCTCTTTGTTCAAGGTCGTAGATTGTAGATTCAAATATTCTCTTATTAGTTTTGCCCGAACGAGCGATAATAATATTAATATCTGAATGCTTAGTTAGGGTAACAGCATCAGTAATAAGTGAGATAGGAGGAGTATCGAAGATAATAGCATCATATCTCTCTTTCAGTTTATTAATTAATTCAGCATTTTCTTCAGAGTCAATTAGCTCAGAAGGGTTAGGAGGGATAGGACCTGAAGGAAGAATATCCAAGTTCTCGTATTTTGTTTTCTGAATTGCCTCATCCAAGCTATGTTTACCTATTAAATATGTTGTAACTCCAGCAGTATTCTTCATGCCTTCAAAAAGAGTATGAAGTTTTGGCTTTCTAAGGTCATACCCAATAATAATTGTTTTGTTTCCTCCCATAGAAACTACTGATGCAAGGTTCATTGAAACAAAACTCTTACCATCTCCCGGCATTGCAGAGCTAATTAATATTACCTGGTTCTTTCCTCCTCCAAGAATATACTTAAGATTCGTTCTAATTGCTCTAAAGCTTTCAGTTATTTGAGACTTAGGTTTTGAAAATACAATAAGCTTATTCGCATCTTCAGGTAATGCAGGAACATACCCAATAATTGGACTGGTTGAAATTCTTTCTAAATCTTTCCTTGATTCAATTACATTATTTGTTGTAAATCGAATAAAGATATAAAGCCCAGGAATAAGTAAACCAACAAGGAATCCTATCATTAGGTTTAAAGCTGTCTTAGGATATACTTTAATTGCAGTGCGAGCCTTGTCGATTATCTTATGGTCAGGTAAAGCCGAGTTCTTAGCAATTTCTGCTTCTGCTCTTTTTTGGTAAAGGAAATTATAGATTTCATCATTAAACTTAAACTGACGTTCAATATTAATCATATTTCTTTGAGTAGAAGGAAGTTTATCTAATTCAGCTTGAAAAAGCTTTAATTGTCTTGTAATTTCATTTGTTGCAATTGTATTAACTTTCCTCAAACTTCTTACATTTTCTTCAATTTGCTTCTTTAATAAATCTATCTCTCCTTCTAATTGTTGATAAGCTACGTTTTTCTTTGTTGTTATCATTTCCAAAGATTTCTTTGCTGATAGTTTTGAGGCAAGCTCTTGAACTAATTTATTCAATAACATATCCTCAACACCCATAACTGCAGGAGCAACTACACCAGCATCCATATCTGCTTGTTTAAGATATTGAGCAAGGTATTCGTAGTATTGTTGTTTGGTAAATTCTTCTGCTCTTTTGCTTTCTAATTCATTTGCTTTATCGAATAAGAATTTGGCATCTGAAGAAAGGTCAATTGTCTTATTTCTTACTTGGAAATCTTCTCTCTTTCTTTCAGCAATATTTAATGAATCTGCTATATTACTGATTTGTGCATCGACGAATTGAATTGTACTTGTATGAATATAGTTCTTTTCTTCAAAGGTCATATCTATGTAAATCTTACATAGCATATTTATAAAATCAATTGCTTTTTGTTGGTTAGGATATTTGAAAACAATATTTATTATAGTTGATTCTTTATTTAGTAAAGAGACGTCAGTAGTATTAAAACGCTTTGCAATAGCATCCATATTATTAAGTTCAAAATAATAGCTATTATTCATTAAGTCCTTATCAACCTTAATATCATCTTTTAGAAAAACTCTAAATCTCATTCCATTCTCTTCATACCATTCTCCGAATTTCAATTTAGTTTCTTTACCCTTTACTTTTATTCTTTTATCAATCGCTTCATCCATAGCGTAATCATAAATCTCAACATCGTCTTTATCAGAATATGAAATCTCAAACTCTTTATCTGAAAGAATCTTAAAGTTAATAGGGATATTGACAGTTTGAGCTATATTAAAATCAATCTCAACTTCAAAAGGAGAATCATTATAAATTTCCAATGTTTTGAAATTGTTTTTACTATAATAGCTTACATAGAAATCCAAGGCTTTTACGGTCCTTTTAGTCATTTCGTAAGATTGTATCTGACCAATCTCATTTTGGAAATTACTTTTTGTCCCCTGACCAAAAGAATTTGAAATCATAGTCAATTGGGAAAGTGCATTCTCATTACTTTTAATTAGCAATGAACCTTTTGCCTCGTATTGAGGGGTAGTAAACTTACTAAAAATAAAAAAGGCTGCTACCATAATAATTACAGAAATAGCAAATAAATGCCATTTTGCAAGCATTTTAAATAGTAATTCAGTAAGATTTATGGAGGATTGCTCTTCGTTTTGAGCAAAGTTGTTATTATTTATTTCAGACATAAATTCTTATTTTTTAAGGGCAAATACTAATGTTACAATAGTTGTGATTAAAGATAGAGAGGATGTTATTGTGCTAAGAGGTTGGCTAAAATAGTTTAAGCTCTTAGTCATCTTATTCGATGCTACATAAACAATATCTCCAGGTTGCAAATAATATTGTGGGTCTTGAAGTATAGATGCATTTCTCAAGTCTAATGTGATAATAATATCTTCTCCTGAAGTTTTTCTAATAATTTTTACTTCTTTACGATTGCCATAATAGGTTAAATCTCCGGCTGCGGAAATAACATCAAAAACACTTACATGGTCTTGATAGAATGTATAAGTTCCAGGTCTATTAACATCTCCAAGAATAGATACTTTATAATTAACCATCTTGCAAATAACCACTGGCTTAACTATCCATTCAGACACTTTATCTTCAATTAATTGTCTTGCCTCTTCGATAGAAAGTCCTTTTAATTTAACTTTACCAACAATAGGAACATTGATTTCTCCATTATTGTCAATAACATAACTATTCAAATAAATGCTACTTTCGTTCTGAGTCGAGTAGTAACTATTATTATCTGAAAACATTTTATTGCTTTCAATATCAACTGAGGATTTTATTTGAATATATAAGACATCTTTTTCCTCTAATTTGTATTTAGGAGAATAGTTACTCTCGCCTTGAGGATATTCATAAGTAAATACTTTCTTAGTTTCCTCTTCAGGCTGCTGGAAATATCTAAGTTCTTTTTGTGGTGTACATGAGGTGATTACTATAAGAATCAAGCCGATGTACAATATGGTTTTAAAATTTTTTCTGGAACTCATTATTATTGTATTGTTTGATTATGATTTGCAAAGAAACGATTTTTTTTTTACATAATAACCTTTAAATCTATTTTTTTTTATCAGTTAATTGACCTATTAAAGTTGCAGAAGAGCAATCTACAATTTTCACATTAACGTAATTGCCAATGCTCACCCCTTTATTATCAAAGATTACAACCTTGTTTTGAGAGGTTCTTCCAAAAAGTTTTTCTTTAGAACGCTTGGAAACTCCTTCAACTAATATTTCAAACTCTTTGCCAATATCTCTTTTATTGCTTGCAAGAGAAAGCTTCCTTTGTAAATCAATTATTTCGTTTAATCTCTTTGTTTTTTCTTCCGAAGGAACATCATCTTCGTATTTCTTCTCTGCCAAAGTATTTGGTCTTTGAGAATAGTTGAACATAAAAGCATAGTCATAATTAGCATATTCCATAATTGAAAGAGTATCATTATGGTCTTCTATGGTTTCAGAACAAAAACCTGCTATAATATCAGTGCTTAAAGAAATATCAGGTATCTTTGATTTAATCATATCAATCTTTCCGATATAATCCTCTCGAGTATACTTTCTATTCATTTTCTTAAGCATTCTTGAACTTCCAGATTGAACTGGGAGATGAAGACTTTTACAAATATTATTATTTCTTGCAATTACATCTATCAATTCCTCAGAAATATCCTTAGGATGAGATGTGGAAAATCTAATACGTAGAAGTGGTGAAACCTTTGCAACCATTTCAATTAGCTTAGCAAAATTGATTTTTTCATTCTCGTTTTCCCAAAGATATGAATTTACGTTTTGACCAAGCAAGGTTATTTCTTTATATCCCTTAGAAAATAAATCCTCAGCTTCTTTTATTATTGAATTATAATCCCTGCTTCTTTCTTTTCCTCGAGTATAAGGTACAACACAATAAGAGCAAAAGTTTTCGCAACCTCTCATAATTGAAATAAACGCAGAAACCCCATTAGAGCTTAATCGAACAGGAGTAATCTCTGAATAGGTTTCTTCTTCTGAGAGAATAACATTTGCAGCTTTTTGACCTGATTCAGCAAGATTTAATAGTTTAGGAATATCTCTATAAGAGTCAGGTCCAACAATAATATCTACAGATTTATTCTCCTTAAATAATTCTTCCTTCATCCTTTCAGCCATACATCCAAGAACACCTATTCTTAACTCAGGCTTTCTCTTCTTAATAGCTTCAAACTCTCCAAGTCTATTCTTAACTCTTTGCTCTGCATTATCTCTAATTGAACAGGTATTTACAAAAATAATATCTGCCTGATTTATATCCTCAATAACCTCTAATCCATTTTCCTCAACAATAGCTCCAACAATTTCGCTATCCGATTGATTCATCTGGCAACCATAGGTTTCTATATATACTTTCTTTCTCATTATTTATTATTTGTATTTTTCTAATATTTCATTTACAGCAATCTCTACCCCGATACTTGCCTTTTCTTTTATAAACTTTATATTTTTTAGATTCATATTAGGTTCTTTTGGGTCGATAAGATATATTTTGCAATCCTTAGGTGCATAATTAATTAATCCAGCTGCGGGATAGACCTGGAGACTTGTTCCAATAACAATCATTATATCTGCTTTCTCAGATATTTCAATTGCTTTCTCAAACATGGGAACAGCTTCTCCAAACCAAACTATATGAGGTCTAAGTGGCTTTCCATATTTATCCAAATCTCTTTCTTTTAATTCCCAACCCTCTAACTCAATAATATCATTTTCATCTACAACGCTTCTTACCTTTTTTAATTCCCCATGAAGATGAAGAATATTCTTTGAACCTGCTCTTTCATGCAAATCGTCAATATTCTGTGTAATAATATATGTATTGAAATCCTTTTCAAGTTTTACTAAATCAAAATGTGCCTTATTAGGATTAACCTCATATAATTGCTTTCTTCTTTGGTTATAAAACTCTCTTACAAGCTTCGGATTTCTTTCCCAAGCCTCAAACGTTGCAATATCTTCAACCCTATGTTCTTCCCAAAGCCCATCACTATCTCTAAAAGTTCTTACTCCTGACTCTGCACTAATTCCTGCACCTGTTAATACAACGATATTTTTCATAAATCAGTCTCCTTATTTATTATATTCTGACTAATAAGCTTATATATTTCTTTCTCAATCTCTTCTAAATCCATTAAGTGAGACTCCATTGTCTTAATATCTTTTCTTTTTGCTGGTCCTGTTTGAACAGAGAATGGATTAGAGATTTTAGCTTTTGAAATAGTTTCATCTATTAATGGAAATAGGATTTCAAAAGGAATACTCTCTTTATCTAATTCAGATTTTGCAATACCTAATAAATGATTTACAAAATTACATGCAAATACGGCAGATATATGGATTTTCTTTCTTTGAATAGAATTGATTTCATATATATTATTTGATAATAAAGAGGCAATTCTTTTTAGATTTTCTAAACAAATCGGATTATTTGCTTCAATACAAAAAGGAATAATGCTAAAATCTACTTCCTTTCCTTTAGTAAAAGTTTGAAGGGGATAGAAAACACCATATTTTGTTTTATTATTTTCTAAAACTTCCATTCCAATACTTCCAGAGGTATGAACCAAGATTTGATTATCGCTTATTAAACCTTTCTGAAATATTCTATTTGCAAGAATTGAGATTACAGAATCAATAACAGCAATAATTACTAAATCCGAATTAAGAAATAACTCTTTATAGCTTATTTCGTTATTTAAGAAATCTCTTGCATTTAAGACATTTACATTTATCCCTTTTGCTTTAAAACCTTTTTCAAGGTGCCAAGAGATATTGCCTGAGCCTATTATCAATATATTATTTACTTCATCAATCATTATTCTAAATTATGCATTAATAAGATTTAACCTATTTGATTTACTGCTTGTCTTATCCTAATCACAGTTTCTTCTATACCTATTATATTAATTATATTTGCAAGATTTGCTCCCATACCTTGTCCCACAATACTTAGTCTTAAGCAATTCATAATTTGTCCCATATTTAGGGAATTCTCTTCAATATGTTTATGAATCATTGAGTCAATACTTTCAATACTGCTATCATTTAAGTTTTCAAGTTTATCAGCAATAACACTTAGTTTCTCTCCAACATTATCCTTCCATCTTTTTTTGATAATACCCTCATCATAGCTTTCAGGTCTTTGGAAAAAGTAGAAGGATTGATTCCATAGGTCTGAAATAAAATTACATCTTTCCTTAACAATATCAACAACCGATATAATGTAATCAAGACATACTTCAATGCCTTTTGATTCTAATTCAATGCTAAATTGTTTAGCTATTATTTCATTAGAGGTTTTTTGAAGATATTGATGATTAAACCATTTTGCTTTTTCCAAATCAAATTTAGCTCCTGACTTGCTGATTCTTTCTAAAGAAAAACTTTGAATTAATTCATCCAATGAGAAAATCTCTTGATCATTTCCTGGATTCCATCCTAAAAGAGAAAGGAAATTAATTACAGCCTCTGGCAAATAGCCTGATTCTCTATATCCTGATGATATTTCATTAGTATTAGGGTCTAACCATTGCAGAGGGAATACAGGAAAGCCTAATCTATCTCCATCTCTCTTACTTAGCTTTCCATTACCGTCAGGTTTAAGTAGAAGTGGAAGGTGAGCAAATTCTGGCATTGTTTCTTTCCATCCAAAAGCTTCGTAAAGCATTACATGTAATGGGCAAGATGGTAACCATTCCTCTCCTCTAATTACATGAGAGATTTCCATTAAATGGTCATCCACAATATTTGCTAAATGGTAGGTAGGCATACCATCGGATTTAAATAGTACTTTATCGTCTAATAGATTAGAATTCATTCTAACCTCTCCTCTAATCAAATCATTTATAATAATTTCTTTGTCTTTTGGGAATTTGAATCTAATAACAAAAGGAGTGTCTTCATTAAGTAAAGCTTCTAATTCATCCTTACTCATATTTAAAGAGTTTCTTAGTCCTTCTCTTGTATTGCAATCATATTGGAAATTCTTTTTATTTGATTCGTATTCTTTTCTGATTTTCTCTAATTCCTCAGGAGTGTCGAATGCATAGTAAGCCCAATTTGTCTCAATTAGTTTATCAGCATATTCTTTATAAAGTGGCTTTCTTTCGCTTTGACGATAAGGAGAAAAATCACCCCCAATCCCAACTCCTTCATCGAACTTTATCCCAAGCCATTGAAAAGCTTCAATTATATATTCTTCTGCTCCCTTAACATATCTTGTTTGGTCAGTATCTTCAATTCTTAGAATAAAATCTCCTGAATGTTTTTTAGCAAAAAGATAATTATAAAGTGCTGTTCTTACTCCTCCAATGTGCAAAGGTCCTGTTGGGCTTGGTGCAAACCTAACTCTGATTTTTCTATCTATTCCCATTCTATATTAAATTTTGTTTCGTTATTCTCTTTATTATTAATTGTGTCTTTTTTCTTGTCCTCTTCCCAATCGATTATATATTCCCCTCTTTCTTGTTTCTTCCACTCCTGTTTCTCCTTTTTCATATTTTCAATTCCAAGGTTTAGATCCTTATCAATCGCTTTGCTTATTTTCTCTTTATCCGAATTAATCTTATCCTTTACCCTTTCAATATTATTCTTCTTGTCATAAGAGATAATAGGCTTATCTAAACTTCCAGTTATTTTAATAAACAAGGTGATTTTTGAGTCCTCATCTTCCTGAATCTCTCCAAATTCTTCTCTTTGCTTTTGAAGCTTAGCTTTCTTTTTCTTGCTCGCAAGCTCTGATAGCTTTAATCTTAAGCGATAGTCAATTTTATTGTCAAAATAATGTTTTCCAAAGAATGAGAAATTAAAAGCATTGGATTGGAAATCTATCTCATCGACATTAATACAAGAATTGGAAATAAGTAAATTGGAATTAATCTCATTGAATTTTACATTATTAATCTCTTTCTCATCCACAAAATAGGATAGCTTCTTAAGGATTTCGATATTATTTAATTCCCCATTAGTAATTTTGTAATTAATATTAGCATTTAAGGTTTTTGAATCAAGAGAATAATCCTTATTTAATTGTGTAGAGAAATTAATCCTCCCACTAATTAGCCCATTAATATTATTACTTGTAATAGTCTTTTGGTCAAAGTTTTTAAAACCATTAAATACATCTTTAGAATTAATAGAATTGAAAATAAAATCTCCAATTACCTTCCTATCCCTTAATGTTATTGAGGTATTGCCCCTAATGCTACCCTTAAATACATTTAAGCTTATATCCTCAAGGCTTAATGAATTGGAAGTGTAAATAATTCGAGAAATAAAATTATTAATATTGAAATTCTCTATTTCAATCCTTTTAATCCTTGTATTTAAATCAAGATTGATAAAAACAGGGAAGGAGAATTCTTCTTTCTTTTCTTCCTTTATCTCTTCCTTCTTATTCTTCTTTTCCCAATCCTTTAAGATAAACTTATCCATATCAAGATTGCCTTTAAGGCTAAACCTATCCTTCTTATTAAATATATAAGGTAGGATATCTATTATCTCTGCTTTAAGTTCAAGGTTTGAATTTCCAAGTTTAGCTTTTAGGTTATTGATAATAATAGATTGGTTATTGAAAATAAATTCCGAGTTTATATTTCTTATACTTTGAGGAATCCTATTATCTAAGTAATTTGCCTTAGATATTTTTGCATTTCCGTTCATATAAATCTT
>WARP01000447.1_pt1 | contig 11299 bp, 12 predicted proteins | sample 4769151 | NCBI WGS metagenome assembly WARP01 (sample SAMN08893023, study PRJNA449175) | gut metagenome | isolation source: rumen sample fed with dry roughage | host: cow | place: India: Nagpur | collected 2016 | reverse complement strand
CCTGATGAAACGTTTAAACAAAAAGGTCAAACAATTACACTTATCTTTGGTAAACCAATACCCTATACCATTTTCGATAAGTCTCGTTCAATGGATGAATGGGTAAAATTAATTAGAGAACATGTTTATAAGCTCAAATATTCACCAAATGAAGAATTTGAGATAAAAAACTAAAATAAATATATTATGGATACTTCGTACGTTATACCACCAATTGAAAAAGATATTTTACTTGAAGAATTAAGGAAAGCAGAATTTCTTAGGAAAACTAATAGTGGAAACAGAGAGATTTATATTACTAATGCTCATATTACTCCAAATATTATGAGAGAGATTGGTCGATTGAGAGAACTGAGTTTTGGAGCTGAGGGAGGTGGTAGTGGTAAGGATTGCGATATTGATGAATACGATGTATTAGAGTATCCTCATTACTATACACAACTCTTTGTTTGGGATCAAAATGAAAATGAAATTGTAGGTGGATATAGATATATTTCAGGTAAAGATATTTTAGAAAAAGATGGGATAATGTATAGTGCAACAGCTGGTTTATTTCATTTTACTCCTTTATTTAAAAGCAAATATCTAAACTATACTTTAGAGCTTGGAAGAAGTTTTGTATCTCCTCAATACCAACCCTCAGTAAACCTTAGAAAAGGTATGTTTTCATTAGATAATCTTTGGGATGGATTGGGAGCTTTGGCTAAGAATAATCCTGAAATTAAGTATTTTTTTGGGAAGATAACAATGTATCCTTCTATGGATGTTAAGGCAAGAGATTATATTCAGTATTTCTTTAAAAAACATTTCCCAGATAATGAAGGAATGATTTATCCAATTGAACCAGTAGAAATTATTACAGATTATAATGAATTAGCAAAACTCTTTAATGGTTTAAATTACAAGGAAGATCATCAAATACTTATAAAAGCAGTAAAGGAGAGAAACGAATTTATCCCACCTCTTTTCAATGCTTATATGAATTTATCTTCAACCATGAAGACCTTTGGAACAGCGATAAATAAGCATTTTAGTAATGTTGAAGAAACTGGTATATTGGTTACAATTGCCGATATTTATCCTGAAAAACAAAACCGATATATGAATTATTAATTATGATAATAAAGAGTGCAGAGTTTTTAATGAGTAATTCTACCCATAAGAAATGTCCAGAGCCAATAAAACCTGAGTTTGCTTTTATTGGACGAAGCAATGTTGGAAAGAGTTCATTAATAAATATGCTGGTAAATAGAAAAAGTTTAGCAAAAACAAGTTCAAAACCAGGGAAGACACAATTGATTAATCATTTTGAAATTAATCAAAGTTGGTATTTGGTCGATTTACCTGGATATGGTTATGCAAAAGCATCAATAAAGAATAGGGAAATTTGGGGGAAGATGATTACAAACTATCTCTTAGAAAGAGAAAACCTTATGTTGGTTTTTGTTTTAATAGATTCCAGACTATCCCCACAAAAAATTGATATTGAATTTTTAGAATTTCTTGGAGAAAATCAAATTCCTTTTGAAATTGTTTTTACTAAAATAGACAAACAAGGACCTAAGGTAACGCAAGATAATGTGAGTTTGTTTGAAGAGAAAATGTTTGAAACTTGGGAAGAGCTACCTAAATACTTTCTTTCTTCAGCTATTTATGCTCAGGGGAGGGAAGAGATTTTGGATGAAATTGAAAGTATTATTCCTATGTTTAATCCTCAATCCAACAATAAAGAAATAGAATAAAAAAAGAACAAGGATGAAAAGAGTTTTGGTTTTAACCGGTGGGGGAGATTGTCCTGGATTAAATGCGGTAATTAGAGCTATAGTTAAGAGGGCATCTCAGGAAAAGGATTGGGAGGTTATTGGCTCTATTAATAGCTTTGATGGAATATTAAAAGAGCCTACTGAAATCGAAGTCTTAGATTCAAAATGTGTTTCAGGTATTTTAGTTAAAGGTGGTACAATATTGGGTACAACCAATAAGGGAGGTCCTTTTGCATGGCCAATTAAAAATAATGATGGGACATATTCTAGCGTTGATCGTTCGGATGAAATGATACGTAAGATTAGGATATTGGGAGTTGAAGCAGTAATTAATATTGGAGGAGACGGCTCTCAAAGAATATCCCAAAAACTTTATAAACAAGGTTTAAATATTATTGGAGTTCCAAAAACAATCGATAACGACCTGGCAGCTACCGATTTTACTTTCGGATTTCAAACCGCAGTACAGACTGTTACAGAGGCAATAGATAAATTAGTTACAACTGCTTCTAGTCATAATAGAGTATTTATTATAGAGGTAATGGGTAGGGATGCAGGTTGGATTGCCCTTTATAGCTCAATTGCTGGAGGTGCTGATGTTTGTATTATCCCTGAAATGCCTTATGATATTAATAAGATTAAGGAAAAAATAGAAACAAGATATACCAATAATAAAGGATTTTGCATAATAGTTATTGCTGAAGGTGCAATATCCCAAAGTATGGGCAGGGTAGGGAGTATTTCAAACGAACTTGGATACGAGCATTTTAAATTAGGAGGTGTTGGATATGCACTTAAAGAAGAGCTTGAAGAGGCAGGAGTGGAGAATGATATTAGGGTAACTCTTTTAGGACACGTACAAAGAGGAGGGACTCCAATTGCTTATGATAGGGTTTTGGCATCTGAGTTTGGAGTCAAAGCCTTCGAAATGGTGTTAGAGGAGAGATATGGAGAAATGGTAGCATATCGTCATCCCGAAATTATTAGCGTTAGCTTTGAAAAAGCACTTGTTAAACCAAATTTAGTTTCACCTAAATCGAGGTTGGTCAAAACTGCAAAAGGATTAGGTATTGAGTTTGGAAACTAATTAGTTATAGAGTATTAAAAGACAGAAAATAAATTAAACAAAAAATGAAAAAGATAAAATCAGCATTAATTTCAGTATTTCACAAAGAAGGTTTAGAGGAGATAATTAGAAAATTAGATTCCCTGAATGTTGAAATTTATTCAACAGGTGGTACATTGGAATTTATCGAAGAATTGGGAATAAAAGCAAAATCAGTAGAATCATTAACAGGTTATCCTTCAATATTTGGTGGCAGAGTAAAGACTCTTCATCCAAAGGTAATGGGAGGAATACTTAATCGTAGAAATAATGATAATGATAATTTGGAGTGTGAAAAATACGAAATACCTCAAATAGATTTAGTAATTGTTGACCTATATCCTTTTGAGAAAACAGTAAGTAGTAATGCCTCAGAGGAAGAAATAATCGAAAAGATTGATATTGGAGGAATTAGTCTAATTAGAGCAGCAGCTAAGAATTTTGAAGATGTTTTAATTGTTCCAAGTATGGACAATTACCCTGAATTATTAGAAATACTAAATAGGGATGAGGCTAAAACTGATTTAGAAACACGTAGAAGGTTTATGACCTATGCTTTTATGGTTTCTTCTCACTACGATACAGCGATATTTAAGTATTTTAATCAAAAAACAATGCTTCCAGTGTTTAAACAAAGCTACCTTGAGCCAAGAGTGCTTCGTTATGGAGAAAATCCTCATCAAAAAGGAATGTTTTTTGGAGATTTCAAATCGGTATTTACTCAATTAAATGGTAAGGAGATTTCATATAATAATATCTTAGATATAGATGCAGCATGCTCATTGATAGATGATTTCCAAGAAACAACCTTTGCAATTATCAAACATAATAATGCTTGTGGCATTGCAAGTAGAGAAGGGGTAAAACAAGCTTATCTTTCAGCTTTGCAAGCAGATCCTATTTCAGCATTTGGAGGGGTTTTAGTTACAAATAGAGCAATTGATTTAGATACAGCAGAAGAAATAAATAAACTCTTTATGGAGATATTGATTGCAGAGGATTATACCTCAGAAGCTTTGGAATTATTAAAGAGTAAAAAGAATAGAATAATTCTAAAACGCAATCCACGGAAAGATACTAAATTCCAGTATCGTTCAGCTCTTGGAGGTGTTTTAGTTCAAGAGAGGGATTCGGTAGTTGAGGATAGTTCAAGTTTTAAAAGTGTAACATCAGTAGAGCTTGACAAGAATATTATTAGAGATTTGGCATTTGCTAATAAAATAGTGAAACACACTAAGTCAAATGCGATTGTTCTTGTAAAAGATTCAATGTTATTGGCAAGTGGAACAGGACAAACCTCAAGAGTAGATGCTCTTAACCAAGCAATTCATAAGGCAAAGGCTTTTGGCTTTGAATTAAAGGATAGTGTGATGGCTTCTGATGCATTCTTTCCTTTCCCAGACTGTGTAGAAATAGCTCATAATGCTGGAGTAATATCAGTAATTCACCCTGGAGGTAGCATTAATGATGATAAGTCTATAGAATATTGTCAAAAAAATAATATGTCTATGGTAATTACTGGTTATCGTCACTTTAAACACTAATGAAAAGAATATAAATTAATAAATGAAACTGTTTTAATGAGGTTTCGTAAAAAGTAAACGATAATAAAACAAAGTAAAATCAAATAATAAATATGGGCTTATTTTCATTCTTAACAAGGGAAGTTGCAATAGACTTAGGAACAGCAAACTCGATTATTATATGTGGCGATAAAGTAGTTGTAGATGAGCCTTCCATAGTAGCTGTAGACAGAAGAACAAATAAGATAATTGCAGTGGGTAAACGTGCTATGATGATGCATGGTAAGACTCATGAAGAGATAAAAACTATCAGACCTTTAAGAGATGGTGTTATTGCTGATTTTGAGATGGCAAACCAAATGATTAGAGAGTTGATTAAAATGATTAACCTTAGAAGTAGTATTATTCCACCAGCATTGAAAATGGTTATTTGTATTCCATCGGGGATTACAAATGTTGAAGAAAGAGCTGTTAGAGATTCTGCTGAACAAGCAGGAGCAAAGGAAGTAAGACTGATTCATGAGCCTATGGCAGCAGCAATAGGTATTGGAATAGATGTTCTGGAACCAATTGGCAATATGATAGTGGATATTGGTGGAGGAACAAGTGAGATTGCCGTTATTGCTTTAGGTGGAATTGTTTGTAATAAATCAATTAGAATAGCCGGAGATGAGTTTAACTCAGATATAATTGAGTATATGCGTAAACAGCATAATATTAATATTGGAGAGAGAATGGCTGAGAGAATAAAGATAGAGGTTGGAGCAGCTATTCCAGACTTAGAAACACCACCAAACGATTTTGCAGTTCAAGGTAGAGATGTTCTTACTGGAATTCCAAAGGAAATCTCTGTAAACTACAAAGAAATCGCTCACGCATTAGATAAAAGTATTGCAAAGATTGAATCGGCAGTTTTAGAAGCTCTTGCACTAACCCCACCAGAACTTGCTTCCGATATTTATCATACAGGTATATATCTTGCCGGAGGAGGTTCATTATTAAGAGGATTAGATAAGAGAATATCAGCAAAGACTAAACTCTCTGTACATGTTGCAGAAGACCCATTAAGGGCAGTTGCAAGAGGAACAGGTATAGCATTAAAGAACTATGACAAATTTACCTTCCTTATTAAGTAAAAGAATTTGTTGATTTCAAATATTAGAAGTGGTGATAACAAATAGTTATTACCACTTCTTTTGTTAATACAATTGGAAGTTGAGGGATTAGGCAATGAAGCCGATGTTCTGGTTTATGATTTGGTTGGCAGGGTTATTCTAAAGCATAAGATAAGTAGGGGAGAGAATGAATTAGAAATTGATTTAAGAGGATATGCTAAGGGTATTTATTATGTAAAAATCTTAAATGATAACATAAAGATAAGTAGGAAAGTAGTCATATATTAAACTTAGAACAATAAGACAGAAATTAAATCAAGGAAAAATGTCTATTTAGTAGGTATCATAAATTACTGTTTTTTTCATTAATCTTGAACTATTATATTGCTGATTTGTTTAGGTAGATACTAATATTTAAAATTAATTTATTATGAAGATTTTTCGTTGGATTTTGATTTTTATTATATCTGTAGTTGTTGGTTTCTTTATTATTGGTTTATTCCTTAAGAAGGATTACGAGGTAAAGACTAATATTGTTATCAATCAACCTAAGAATATTGTTTTCGATTATATTAAGTGTTTGAAGAATCAGGAGATTTATAGTGTTTGGTATAAGGCGGATTCTAACCTAAGGAAGTACTATAGAGGAGAAGATGCTAAGGTAGGGTTTGTTACTGGTTGGGAAAGCGATATTAAGGATGTTGGTAAGGGAGAGCAGGAGATTAAGAAAATTATCAATGGCGATAGAATTGATTACGAACTTAGGTTTTTTGAGCCTTTTGAAGCTACTGAGTCATGCTATATGAGAACAAAGTCTATTACAGATGAAAAGACTTTAGTCGAGTGGGCAATGAAGGGTAGTATGCCTTATCCAACCAATCTTTGGCTTATATTTATGGATATTGAAGAAATGTTATTAAAAGATTTAAATCAAGGATTAATCAATCTTAAGAAGGAATTAGAAAACACTGTTGAATAATTTAGAAAACATAATTATTAATCAAATTGAAGTTTGATACATAGTTTTTCTAATTCAAATTTTGCTTCTTCTTTTGAGTTTGCATACTTTAAAGTTAGCAATGGTTTGGAGTGTTTATATAATACTATTTTATAGATAGTAGATTTAAGCTTGAGGGATCTATTTAAACGAACAAAATACTGCAATTGATTAAAATCCTTAGTTATTCCCAACTCCATACTATTATCAATATTAATCCATTTTCCAGTAGTTATAATTCCAAATAATGTATGAGAATATTTAACTCTAAGTCTAGATGTATCGAGAAATATTTCAGATTTAGAGAAGCCTACAAATGCATTTACTAATACGAAAAATAGTAAAACAATTATATTCATACCATATCGAAAAGCCATAAAAATTATCATTAACATGATAAACTTTGCAGCCTCAGCCCCAACCTCTCCAAATGAATATTCTAATTTATATCTTTCAATCATTTTGTATTATTCACACAACTTGTAAGCTTCTTAATTGTATCCCTAACAGTTACTATTCAATTGGGATAAGAATTTCGGTGCGTAGTTTTTTTGGCTCGACTTTTTGAGGATTATTTAAGTATTTCTCAATCATAGGTGCATTTCGGAGTTTGATATCCTTTTCTTTTAGATAATCGTTATAAATAAATTCATATACTTCTCTGAATTTCTCATATTCTCCTGTGTAGTGGAACATTAAATAGTTGCCCTCTGGAGTTTCTCTTACCTTCACTTCCTCTGCATCTGGAGATTTCTTATTAATTGTAATACATGCCTCAAAGCGAGTTTCACTCTCAGGAGTAATTGTAGGGTCATCGTGATAAATCCCAAGGAACTCCATTCGCATAGAGAAAAGTCTATGCTCTTGAATATATGCCCAAAGCTTTTGCCAACAAGAAGAATAATCAACTTGGTGATAATTACCTTTAATTATCAATGACGCTGCTAATTTTGCTTTGCGATTAATGATTTTTGGAGCCCTTATGTCTAAATCTTTATGGATTCTTTCTTTTTTAAACAACATTTTACTTAGATTTTTAGATTAGAGAAAACAAAATTCCAATAATTGATACAATTGTGAAATATCCAACATCAATTAATGCAAGAGTAACAAATCTCTTCCAATCGCTGATTTGGAATTTAAGGTTCGATTTCATCCAAGAAGCTATTGCAATTACAACTAAAATTGAAAGCCATAGATGAATAGGGGTTAGGACAAAGAAAACTAATACTACTAATGCAGTAGAAATTAGTTGAAATATCATTGTAGGTAAAAATGATTTTTTGCTACAAGAGCATTTTTCTCCATTAATTACATCTGCTCCACACTCGCATTCGTATCTTATTGCTTTCATCCAAGTTTTTGGGAGCAAAAGTCCATACCACAAGGCACCCATTAAAAAACTAATAGCTACAGCTATGAAATACCATAAAAGAGATATTTCTTCGATTTCAGGGATTAAACAGTCCATAATTGAAAATGATTTAATTATTTAATAAGATGCAAAGTAAATAATAATTTTGGTAATAATTAGCTATTTATCTTAGAATTTTAGTGTTAGAAGTATTATAGTATTGATAATCAGAATAAAAAAAGAGAGTCTTAACTTGATATTTAGTTTTAGACTCTCTTTAAAATTTGTGCGGAAAGTGAGGGATTCGAACCCCCGGACCTGTTACAGTCAACGGTTTTCAAGACCGCCGCATTCGACCACTCTGCCAACTTTCCGTGTGCAAAGGTACAACAATTTTTATTTCTACCAAGTCTTGTTATGTTTTTTTTATCGCATAATATGCTTACACATTCTTATGATTTTGTTTTTCAGAAAAGTAATTTTTAATTTTTTTTTATATATTGTTTGCTAAGTTCTTTTTTTTGCAGCATTTCTAATCAAAATCTAATAAAAGGTAGTATCTTTGCAAAGAAATTTAAAGTAGAAACAACAAGTAAAAATATAAAATATGGAAAAGAAAGAATTATTAAAAGATGTTGTAAAGCATATCGACATTAAAAAGATAAACACAACAGAGCTTATTGATGCGATGAGAGACATGTCTTTTTCATCTCGCGATACAGCAGTAGCTGCTGATATTTATGATATGATGATTAAAGATAAGGAGTGTTCAATTATTTTGACTTTAGCAGGAAGCACATCAGCTGCAGGTTGTATGCAGGTTTATGTTGATATGGTAAAGAATAAGATGGTTGATTGTATTGTAGCAACAGGGGCATCAATTATTGATATGGACTTTTTCGAAGCATTAGGATTCAAACATTATAAAGGAACCCCATTTATTGATGATAAATTCTTAAGAAGTAATTATATTGATAGAATTTATGATACATATATTGATGAAGAGGAATTACAAAACTGCGATGGAACTATTAAATTAATTGCTGATAGTTTGGAAAAACGTCCTTATTCTTCAAGAGAATTTATCTGGGAAATAGGTAAATGGTTAGCTGCAGGTAATGCTAAGAAAACAGATTCATTGATTCAAGCGTGTTATGAGAATAATGTACCAATCTTCTGCCCTGCATTTAGTGACTGTTCAGCAGGTTTTGGCTTAGTTTTACATCAAGTAGAAAACCCAGAGAAGCACTTAACTATTGACTCAGTAAGAGATTTCAGAGAATTGACTGATATCAAGATTAAAGCTGGCACTACAGGTTTGTTTATGATAGGAGGAGGAGTTCCTAAGAATTTTGTTCAAGACACAGTAGTATGTGCTGAAATACTTGGTCACGAAGATGTAGAAATGCATAAATATGCAGTTCAAATAACAGTTGCAGATTCAAGAGATGGAGCATGTTCAAGCTCTACTCTTAAAGAAGCAAGCTCATGGGGTAAGGTTGACACAACCTACGAACAAATGGTTTATGCAGAAGCGACAACAATAGTTCCTGCAATAGCATCATATATCTACCATAAAGGAGATTGGAGAAACAGAGAGCCAAGAAACTTTGCTAAGATGTTTTAATTTATAAGATAAAATACGAATTAATCGATAAATGTCTATTGGATATTCTTTGGAATTTCAGTAGACATTTCTTGTTATAAAAGAATTATTATATGAGTAATTTAATTGATTTTTTCTCTGGTGGAGATATTGGTTATTCGATTATGCTATTGGCAATCACTATTACCTTAGGTATTCAATTAGGTAAGATAAAGATTGCAAATATATCATTAGGAATAACTTGGATATTATTTGTCGGTATTGCAATTAGCCATTCTGGTTTTATTGTCAATGCTCACCTTCTGCATTTTGCTAAAGAATTTGGATTAATACTATTTGTTTATTCTATTGGATTGCAGGTAGGGCCAGGATTCTTTTCTTCCTTAAAAAAAGGGGGTATGCAATTAAATATTATGGCAATGATGATAGTTGTTTTAGGATGTGTAACAACCTATATCATACATTTAGTTACAAATACAGAAATGTCCACAATGGTTGGAGTGCTTTCAGGAGCAGTAACAAATACTCCTGGGCTTGGAGCAGCACAGCAAACCTATACTGACATCACAGGAGAATCCAATCCATATATTTCCTTAGGTTACGCACTTGCATATCCATTAGGAGTAATTGGGATAATAATATCTCCTATGATAATCAAATGGACATTAAGAATCAAACCAGAGGAAGAAAATATCCAAAATGATAAACAATCAGAAAACCTATCACAAGCAATATCAATAAAAATAACCAACCAAAACCTTTTCAACAAAAGCATAGCGGAAATTGCTAAAATCTATGATAAACCATTAGTATTTTCAAGAGTTCTAACCCAAGACAACCAAGTAATAAGATCAAATAACGACACAATAGTTCATCAAGGAGATATAATAAGAGTTGTAGTAGAAAATCAAAATATTGATTCAATTATTGCATTTTTGGGGGAAAGAGTTGAAATTAGTGAAAAAGATTGGGAAGGAGAGAATGAGAAATTAATTTCAAGAAGAATAGTAGTTACACAAGCCAATGTTCACGGAAAGAAAATAGGCTCTTTAAATATTAGATCTCTATATAAAGTAAATATCACAAGGATACATCGTTCTGGTATAGAACTATTAGCGACAAATAATCTGCAATTATTCTTAGGAGATAGAGTATCCGTTGTAGGTAAAGAAGAGGATATAAACAAGGTAGCAGAAATATTAGGCAACTCGATGAAAAGACTTGACCATCCGAATTTAATACCAATATTCTTAGGAGTATTCTTAGGAATAATTCTTGGCTCGATACCAATTGCATTCCCAGGACTACCTCAACCAGTTAAATTAGGACTTGCTGGAGGTCCATTAATTGTAGCAATACTAATAGCACGCTTTGGACCATATTATAAACTAATAACCTTTACAACTACAAGTGCTAATATGATGATTCGAGAGATTGGTATATCCATGTTTTTAGCCGCAGTAGGGCTTGGAGCAGGAGAGAAATTTCTCGATGCATTATTAAGTGGAGGATATCTTTGGGTAGTATATGGATTGCTAATAACCATACTACCACTATTAATAGTAGGAATATTTGCACGATTAAGATATAAATTAGACTATTATACCTTGCTTGGACTACTCTCTGGTTCAATGACCGACCCACCAGCACTTGCATTTGCAAACTCAGTTTCGCCAAACGATGCCCCAGCAGTAGCATATGCAACAGTATATCCACTAACAATGTTCCTAAGAGTCTTAACAGCACAAATACTAATAATCATTAGTATATAATCTTTTATTACTTTACTTTAGTAGAATAAAGAAAGAAAAATCTAACTCTTAGCTTTACGAAAAT
>WARP01005155.1_pt1 | contig 11332 bp, 14 predicted proteins | sample 4769151 | NCBI WGS metagenome assembly WARP01 (sample SAMN08893023, study PRJNA449175) | gut metagenome | isolation source: rumen sample fed with dry roughage | host: cow | place: India: Nagpur | collected 2016 | reverse complement strand
GTGCACATTTAATGGAAGGGAAACGCAACTATATAATGATTGATGAGGTGCAGGATGTGAAAGAGTTTGAACGAACCTTGCGCGGATTCTACAAAGAGCCTGACACAGAAGTGATTGTTACGGGTAGCAATGCCAAGATGTTGAGTAGTGAACTATCAACAATGATTGGCGGGCGATATATTGAAATATACATACAACCCTTGTCATACTCTGAGTTTCTGACGTTTCATCATCTCTCAGACAGTGATACCGACACGTTAGAAAAGTATATTGAATTTGGAGGAATGCCCGGTTTGGTGCAGGTGGGTCTCGATCGGGATAATGCAATGAAATACCTTTCAAGCATCTACGACACAACCCTGCTGAAGGACGTTGTGATGAGAAATCAGGTTCGAAATGTTGATTTTATGGCCAAATTGGTGCAATTTTTGGCAGATAATGAAGGTAAATTGATTTCGGCTAATAATATCAGCAAATACCTGAAATCTATAGGGGAAACTGTATCCCCAGCTGTCATTATCAATTACCAGAATATGCTGGGTGAATCCTATCTGCTACATAAGATAAGTCGTTATGACATACACGGAAAACGATTGTTCGAGAGCAATGAAAAGTTCTACTTTGAGGATCACGGTATCCGAAACGCCATAGCGGGAGGTACAAGAACTCAAGATATTGAAAAAGTGATAGAAGGTGTTGTTTATCAGCATCTTGTGCGTTTGGGCTACAAGGTGTATGTCGGCCAAATGCAAGCGGGGGAGATAGACTTTGTCTGTTCAAAACCCTCTGGAGAACGCGCATACGTTCAAGTTGCATATCTCATTGCAGATGAGGCTACTCGGGAACGGGAGTTTGGGAATTTGAAGAAAATCAAGGACAATTACCCGAAATACGTTATCTCAATGTCTCCGTTAGTCAGCCGTCAGGACTCGGACGGCATCACGCACCTCAGCTTGAGGCGTTTCCTGACGGAAGGGTTGTAAATGCAAGAAAATCTCAATAGATAAAAGAAAAAATGATGCTTAAACTCGAAAAAAGCTTGACCCTTTTCATCGGCATCGGCGCAGTGGGTGGTGCCGTGATGATGTGGATTGACCCTACGGGCGTGGCGTGGGGCGGCGAGCCGCTGTTAGAGATGCTGCGTGCGAAGATGCCCTGGCCGGACATCTTCTTCCGGAACTTCATCCTCTCGGGCTTCGTGCTGCTGTTTCTGAACGGAATTACCCAATTGGCTGCATCATACCTCCTTTTCAAGAAGCACCCGCTCGCTCAATGGGCGGTGCTCGTCTGCGGCATCATCCTGATGCTCTGGATTGTCCTCGAATGGTGGGTCTGGGGCTTCAACGCCATCAGCAACCTCTATTTCGTGTTCGGACTGGTGGAAGTGGTGGCGGCTATTGTGAGTATGAGGAAAGAGAAGGAGGTCAAATGAAACGTATTCGACAATATATCGGTATTTTGATTGCGTTGGTGGTCTATTATCTCATCCACGAAGGGGCGCATTTGCTGTACGCGCTGACCCACGGCGTTTTCAAACAGGTCAACTTTATGGCTTTGGGCGTTCAGATTGACGTGTTCCGCGACCAGATGACAGACACACAGCTTGGATGGTTTTGTCTTGTGGGTCCAATCGCCACTTTCGTTGCCGCATGGATTATGGTGCTGCTCAGCAAGCGGATTCGTCCCGCCCAAAGCAACGCCTCCAAGTTGTTTTTGGCCTGCTGCTGGTACACCTCCATCGTCCTGCTCCTGCTAGACCCACTCTATCTCTCTGTCATCTATCGTTTTGTGGGCGGTGGTGACATGAATGGCATCAAACTGCTGATTCCCGAGATGGCTGCCGCCAGTGTTTTCGGAATAATTTTCGTGCTGCATCTCGTAGTGTTGTGGAAGGTGCTTCTCCCGAGGTATCAGTGGGCGTTTGATGGAAAACAATGAATTATCTGTCCATACTTTGTCAGACAACAAAAAAGATTGATTTTTGAACAATGAATATCGAAGAAGACAACCTAATGCAAACCAATCGAATCTTACTTCGTCCTTGGCGCGACAGTGATGCGGCTTCGCTTTTTAAGTACGCCTCCGATCCCGACGTGGGTCCCCGTGCTGGGTGGGCGCCACACCAAAGCGTGGAAGAGAGTCTGGAAATCATCCGCACGGTATTCAATGACGCGCTGTGCACATGGGCTATTGAGTTAAAGGAGACAGGTGAGCCCATTGGCGCGATGGGCTACGGTCCTTCCTGCGACTGCAAACTGCCCGCCCGCGAAAATGAGCCCATTTGCGGCTATTGGGTGGCCAAACCATACTGGAACCAGGGCATCTGCACAGAGGCGCTACGGCTAATGCTGGATCACATTCGCAAAACCACGGAGATCAAGTCCCTCGTTAGCGGCCATTTCATCGACAACCCCGCCTCTGGCCGTGTGATGGAGAAGTGCGGTTTTGTGCCCACCGGCGAAACCTGCATCGATGAAACGCAATACCAGGGGGAGGGTAGGCCAATCCGAGTGCTTCGACTTGAGCTATAGACCTTTGGCTGATCACTACTCACTGATTACTGTTTACTTTTCGCTAATCACACACATCAAATAACACAATTCAGCTTAATCATAAATAGAATCAATATGGAACAGAAATTTTGTCAGAGCTGCGGAATGCCGCTCACCAATGAAATCCTCGGCACTAACGCCGACGGCAGCCAAAACGAAGAATACTGCCTCTACTGCTACAAGGACGGCGCGTTCACTGGCGACTTTACCATGGAGGAGATGGTGGAGTTCTGTAGCCAGTTCGTGGAGGAGTACAACAAGAATACCGGCCAAAACCTGAGTTGCGAAGAGTACAAGGGCGTTCTCCGGCAGTATTATCCCAACCTCAAACGTTGGCAGTTGCCCGCCGACCAGCTTCCGCACGCCACCTCGCCCATCAAGCAGCAGTTTATTGAGGAGGTAAATGCGCTCGGTATCAAAGACATGCCTAAGATTGAGAACCTCTTTGTCCTGCAGGGATCGTTCGTCAACTTGGAGTACAATATCAATGGCAACAAGGTGAAACTCCTCGACGACAACGCAACCTACTGGGGCAATCAGGTTGAGAAACAAGGAGCAAACGGGCGATGTTACGGTATTGCCTTAGACGAGCATCACATTCTAGTGAGCGAGTACGGAAAAGATGGCGCGGATGCAGAATTGGTGGTTTTCAAAAAGAGATAGGTATGAAAACAGAAGTACAACCCCAGGAAACTAAGCGGGCTTTCGCATTCGAGATGTGGATGACTGCACCAATGCCAATGGTGACATTGGTGAAGACAATGAACGTCAACCACTTGCTGAAACTTAGCCGAAAGAATAACATCAAGTTCAACACGCTGATGTGCTGGTGCATTGGCAAGGCGGCCAGCGAGACGGAAGAGCTCCATCTACTGCCAGAGAATGGAAAGCTGTATCAGTACGACCAGATTGCCATCAACGTCGTGGTGCGCAATAGCAAAGGCGGTATCAACTCCTGCGACATCCCCTTCACAACTGACATCCAGAAATTCAACCGCGATTACATAGAATTGACGACAAAGGTGGCTAAGGAGTGTCAGAGCAGCTTTCTCGACGGCTACATGATCGTTGGCACCTCCGCGATGATTCAGACGGATCTCGATTGCATCGTCAACCAGTACACCGACAAGTTCCTCAACCCGATGGTGATGTGGGGCAAGTACCGAAAAGAATGGTTCAAGACCAAGCTGCCCGTCTCGTTTCAGTTCCACCACGTGCAGATGGACGGCGGCGACGCAGCGAGGTTTCTGGAGCGGTTGCAGAGAACCATCTATGCGCTATGATTTTGCTGTATGCTATCTTGTTTTTGCGGTCGCGAATTTTATAGTCAAATGAAACATCTCCCCAATCTCATAACAGCCCTCCGGTTCCTTGGCGCTCTCGGTCTCCTCTTTTTCGATGTTGACGGTGTCGCCTTTTGGGTAATATATGTCGCTTGCGGATTGAGCGATATGGCGGACGGATTCTTGGCAAGAAAACTCCGCTGTGAAAGCAAAGCAGGAGAACTGTTAGACAGTCTGGCAGATTTGGCGTTTGTGGTCTGCTGCTGCATAAAGCTGATCCCTGTCCTGACATTCCCGAAATGGCTATGGATTTGGGGTGCAGCCATTGTTTTCATCAAACTCATCAACCAAATATCCTCATTGGTGATGTACAGGAAATGCGTTTTCCCTCACACCATCGCCAACAAAGCGACAGGTTTTCTGCTTTTCGTTGGAGTTCCTTTGACTCTTTTTCTGGAATCCATTCTGCCGATGCTCATCGTCGCCGTTGTCGCGACATTCGCCGCGGTGCAGGAGGGGCATTTCATCAGGACAATGGATGCGTGATGTCGTTGTGTTAGTCCATTATGAATGGCAAAGGATTTCCGGAGCGCATCCAAGCACCCGCGACAGTGACAGAACCGACTGTGCTTCTGCTTTCCTGATATCCTGATCTTCTTGTTCGTAGGCCTGAATCATGCGAAGCGAAACACCAGAAAGGTCGGACAATTTCTTTTGAGTCATTCGCATCTGTTTCCGTATGACTTTCAAAGCACTATGTTGGTTGGCCAAGTGCCGTTCGATAATACTGTCTGCAGTTGTGACAAATTTGGAAATATCCGCTTCGTGCAAGGTGGGATATAATGACAATATAGTGCTTATATCCAATCCGTTCCGCTGAATAAAAGAGAAAGAATACCCGGTCTGCCATTGGTAATAGGCCAAGGCCCATCCAACCCAGTATTCACGGGTTCGCTCCGACGGGGCGTATGTGGTTTCAGGCATTGCAAGGTCAGACGCTCTCGACAGCACAATACACATCAGCTCCATTCCAGACAAACCGGCAATGTAACGGGGGTTGCCCGACTCCATTTGCGAGGCGACACCACTGGAGAGAAACATCTCGTAAAAGACGGCCAAATCACAATTGGCTACGCGGACAGCGCAGTCAAGCATCGTGCCCATATTATGCATGGCGTCTTCAAGGTACAATTGGTTGTAAGCGTGGGTCATCATTGGTCCATTTTTGTCTAAGAATATCAATCATATAGATGGCGTCCGCAACGGGGGCCAATTTTTTTTTGTTTTGAAAATCCTCTCTTGCCTGATGGTCGCGCGCCATCCGTTTGGGGTAATAGAGACTGCTGTCCACAGGGATACAATCCAGAAATGTCAAATGAGAAAACGCCTTTTCGCTTTTCAGTACCACTTGTTCCCCTAATTTTCCCAAAAGCATTGCTTTTCCTAACTGTTCCAACGAAATGGTGTTGTTCAAAAAGGCATTCGCAAACGCAAAATAGGAGTCATCTGCACGATAGCCGACGATCAGGTCATACTGCTCGTATTCGGGCAAGAAGTTCTTCAAAAGATATTCTCTTGCCTCTAACGGTAGGCCTTGAGACAAAACAAATGTCCTGTTTTGCAGCAAAATGGAAAGCCAATTCAAAATGTGATACGGTCTGTCGTTCAAATGGAGAATGTTCAATCCCTCAGTGTCGATTTCATATTGGTTGGCAAATCCATCGCTCTTCTCAGTGCTGGCCCATTCTTTTGCAAGCTCCAGATTTTTAGTACAATAAAACCCCAATCCGTAGTCGTTTTTAGGATTTCCCATCCCGAAGGCAGGTCGCTCTATAACCTTTGTTGAACCGTGATATAAAGTTGTTTTTTTCATAAACTATCGTTATAACGAGACTTTGCAAAAATACACTTTTTTTGATTCCAACAATTGCATTGATGAAAATATGTTATTTTTGCAAAATTATCATTTAAAGCACAGCAAACAAAAGTTATATCGTAAAACTTTCCAACATGATAGAACTTGACACGTTGAAAGGTCTCCGCCTCAAAGAACAGCTCTTGGTGGATTGCAAAGACATCGCGGCCTTGTTCTTGAAAACGCTGCAACTAACGACAAAATCAATATATAAAGCGATCCTCTGTGTATGTATTACGACTTCTTGTACTCCTTTGATGAGGATTGGTGGAAGTATGAAGCGGAACCCGATGGCAATGCACCGAAGGTTGAAGGGCACTACGACTATGCACACGCCTTCAACTATGACCTCAACGGCGCGCACCTCGACGTGTACGAGACCGGCACGATGGACTTCCACCCCGACGGCACCGCCCTCGACTCCGCCCGGCAAGTCTATATCGCCACTCTTCAGAATGGCAAGAAAGTGACGTATGTGTTCAACTACGTCAGCTATCGGGATTATTTGCGATAAAAACACTTAGATATGGAAAACATCAAAATATATCATTCTTTGGGGAAAGGACCCATTATCGCCGCAATTTGTATTATTGTTGCTGGAATCTGTGAAATAGTAATGGATGGGGTGGTAAGATTGACTTGGGAGGGATACTTCAAATGGACACCATGGATGATTGGGCTCTTCTTGTTTGGACTTGGACTTTCTTTGGCGATTTGTTTTTGGAAATATAAAAACCAAAAAACGCCATTTTTGGAGGTGACCGACGACAAGGTGATCATGAACAGCGTGAAGAGTTGGGAGATACCGTTTTCGGAGGTGGAGGAGTTCTTCTTTACGGATATCACCAAACAGCTGATAGGAATCCACTACAAGAATGATGCTGAAGCGCAAAAGTTGGAAAATGCCCGTGGCATCGGGAATACAGCCCGCAAAATGAACCAGATGCTCGTCGGGGCTCAAGAGGTCATCCCCACCTACCGTTTGTCGATGAAGCCCCAGGAACTCCTCGACCTGTTGAACCAACGGTTGGAAGCCTGCCGCAGCACATACGCCTGAAATGCTCACATTTTGATAGTGAGTTGTCGTAAAAAATAGTATATTTGCAAAAAAAAACCATTAAAGTGTTGAATTATGAAAAACATTATCATCTTGCTCTCCTTGGTGACCTTACTCTTCGGATGCACGAGAGATTGGGGTGTTCCTGTCACCAGAAATTATCCCGTCAACGCCCCATACACAAAACTTGACGTGAGCAATGCTTTCGAGGTGACGGTTAGCGACCAAGTGACCGATGTGGTTGTCACGGTGGGCGAACTGGCTCAAGAACGGGTCGTGGTGAGAGTTGTTGACGGTGAATTGCAAATCGGATTCAAACCGAACACATTCGGATTCCAACCAAACGCTAAAGCCGTAGCTGTCATCCCTGCCAATGCCAATCTGAGCGACCTTGAACTCAGCGGGGCTTCTTCGTTCACGGGCGACCTTAGAGGTGCCGATGTGGACATTGATCTTTCCGGTGCGTCAACCTATCGGGGCACTGTTGAGGCCACTGAACTGGATATTGACCTGTCGGGCGCTTCGGATGCCATCATACACGGAGTTTGCCAGACCAAGATGGAGATTGACTTGAGCGGGGCCAGCACTTTGAAAGCGGCTGACCTTTCCGCTATGTCGGTGTATGGGGAGATGAGTGGCGCCAGCGATGCCGATGTCACGGTCTGCTCTGCTCTGAATGTGGACCTCAGCGGTGCCAGCGNNCCGATGATTGCAAACCTGTTGTCAATTGTCCCGCTTCTGGAGGGTCAACGGTCAGACCGCGTTTTTAGACATATCGCGAGAATAAGTAAAGGTAATAATCACAAATTTTCCACAATGATAGAATACGACACATTGAAAGGTCTTCGCCACAGCGAGTGGTTGGTGGTGGAGCATCAGGATACCGCCGCCGTGTATGGCTCTGGTGCGCTGGAGGTTTTTGCCACGCCCGCCATGATTGCCCTGATGGAGAAGACTTGCCTGATGAGCGTTTGCGACAAGATTGGCGAAGGTAACACCACCGTTGGCATTGCCGTCAATATCAAACATTTGAAGGCCAGTCCCGTGGGTTCCACCATCCGTTGCGATGCCGAACTGGTGGAGGTGGACCGTCGCCGTCTGGTTTTCTCCGTTAAATGCTTTGAAAACGAAACTCGTATCGGTGAAGGCCTTCATGAGCGGTTCGTGGTGGAGAGTGCGAAGTTTATGGCGAAACTGTAAACAAAGATGCAACTCGTCCGAATCAAACTATGCACGTGTTGCAGAGACGATGCCGTGGCTCTGTTGAATTAATAACTGAAATATTGAAGAATTGATGGCAGTTCATGTTACTAAAGTTGAGAATCACAAGCAGATGAAGCGTTTTGTGAGATTCCCACTTCATCTTTACAAAGATTGTGATAACTGGGTGCCGGCTTTGGAAGACGATGAGTTCATTACGTTCAATCCTAAGTTAAATGGAGCTTTCGATTTTTGTGAGTCCGATTGTTTTTTGGCTTATCGAGGTGATGAAATCGTGGGACGTGTCGCTGCCATCATCAATCATAAGGCGGATGATGCCCGACATATTGTCCGATTTGGTTGGTTGGATTTCATTGAAGACGAGGAGGTGCTCCGGGCGTTGATTGACACCGTTGCCGATTGGGGGAAACAACGTGGCCGTACTGAAATCAGAGGTCCATGGGGCTTTACCGATATGGACAAGGAGGGCTTGCTTGTGGAGGGTTTTGAGCACCTAAGCCCATTCACATGTCTCTACAATTATCCTTATTATGGTAGTCTGCTGGAGAAAATTGGTTTTGTTAAAGATGTAGACTGGATCCAAAAAACGTTAGATTTGACGGTTGAACTGCCGCCAATGTACAAGTATGCTAAGCAGATAGAACAAAAATACCATGTTCATGTCGTCCGGCCGCGGAATATGTGGGAATTGGGCAATCGGTACGGAATGAAGATGTTTCACATGTATAATGATGCATTTGCCCCTTTACATGGTTTTTCTCCTTTAACCGACAAGCAGATTAAAGCATATCTTAGAACATACGTTCCCATTCTGGATAAAGACTTTGTTCCTGTCGTTGTCAACGAGCATGACGATCCTGTAGGCTTCTTTTTTTGTGTTCCATCGCTCTCGAAAGCTGTGAAAAAATCTGACGGCCGTCTTTTCCCATTTGGGCTCTTTCGCATTTTGAAAGCCTTAAATAAAAACGACACATTGGATGCGCTCATGATCGGTGTGATGCCGGAATACCAGCAACATGGAATCCCGATTTTGATGTTTAAGTACCTGCATGAGAACTGTTTGAAAAGAGGTATTCACCAACTGATCTTAAACCCTCAATTGGAAGAAAACCATAAGGTGTTGTCCTTACATGAAGAATACAATACCCATCCCTTCATGCGGCGTCGTGCATACAAGCGCCCCATTTGATTCCTATTTAGGATGAAATTGGGAAAACAAACGGTTACAATTTATAGTAGCTTCCAAGAATTGCAGCAAACCAGCGGGCGGGCAGGATGCGTTTCAACAATACGGACAGCCGCTGTTCGAAGGATGCCACCACGTACCCGTATTTAGGATTCTTTTGACGGATGATCCAGCTGATTTTACGGGCTAACACCTGAGGCTTTAAACCGCCGGTTTCATCCTGTTCCACTTTTTGTATCGATTCGGCGTATGTCTGATATGCCTTTGCGGCATCGGTGTTGACCGTTTTTTTGCGGCTGGCCGTAAATCCGGTGGAGAAATCCCCGGGGCGCACAACCGTAACGATGATGCCCAACTTTTTTGTCTCCAAACGGAGGGCTTCGCAATAACCTTCAATAGCGAACTTGCTGGCGGAATAGAAACCCTGGAAGGGGAGTCCCATTACGCCGCCGATAGAACTCATCGCTATGATTTTGCCAGCACCTTGTTGGCGCATGTGGGGTAGTACGGCGTTTACTAAATGAACCAGTCCCATGAAATTCGCATCCATTTGCTCGCGCACTTCTTCTTCCGTGGCGAATTCAATGGGACCTCCGATGCCCATGCCGGCATTGTTAACAAGCACATCAATACGCCCCTCCTTTTCCACTACATTGTTGACTGCCTCTATTACCGCTTGACGGTCACGGACATCTACGTGCAGATAATGCACATGGGGTAGTTGTTCCACATCACGGCGAACAGTTCCGTATACGATGTGACCTTCCTGAGCCAGCAGTCGCGCAGTCTCTAAACCAAATCCGGACGAGATGCCCGTGATGAGTATTACCATAGTTACAGTATTTCGGCTTCTTTGAATGCCTTTGTAATTTTCTCTATAGCTTCGTCTACCTGCTGGAAAGTATGGGTGGCCATCAGGGCGAAACGGATGAGAACGTCGTTCTCGGGAACGGCAGGGGCTATGACCGGTGTGACAAAGACGCCATCCTCTAACAAGCGGGAGCAAAGCCAGAATGCCTTTTCCGAGTTCCGTACAAACAGTGGTATGATGGGAGTTTCGCTACGGCCTGTGTCAAAACCCCTCTCTTGGAACTGTTGGCGGGCGTAGTTGCTCACATCCCAGAGATGTTGGATGCGTTCGGGTTCAGCTAACATAATGTCGATGGCTTTGCTGACCGCAGCCACATTAGAAGGTGGCATGCTGGCACTGAAAATGAGCGATCTAGCATTGTGTTTCAGGAAGTTGATGGTGTCTGAATCGGAGGCGATGAACCCTCCCAATGAGCCAAACGATTTGGAGAAGGTACCCATAATAAGATCTACCTTATCCGTCAGACCAAAATGGTTTGCGGTACCTCTTCCTTGATCTCCTAAAATACCGATGGCATGGGCGTCATCGAGCATGATGTCAGCATCGTATTTTTCTGCCAACGCCACCATCTGGGGCAAAGGAACAATATCACCTTCCATGGAGAACACACCATCGGCGACGATCAGTTTAACGGAATCTGGATTGCACTGTTGCAGCATCGTTTCCAGATTGTCCATGTCGTTATGCGTGTATTTCAATTGCTTTCCAAAGGCGAGACGACTGCCTTCAATGATGGAAGCGTGATCCAGTCGGTCGAGAAGCAAATAGTCGTTGCGGCCGCACAATGCGGAGACTACCCCTAAATTAACTTGGAAACCGGTGCTGAAACAGACGGCCTCCTCCTTGCCCACTAATTGAGCGAGTTTTTCTTCCAGTTCGACATGAATGTCAAGTGTGCCGTTGAGGAATCGCGACCCGGAGCAACTTGTGCCGTATTTGTCGATGGCAGCTTTGGCGGCCTCTTTTAGGCGAGGGTCATTCGATAGACCAAGATAACTGTTGGAACTGAACATCAGCACATCCTTGCCGTGGATTTTTACCACCGTACTTTGCTCAGATTCTATGGCTTTGTAATATGGATATATTCCCTTTTCTCGTGCAATTTGCGGCGCACGGTATTGTGCGCATTTGTTTTGTAGAAGATGAGTTTTCATACAATGTTATGACTGTTTATGAATATCGCGTACAAGATAATTTTTTTTGAAGTTGCAAAAGTACAACAAATCGTCAAAATATCGGATTTTCAT
>WARP01000925.1_pt1 | contig 11334 bp, 9 predicted proteins | sample 4769151 | NCBI WGS metagenome assembly WARP01 (sample SAMN08893023, study PRJNA449175) | gut metagenome | isolation source: rumen sample fed with dry roughage | host: cow | place: India: Nagpur | collected 2016 | reverse complement strand
ATTGAAGAAATCTCATTGATTATTGATGACATTATTAACTTAACTGAATAATCACTTACATTTAAAATAGAAATAAGGGCTTATGCAATCGCATAAACCCTTATTTTTTTACGTTTTTTTAATGTCTTTAAACAAATCACGCAGTTCTTCAATCTTTAGATTGCAACTTTTATTCTTAGAACAGTTACATGAGAGTTTATCGCTCTTTTTTATCCATTTAAAATAGACAATAGAGCCTAATATTAGAGTAGTAAAAATTAATATAACAACGTCAGCGATACTCATAATATACCTCCCAAAACACTTAAGATGATAAAGGTCAAACAGGCTAAAATATAGGCTAAGCCTGTTTGAAACAAGACGGCAAACCAAGTTTTCTTAGCACTGCCAAGTTCTCTGTGCATTGCGCCAATTGCTCCAAAGCATGGGGCAGAAAACAAATTGAACACCATGAAAGCGTAACTTGAAGCAGGTGTGAAGAACTGAAATACAGTTGATCCAAAGATGAGGTTACCATCAGAAACATCTGATGATAAACCAGCAATCACCGCCATTGATGAAACGACTTGTTCCTTGGCAACTAGCCCTTGAATAGCTGAAACAGAAGCAGCCCAAGATAATTCGCCAAGTATTGGGTAAAACAAGAAAGAAAATACATTTCCAACGCCAGCTAGTATGGATTGATTGATGTCTACGCCATATTGAAGTGTAAATGAAAAAGATGCCATAAACCAAATAATGATTGATGAAAATAAGATAATGGTTCCAGCTCTTGTGATAAATTCGCTAACATTATAATAGACGTCCTTTAAAACGTATTTAACGTTTGGAACTTGATAGCTAGGTAACTCACTGATAAAAGATGAAGGAACCCCTTTAAAGAAGAATTTCTTCATGATGATTGAGGATACGACAATTATGATGATAGATAAAAAATAGAGTGAAAATGAAATAAATCCCGCGTAATCTTTAAAGAAATAACCGGCAAACATAGCGATAATGGGTAATTTTGCGCTACAAGGGATAAATGGGGTGACCATAATTGAAATACGTCTTTCGTCTTGTGACTCAATGGTTCTTGTTGCCATAATACCTGGTACACTACATCCAGAGCCAACGATAAATGGAATGAGTGCTTTTCCACTTAAACCAAATTTTTTAAACAAGCGATCGAGGAAAAATGCGATCCTCGTCATGTATCCACTGGTTTCTAAAAGTGAAATCATCAAAAATAAGATGATTAGCTGCGGCACAAAGTTGAGTACAGCACCGACACCAGCGATCATGCCATCAACTACCAGTGATCTTGACCAACTAGAGGCATTAACCGTTTCAAGAAAACCATTGGTCCAATCACTAAAGGAGCCTACCAATCCGTCGATTAAATCCACGGTAAATGAGCCAACAACGCCAACCGATAAGTAGTAGATTAAGAACATGACCACAACAAAAATCGGAAGTGCTAAATAGCGATTAAGTAGAAGTTTATCTAGTTTATCAGTAAATTCAATTTCAGTTTTATTTTGGATGACAGTATCTTTCTTCAATGCTTCTATAAAGTCATACCGTTTTGAGGCAAATAATTCCTCTGTGTCCATTTCTTTTTCAAGTTCATTGATCGATGAACTCAAGATTTCTGAATGATAATCAACAATTAAAGGGTCTTTCTCCAAAAGTTTAATACTTAAGAAACGTTGATGTTTTGTTTCTAGTTCATTAGAAACAGCCTTAATGAGTGATTCGGTTTTATCATCAAAAATTTCGATGGTTTGGTGTTTTTGATAAGTCTTATTTTGAACCATACAGATGAGTTCTTGTAAGTTGGTGTTTTTTAGTGCAGATATGCTAACGACACTCATTTTTAATCGTTCTAGAAGACCTAACGTGTCTAGTTTTAAACCTTTTGACTCGAAACGATCCTGCATGTTAAGCACAAGAATCATATCAATTTCAAGTTCCATTAATTGTGTGGTTAAATATAAGCTGCGTTCAATCGAGGTTGCATCAACCAGATTAATGAGTAAATCTGGTTTTTCTTCAATCAAAAATTGTCTAGAAATTGATTCTTCAATGGTATAAGGACTTAACGAATAGATCCCAGGCAAATCGATCAACTCGATTTGCGTGCCTTTGATCATACCCGATTTATGTTCAATCGTCACACCAGGCCAATTTCCGATTTTCTGATTTGAGCCGGTTAAGGCATTGAATAATGTGGTTTTACCACTGTTTTGATTTCCGATTAACGCGACTTTCATCGTTCTACCTCTACTAAAATGTTTTTCATGTCGAGTTTTCTAATACATAGTTCATAATCTCTAATCAATATATCGTAGGGGTCTCCAAGTGGTGCTACTTTTTTTATAAGCACTTGAACGCCTCTGGTTAATCCCATATCGAGTAAGCGTCTACGTAGGGCTTTGTCGGTGGTTAAGAGTTTTACGACAACACCACGCTGTCCGATTTTTAGAGTATCAAGTGTGACTTCTTTTCTATTTGTCTGATTCATAGTTATCCGTCCAATCTTCATCTATATGATAGAGAATTCGAGCATTATTGTCAAAAGATATCATAATTATTCTAATTAAATCTCTAAATATCTATAATTTGAACTAATTATCAATTATTTATAGAAAGCGATTTTAGCAGAATAACGAAAATGATATAAATTATCGATATTTCATTGAATCTCAAGACCGTTTTAAGTATAATAACATATAGTAACGATTATAAGTTGGAGGGATCAATTTGAATGACCAGCATTATAAGTCATTGATATTTAATGGTCCAATAGGGTATGTTCATCTTAAACATGTTTATGATGATTTGGGGCGTTTGAATGATTTTTTATTTGTCGAAGTGAATGAAGTGTTTTCTAACATAGTAAAAAAAGATCAAAGAGAGATTATCAATCAACGATTTAATGACGTAAATTTGGGGTTTAACCTAGATAAAAAACGGTTTATTGAGAGTTATGATTTATACACATCAAATAAGGGTTATACGATAACGAAGTATTCTCGCATCAGCGGCGAACATTTCACATTTAGTTTTTATCCTTTTTCAAAAGATGATGTAGCGGTATACTTAACCAAATGTGATTTTTCTTCAAAGGTCTATGGTGACCCCCTGATTGTTGAGGAGTCAAAGGCAGTTTACTATGACGTCATTACCGGGCTTTCAAATCGCACGTATTTTGATAAAGTTTTAAAAGCGATGGATAACCTAAATTATTATCCCTTAGGGATCATCATTTGTGACATCAACGACATGAAACAAATCAATAGCAATTTTGGTAGAACAACGGGGGATTATGTCATCCAATCGGTATCAGAAATCCTAAGACCCTATGAAGATTATGGGTATGTTATTTCAAGAACTGGCGATGATGAGTTTGGAATTATTACACCAAACACATCAAATGATGTCCTCTATAAACTAATGTTAGAATTACAAGAAAAGTTTCAAAGCATAAAACATGAGTTGTTTGATTCAAGTTTTACACTTCAAGTCAGTGTTGGATACAACATAAAAAAACATGAAACAGAAGATATTAATGCAATTATAAAAGTAGCAGAAGACTACATGATGAGACGAAAGTTCATCGCACACAAACACTCAGGAAAAGATGGACTAGCATCGATTAAAGCGATGATGGTCAATAATTCCCATGAGACCGATGAACACATGAACCGAATGGCAGAGCTTGCCTTACAATTCGCAAAAAAAATGGAAATGAAGCAATCCACGACAGATGATCTCTATTTGTTGTCCATGCTGCATGACATAGGTAAAGTTGGTATACCAACACACATTATTACAAAACCAGGACCATTAACGGATGCGGAATGGATCGAAATGAAAAAGCATCCATTGATTGGTTATGAGATTGCAAAGGCTTCACTTGACCTGCACTCTATCGCAGAAGGTATTTTATCGCATCACGAACGATGGGATGGCAAAGGATACCCTCAAGGATTAATTGGCAGACAAGTGCCGCTTTTATCAAGAATAGTGAGCATCATCGATGCGTATGATGCAATGACTGAAGATAGACCATATCGAAAAAAAATGACTCAGCAAGAGGCACTTGATGAGATTATTCGCTGTAAGGGGACACAGTTTGATCCTGATTTGGTCGAGGTATTTTTAACTCTCTTTGAGTAAGAGGTCACATGGAATCGTTAGTTAAGCGAATTAAATGGATGGGCTTAGGATTAATCATCATGCTATTTGTCATGATGTTTTTCGGTTTATTCATTCCGCTTAATCGTCAAATTGAAACAAGTAACAAAGAAAATTTTGTTATCAGTGTTGACGCCTACGAATCCTCAATTAATCACTACATAAAAAATTTAGCCAAATTATCAAATGTGATGACGAGTGATTCACATAATGGTCATGGCATCATTGAATATCTGAACGATGAAAAAACAAGAAGTGAACTAAAAGAAGAACTTGCCATTCGTTTTAACCAAAACTATCTAGTTAGTGAGGCATGTTACTTAAGAAGAGAAGTCAATCAAGTTTTATTAGATGAGGTAGGGACTCAATTGTTTGAATTTGATTATCAACAAACGTTTAACGAACAAAGTTGGTTAGTCACGTTTGAAGAAAAAACATTTTTAATCATTTATCAACCAATCATCCATGAGAGTCTTTATTTAGGGCACGACCTGTACTACTTTGATTTGTCAATCTATGTCGATGAAAACAATCAAAAAGGGATTTCGTACGAGCTATTTTCGACATTAAATGAAGTGACTGAGTACCTAGAAGCATACGATTACTATACACTGGATGGCAAGCTTGTTTATGAAACAAATTCAAAAATTTTAGTGGTAGGACAAATCAAAGACATTTACGGGTTTTATATGATTTCAATTGATAAAACGCTGTTAAAACCACATTTAGAACGCATTTATTACAATGTGGCAGTGATCATTACATTTGTCTTTGTGGTCTTCTTTATATTCAATGGAATGACGATTTATAAGGTAAAAAAAGCAATGTTGAAATCCGCACAAAAGACCAATGAGTATCGATTAATCGCGGATTATGATTCCTTAACCTATGCACTTTCACGCTCCTATTTTGAACGATGGCGAAAGGAATTTCATCAAAAAGCAAAAGAAGAAGGATGGTTTGCCTCACTGATTATGATTGACGTGGATAACCTCAAACAAATCAATGACGTTTACGGGCACGTCTTAGGTGATGACGTCTTAAGAGAAGTTGGATCTAGGATTCAAAATTCATTACGCGCAAACGATTTATTCTTCAGGTATGGCGGTGATGAGTTCATTTTAATCCTTGAAGATTGCCCAATTGAAATTGCAGAAAAAATACTAAACCGTATCATTAGTGAAGTAAAAACAATCAATCATTACTTATTTGATGTGGAGATATCCTATGGTATTGAACGTTTAACCAATGGCGATTTAGTCAATGACGTGATTCACAAAGCCGATATCAAAATGTATAAAAACAAACGAAGTAAAAAGTCATAGGATATCTTATGACTTTTTTGATAGAATAAAGATATGGGAGTTGATTATATGCACAAAGAGAGATTAGAGGTTCTTCAACAAGGGGTTAAGAAATCAAACAAGAAGTACGTCCTTTATTGGATGCAACAATCACAACGTGTGCATTACAACCACGCGCTGAATCATGCGATTCACGTTGCCAATCTCTATGATTTAGAAGTGCTGGTGTGCTTTTTCATTGACGACGGTTTTTACAACGCCAATGAGCGGCATTTTTCGTTTTTATTAGAAGGACTAAGTGAGGTTAAAAACACACTTGAAACCTTTAAAATTGGTTTTCATTACGAAAAATGTACAGCGAAAGAGGGCATCAAACCACTAATTGAGGATGCCTTTTATGTGGTATTTGATAAGGGATACCAAAAATATCAACTAGAGATTAGAGATCATGTAAAACAAGTAATTAATCATCAAGCCCCTGATTTGATGATTGTTGAGATCGATTCCGATATGGTCATGCCAATTAAAAGCATTTCTAATAAACTCGAATATGGGGCATATACCATTAGACCGAAATTGATGAAGTTATACCCGTCCTATTTAGATTATAAACGCATTTATGAAGTCAATAAACCATTTAGCTACACAGATGTCTATAAAAAACAACCCTTTGAAATTGAATCAATTCTTCAGTCATTGTCGATTGATCGATCAATTAAACGTAGTCCGATATACAAAGGCGGGTACGTAGAAGCACAAAAATGGTGGTTTCGGTTTATGACCAATGGTATGAATCGATATCATGAGTCAAATGATCCATCTGAAAACAGGACCTCTAAGATGTCGATGTATCTTCATTTTGGCCAAATATCTGTTTTAGAATTAATTGACAAATTAAACATGCTCTTAAACGAGAATAAAATCGATCAAACGCCTTATGATGCCTACATTGAACAACTCGTGGTTAGACGGACGCTTGCCTTTAATTACGTGACCTTTAATCAAGGCTACGATTCATTTGAACAAATGACTGAACCTTGGGCATATGAGACCATGAAAAATCACGAACAAGACCCTAGAGAATTCCTATATACGAAAAAACAGCTTCAACTTGGGTTAACACACGATCCGTATTTTAATGCCGCCATGGCAGAAATGCGAATCACGGGTTACATGCACAATTATATGCGTATGTACTGGGCAAAAAAAATCATCGAATGGATGCCTACATACAAAGAAGCATATCAAACGATACTTGAGTTAAATAACTCGTATTTTATTGATGGAAGAGACCCTAATTCTTATGCCGGTGTTGCTTGGTGTTTTGGTAAACACGATCGCGCTTGGACAGAAAGATTCGTCTTTGGTAAGCTAAGGTATATGAACGCCTCAGGTTTAACAAGAAAGTTTGAGATAGAAGCTTATGTTCTACAAATGAATGAGCTGATGAATCAATATGAAACAAGCAAAACAGTTTAAGTGCTTTGCTTGTTTTTTTGTGAGTATTCAGTGATAAGTAGAAGCAGTGGACCTGTAAAGAATATCACACTTAAAAATGAAATTAAGGTGCCTTTGGCAAGAAACAGACCAATCGATTGGATCGATTCAATGTCTGAAAATAGCCCTTCAACCAACCCAGCAGAAAATAGAATAATCATAGAAACAAAGACGGTTGGTATGGACTGGTGGTAACTGACTAAAAACGCATTCTTAGGTGTTCGATGTTTTCGCTCTAATTGATATCGATCAGCAATTAACACCGCATAATCGATGGTTGCGCCTAATTGTATTGACATAACGACTAAATAACCGATAAATAGAATAGGGGTATCAGTGACATATAAGACAAATAGATTGGTAAAAATAGCAAATTCAATGACTAAAACAAGTAGAATAGGGATTAAAAAGGATTTGAATAAAATCAGGATGACAACTAAGACGCTTAACGCACTAAGTAGAATGATGAAGGCCTGATCATTTGATACCGATGTTTTAATATCGTAAATTGATGTGGATAGACCAACGAAGTAAAAATCATCATAGACCTCTTTAACCACGTCTTTTAATGACTCATTGAATTGATAAAGTTCATCGGATTCCCGATAGATGGAAGTATAAATGATAAATCGACTATAATCAGGTGAAAGAAAATTGTCTTTGATGGCTGGGTCAATTAAACTGCGATCGATGGCTGGGTCAACGCTTGTAACGAGTGATAGTACTCGATAAACGCCTTTGAGCTCGCTTAATTGACTGCTTAATTCGATTTCATCTTCAATCGATTGGTTTTTAACAAGGATTACTACTGGGTTGTAGTAGCCAAAGACCTCAGTGATACGTTCATCTTGAAGTTCTAGGTTTGTCTTTGTGTGGCTACTTGTTTGATTACCATAAAGATAGGTTACGTTTCTTGAAAAAATGAAAACCACAAGGAATAACACGAGAAAGACAAGTGGCAGTATTTTTCTAAGTCGATAAACCATCTGACCAATGGGTTTAAATGAAGGTAAGAACGTGCGGTGCTTTGTTTTGATTATTAAGTCACCGAACAAAAACAGAAGAACGGGTAAAACTAAGATAACAGCTAAATAGGATAGAAAAATACCTTTTGATAAGACCAAGCCGATGTCAAACCCAATCTTATAGTCCATAAAGAATAAAGCAACAAAACCGGCGATCGTGGTTAGTGCCGATGCACTGATGACACGTAAGCTTTCTTTAAAAGCGCTAGAAATAGCGTCTTTTATAGAAGAACCAGCTTCATGATGTTCATAAAATCGGTGAATTAAAAACAGCGCATAATCAAGACTCATAGCAAGTTGTAAGGCGAGCGCCATCGTCATTGTGATGTAAGAAACGTTTGGCAAAAACGCATTGGTTCCCTGATTTAGAGAAATACCAACACCAAGTGCAATTAAAATCACAATTGGTTCAAGATAGCTTTTTGATGCGATCAGTAAAATGAGTAAGCAAATGGGTAATATGATAAATAAAATTTTAAAGGTTTCCCCACTTGCGACATTCCTTGCCTCTATGTTTGTTAGTACTTCCCCTCTAAGGTCAAAATCCTTGCTGATTAAAATGGTTTTTATTTCATCGATGCTATCTTGTAGACGAATATCATAACCATCAAAATCAAATGTGATTTGGATTAATGCGTGGTTATCCTTATAAAATTGTTCTCTAATCTCTTTAGGAACGAATTCAATCGGAACAACCCTCAAATCAACAAAATCATCTAACCACACGACCGATGCGACATGAGTGACATTCATCAAATCTGTTTTAATCTTGATAACGTCACTGGCGGTCACATGATTTAGCATTAATTGAATGGCTGCTTCATTAGCGAAGTTTTCTTCAAGGATGACTAAACCTTGTTTGGTGTTCGAATCCTCTGGTAAATAAGTGCTTAAATCGTAGTTAATCTTGATGTTAGACATTAAAAAAAGCGAACAAACAACCAGGACTAACGTTACAAATACCGTGATAAAAGCACCTTTTTTGGTTAACTGATACTTCATTTGGTTCACCTCGTTTCAAATCAAATAGACATTTTAAATAGACATTTTAATTTTAACTGAAATGTGATATAAATGAGATATGAAATGACGTTTGAAAATGGAAGGTGAGAAAAATGAAGGCAAATGACATCAAAGAACGTATTTTAGAAACAACCAAGCGATTGTTGATTGAACAAGGACAAGTGACAATCAAAGACATCACAAGTGCTAGCTATACCAACATTGCAAGTGTGAATTACCACTTTGGCTCAAAAGAAGCGTTATTAGAACGAATAACCAAAGAAGCCATTGATGTACTAAAAAATGATGTGGTCTCAATTTTGTTAAAAGAAGGTGAAAATCGAAACAAACGTCAGTTATTAGAAGAGATAATCGACTATATTTACACCTATTGCTTAGAGAATATCGGCATTATTTCTTACTTGTTTTTGTCTACGGATTATCAGATTTCATCTTCAAATTTGCTAATCGATACATTTTTTAGTGATAACGAGTTCACAAGATTCATTTACCAAGAGGTCGGGTTAACCTCAAAACTGCTCAATCAAACACAAATCAAAGCCAGATATATGGTTTTATTCTCTAGTTTTGCTATGCCTCTTTTTATTTCAATCTCAAAAAACCAGACTAAGGAAAAAGATACCTTATTAAGTGACCTAGAGTTTAGAAAATTCTTCATTGAAGAAATATTAAGGATTGTAAATTAATCAAAAAGGAAGCCTCAAAGTTGAGACTTCCTTTTTTTTAGATGTCACAGTCGTCTGCTTTACACGAGCCGCTATTTTGACTATCTAATGGTTGAATCGGATTTTGTTCCTGCCAAAGTTGGTTTAGTGCTTGAAGGATATAGTCTTCATCTTGTGCACCTGAAATACCATATTTGCGGTTTAAGACGAAGAAGGGGACACCTTGAACGCCAATTTGTCTGCCCTCAAGAATTTGATTTTTTACCTCATCTTCAAATAAATCAGATTCAAGCACGTTTTTCGCTTCTAAGACATCGAAACCAAGTGATTCGATGAGCGCTAATAACGTTTCATGGTTTGCCAAGTTTTTTCCTTCGGTAAAATATGCGTGCATGAAGCGTTCGGTTAGGCTCGCTTCTTGATTAAATGTGTTTGCCCACTTGGCTAAACGATGCGCATCACGTGTGTTTGTCATCTGAATTAAATCGTAACGATACGTTAAACCGACGCTTTTGGCTGTTTGTGTAAACAAATCAAAGCGTTTTTTTGTCTGTTCAACACTCATGTTGTGTGAACGAGCAAAACTATGATACGCGTCTTCCTTCATTTCTTTTGGTGCATTTGGGTTTAATTGATAGGCTTTATAGGTGAGGTTAACCTCTTTTTTGTGAGGAAACTTTTCTAAAGCTTTTTCGAAGCGCTTTTTACCGATGTAGCAAAAAGGGCATGCGAAATCAGACCATACTTCAATATTCATTTGATATACCTCCGTTAAGTATTTGATCGCTTCTATTATGACAAACGTTTGTACTTTTCACAACAAATACGCATTCTAATTAAACATCTTATTTAGAATTAAAATATATTAGCTTGATTCTGCTAACAAAATAATGATATACTAAAAATAGTTTTAAGGCATACCATAAAATAAGGAGAACATGATGAAGAGATATTTGATACTAATCAATTTAATACTAACGATCGTTGCTTTACAAGGCTGTGTGAAGGGCTATGAGTACCAAGAAGGTAAAATCAATGTGGTTGCAACCACAACGATGTTAGGCGATTTGGCAAAACAAATCGGTGGTGAGGACGTTAGTGTTACGACGCTCATGGGTGTTGGGGTTGACCCGCACTTATACACACCAAAGCCTAGTGACACGCGTGCGCTAAAAAAAGCAGACTTTGTGCTTTTTAATGGCGAACATTTAGAAGGTAAGATGACGACAATACTTGAATCGATTATTCAGGATAAGCACGGACTAGACGCAGCTAAAAGTATTGAAGAACGCGGGATTTCTCTATTGACTGACGCGTTTGATAACGTTGACCCTCACATCTGGTTTGATGTCTCAAACTGGATGATTTTGGCTGAGAACCTAGCCAATGAGTTCATGAGAATAGATCAGGAAAACAAGCCAAACTATGTAAGAAGTCTGGATACCTATTTGACTAAACTGGCCAGTCTTGATCAATACATCAAACAACAGGTGTCACTAATCAATGAAGAAAGTCGTGTGTTAATTACGGCGCACGATGCCTTTGGCTATTTTGGCAAAGCTTACGGGTTTGAAATCCACGGTGTACAAGGGATATCGACAGAGTCAGAGGCCACAATCGAAGACATCAACGCTA
>WARP01002357.1_pt1 | contig 11371 bp, 16 predicted proteins | sample 4769151 | NCBI WGS metagenome assembly WARP01 (sample SAMN08893023, study PRJNA449175) | gut metagenome | isolation source: rumen sample fed with dry roughage | host: cow | place: India: Nagpur | collected 2016 | reverse complement strand
TGGTTAATAATAGACGATAATAGTGATAACAAAGACTTTAGTTACATACAAAAAGGCAAAGTAATACTATTAGACACAAACAGTGGTGGTGCAAGTGTACCAAGAAACGTGGGACTAGACAATGCTAAAGGAGAATATATCACTTTTATAGATAGTGATGATTTAGTTAGTCCTGATTATATAGAAGAAATAAGAAAGACCTTTATATACGATTATGAATATTGTTACTTTGGTTGGAAGTCTAGAGTTGTAGAAGTAGACGGAATACCACCTAGTTGGAATTGTAGTGTATGGAATTGCATCTATAAAAAAGACTTAATAGGAGAAACTAGGTTCGATCCAAACTTAAAGATAGCAGAAGATTATAAATTCAACCAAGCAGTACGTAAAGGTAGAAGTAGAGTAATAGAAAAGAAGTTATATTACTATAACGTAGATACTCCAGACAGTTTAATAAAAAGAGGTGGTAATTAATGGCAGCACCAAAAGGTAATACAAATGCTTTAAAATACAAAACAGAAGAAGAATTATCTAAAGGTATAGAAGAATACTTTATAGACTGTGATAAAAGAGAAAAACCCTATACTATGAGTGGACTTGCTTATTGGTTAGGTATAGACAGAACGACACTTATTAACTATGGAAAAAATGAGTTGTATTCAACTCTTATAAAAAAAGCAAAAGAAAAAGTACAAGCACAAATAGAAGAAAATGCTATGGACGGAACTTACAATACAACCTTTGCTATATTCAACTTAAAAGCTAATTACAAGTGGGACGACGGAAATAAAGTAGAAATAAATGTAAATAAACCTAAGACTGAAAAAGTAGAAGACATAGTAGATAATTCTAACTTGGAGAAAATACTATATGAAGAAAATAAACATAACAAAGATGATTCAGGAAAATAACTTTGGAGATATAGACAGAAGGGAGATACTAGGTATGGAGTTTATTAAACAAACAAACGGTACTTATATTATCAAGAACTCTAATGGTAGAGTAGTTAGCGAAAAAGAAAAACTACAATTAGAGAACAATGAGTTAGTACTAGAAGATATTGGTTCAAAGTGTGCTAAAGATATTACTAAGAAAATCAGCAAGAATAAAAAACGTATCAAAGAAATAGAGGAAAAAGATGCCGTACTCGAAGAAACAAGTTCAACTATGGAATAGCATTATATCTAAGAACGTACCTGAAATATATGTATTAGGTAGTACTCAAAGTGGTAAGACATTTATCATAGCTAAAGCAATTATAGAATATGCAGAAAAACTATACGAGTATGATCCAAACAAACAATATTACGGTGCTATTGTAGGGTGGACTATAGAAACACTTAAAGGAAACATAGTCGAAGTGTTAGAACAACACCTTAAGAAAATGGGAAATGAAAATAAGAAAGATTATACTCTTACGTGGAATACTGACGATAAGAGTTTAATTTTATTTAATTTAAAAATATTCTTCTTTGGTTTTAACAATGTAAAGAGTTTCAACAAGATATTAGGTAAACCTTTAATACTAGAGTGGATAGATGAATCTGCACGTATTTATACCATTAAGGAACTACAACCAAGTTTCAACGAATTCCCAGGTAGACAAATGGCTTTTGCAGGACACCCTTATTTAAAGACAATTCATTCATTCAACGTAGAAGGTAGTTCAAGACACCCTTACAAAGAAACATACATTGATAACAAACCAAATGCAAAACATTATACGTTTTTTCCTTATGACAACCCTTTACTAGATACTGAAGAAAAGATAAGACAAGTTGTTAATATGTTTCCCCCTGGTGCATTAAGACAACAAAAGGTATTTAATGAGTGGGTAATAGCAGAAGGTAAGGTATTCGACAACCTAAACATAATAAAAGATATACCCTACTCTATTAGAGAAATATATATAGGTATAGACTATGGTAGTGTCAACCCTACTACGTTTGTTCCTATAGCACTATGCCATGACTCAAAAGAGAACAAATGGAAACTAGTACGTTTAGAGTGTTATTACCATAAACCTGATGAAGATACACCTACTACAGAGTATTATTCAGAACAACTTAGGATATTTATGCTTTATCTTAAAGCAACCTATCCTATGATACCAATAAGAAACATAGTAATAGATAGTGAAGCTAGTCATTTTGACAATAGATTAATAGTTGATAAGATACCACACGAACTTGCTAGAAAAGGTCCTGGTAGTGTTAATGCAGGAGTTGAATATTTACAAAGTCTATTCTATAAAGATTATTTAGAGATACTAGATAAACCTTCTATAACACATTTCTATAGTGATTTAAGATATGAAGAAAGTGCTAAAGACGAAAGTCTGATAGAGTTCGAAAGTTACCAATATGATAGGATAAAAAGTGAAACTACAGGTACTAACGTATACAAAAAAGACTTAGATCACTCTATAGATGCTACTAGGTACGTACTAGACTATATGAAGGATATAGGAGTTGCACCAGTAGTTTGATTATCCGTTGTAAAAAGACTAGAAGGTTTTTAGTAGACATAGACATTGAAGAATATTTAGAGAACTTACGTAGAATAGGAATAAAACAAGAGATACCATTGAAGATAACTTTACCATGTCCTAGATGCCACCAAGTAGAAACATACGAGATATATGAGAATAGATACGTATTTATAGGTAATGAAAAGTTGTCAAAAAATGTCAGTAAAAAGACATTATAATAAAAGTGATAAGGGAATACCCTTTGAAGATTAAGTGCATATATAGGGACGTAGTCGCCTAACGAAGCATATAGACAGGAGTTGTTTATATGTTTTTTTATCGTAAATGGAAAATGCACTTATATCTAAATGGAATATATGTAGGTAAGACAACCATAAAACCAAATGAAAAACCTAATGAAAATGTATACATAGTTCACTTTTGGTTTAAAAAGCAAATATTCAAATCAAATCACGTAAAGAGTGTAATACACCCTACTACTATATTAAAGACTGAAGAAGATAAGAAGATAACACATTGGAACTTTGAATATGAGAAAGGAAGTGAAGTATGAGAACAGGAAAAATAAAACCTAGTGAGGTATTACAAGCACCTTTTATATCAGTAAAAGCAAAAGTTGTAATGCCAGGAACAACTAACGGTAAACCAAATATAAAATATGAAGATAGTTATGTAATAGCACCTTCTGCTAAAAAGATAGCAACTTACATTAGAAACCAAATCTTTGGTAGTGAGTTAGTTACACAAACTGAAGATATGGAGATTAACTGGTTAATGCCTACTCTATCAGAGGCACTAGAAAAGGCAATATATCAAACTGAATCATTTATCTACTTACACAAATATAATGACAAAGTATACCTAGAGTGTCTTAACAAGAGTGATATACACGATTTAGTACAAGTATTCGACCAGGTAAAAGAAGCTACTATAGTTCAAGAATATGAAACTAAAGAAGATAAGTTCGAATTACATAGAAAAATCTACATAAACGGAAATGGTACAAGCACAATTAAGTTCAAAGCATTTATAGAAGACAATGACAGGTTTAGAGAAATAACTCTAAGCAAGTTTAACTCAATATTCGATACTGAATATCAAGCAGTTGAGAATAAACCTTATGAAGTAATAGTAAACATAGATACAGGTCAAGATTTCTTTAGAGATAGTAAAAGATTACTAAATGAAGAAATGGTTTTAATTAATACTATTGCAGAAGAAATAGAAAAGACAAAAACAAGAATAGCAACAAGTCAACATTTCCAAACTGGAGACATTGCTTCAAGTTGGCAACCTGCAGGAACTACTTATGACGTAAGAACAATGAGTGTGGGAACATTACAAGACTATTTCGTACTAATGCCAGGAGATAGAGATCATCAACTATTCCAATACTTACAGGGAGACGTAAGAATTGAGAAATATGAAGATACATTTAAGTTCTATGATTATCAAATAATTCAAATGGCTGGTTTAAGTCCTGCTACGTTCGGTTATGAAAAAGATGCTTATATGAATACGTCTAACGTAGACTTAAGTGCAAATGCTAGTGAAATGACAATAGAAGCCATTAAAAGACAACTAGAGCCACAAATCAACCGTTTAATAGAAAACATTATACGTTTACAACAAAGTCAAGAGATTACCGAAAACATAATACCTAATGGTGTTATATGGGACTATGGACTAAATGAACGTGTAGACGATATTAAGAAAATAGAAGTATTAAAAGATATTCAAAAAACAATGAGTGTTCCTTATTCGGTAAGAGCAGATATTATCTTACCAGTCCTTAACAAGTTAGTAGATACACCTATAGAAAAAGATGACTTAGTAAAAGAGTGGCAAGAAGAAAACAATTCAATTGATATTACTTATGGAGAATTGTAATGTTCAATGAGATAGACGAACAAGAAGTCTATGACGAGTTCGATAAAGCTCTTGCAGAAGCAATAGGAATATATGAAACAACTAAGAACGTATCTTATCCTGCATTAAACATATTTATTGAGGAGAAGGTATGGGACTCTTTAGTTAAATATGAACGTATGCAACTAGTAACTAAAGAAAAGTTTTTTGAGAACTTATATAAGAATACTTCAGTTGATGAGTATACAAAACAAATCTATGAGTTATGGGGAAACGTGGATCATTCGTATATGACAAAGTCTATTAAAGAATTACAAAAAATGGTTATCCAAAAAGACTTTAGAAATGCAGAAATGTACGGTAATAAGAAAATAACAGTAAGATCAATTAAGTTAGAGAATAAATGGCAAGATTTTACTTTAAAAAATGAAGACTTTTACCCATTAAACCCAGAAAGAGATTTCAAGAAAATAGAACAAAGGTATATGAATCGACATATTAAGTTATATAAGAATACAAAGAAAAGATACTCAAAGAGTAAAGACTTAGCAAAAGACTTATCCAAGTTTATGAAAACATACGATAAGTTAGACAAGACTATTCCTTATTTCAGTCATAAGACAGGAAAAATAATACGTTATGTAGACGTTAGTACATACAATTCAATGTTATACAACGTAAACCTAACTAGGAGTGCTTGGAATAGAGCCAATTATGATGCTAAGTTACTTGGCAATGATTTATGGTATTTACCAGCCCACCCTTTTGCTTGTCCTAGTTGTGCCTATTATCAGGGAAGGGTTTATACAGACAACCCACTAAACACAAGATACCCACAAAAGCAAGATGCTATAGACGGTAAAGACACAGATATAGGAGTAGGACACCCTAACTGCAAACATGTATGGGTAAGTTACTGGAGTCCTGAACAAATACAAGAAGAAAAGTACAATAGTGCCGAGTGGGAAGAAAAATACAACAATAAACAAAAAATACAAAGTCTTGACTTAAAAAAGTCTAGGTTACTTGCAGATAGACGTATCTACAAAGAACTAGGACAACAAGACTTGGTAGATAAAACAACCGAGAAAATCAAGAAGATTCGAGAAACAAAGAAACAGTTCGAATAATAGACCTGCCGTATGTCTATAAACTAGACAAAGGTATACCTAAATGCACTTATCTTCAATAATTCTAGAAAAAGGAGATAAAAAATGAAAGATATTAAAAAGTATATCAAAAACAAAGATATTGAGTTATCTAATGACGACTTTGATATCGAAAAACTAGAAAGCGATTTACTAAAAGGTTATGTATCAACTGAAGATGCCGAAAAGAAAGTATCGTCTGCTATTGAAGAAGCAAATAAGAACTCTAAGACTGAATATGACAAGTTAAAGAGTGAATATGATGCTTTACAAAACTCTTTTACTGAAATTGAAAAACGTAATACTGATTTAGCAGAAAAGAACAAAACTTTAGGACTTGAAAACGTAATGACACGTGCAGGTTTTAAAGAAGATGACTTCAAAGATATATCAGCAATGAGATATTCAATGTATGGAGACTTAGACGATATTAAAGCTATTGAAAGCATCAAAGAAAAATACAAAAACACTTATTTCCCACAGGTAGAAGTAAAACAAAGAGATGATACACCTATTGCTAACGGAACTGCTAAACCTGAAGAAATAAAAGTAAATCGTTTCACAAAAATCAAAGATTTAATGAGATAAAAGGAGAGATAAAATGTCAGCAAATTATAACAGTCTTAATTTAGACTTACAAGGAGTAGTTAAGAAAGTTTATGACGATTTATTATTTAGATCATCATTTATGAATTTCTTAAACCCTGCTTATTTAGGAGAAATTAGAAGTACTGGTACTCCTATGATAGAAATTATCAAAACAAAACCAGTAGATTTAGCAACACCAAGTGGTGCAACTGCAATTTCACCAACTTTAGCAACTTATGACAGTGTAAAAATTGACTTAACTGAATTAGACAAACATTATTCAGTAGCAGTTGATCCAAGAATGAACAATATCGACCAAGCAATTGAAAGTCAAATTGCACAAGAAGACGCAGCAATTGCTAAAGCTATCGATACTTATGGTTACGGAAAATTAACTTCAGCAACTCATAGTTTTGAATTAACTGAAGATCCAATTGAAGATATCAATGCACTAAAAGCTCAATTATTCAACAACAATGCTTATGACGATTACAAAATGGGACTTGAAGCAACTTACTATGGAAAATTAGTAGCAAAATTAACTTCTATCTTAAAGTTCGAAACATTAGCAGGTGTTGAAGGAGTAGACAGAGGTACTGTTGCAAAAGCATACGGGGTAGATATATTCCCAATTGCATCTACAGTATTAACTGCAGGAGACGTAGGTTTCTTCACTAATGTAGAAGCAGTTGCAGGAGATATGTATTTCTCTAACTTTAATCAATTCGCTGAATATCCTGGACTACCTGGAATGTTCGTAATTGAAGGTAGAGCAATGTTCGGGGCTGATATCGTAAGAGATGAAGCTATCGTTAAATTAGTCGATCAAGTATCAGCTTAATAAGAAAGGAGGTCTAATATGACTTTCTTTACTGCAGAAGAATTCAATACAAAATATGATTTAACAGTTCAAGACTACCAAATAGAAATGGCAAGTGAAATGATTTATTCTCAAGTAGGTTTACGTTATCGTAATTCCAGTTGGGACGAAGATAACGTACCTACTCCTATCAAAAATGCAAGTATGGAACAATTAAGGTTTATGTTAGAGTATGACATACCTTTAATTGACTACAAAGGAAAAGTAGAAGCAGGAGATATGAAAAGTGAGTTATCAAGTGATTACTCTACTCTTGCACTAAGAATGCTTGGAAATGCAGGTTACTTGAATCGTGGTGTACCTATTAACTATGGTATGAAATTGGAGATACCTTTCTAATGTTTATAACAAATGGTATGAGTGCAACCCTAATCAAGTATAATCGTCAACCTGAAGTAAGAGGTTCAGATTATACTGGAGTTTGGGATGACGAATATACTGAAACTGAAAGTATAGTCATTTGTCCTTATAACCAAGACGTAACAGTTGCTTTTGGTAACTACACAGTACCTGAAGCAGAAGGTTATTTCATAGTTAAGAATACAACCGATATAAAAGAAGGAGACCAAATAACATTCCAAGATAAGACATATACAATACTAAAAGTAAAAGATAATTGGATATGGAACAAAATAGCAAACTTTACCATAGCAGTTAAGTAAATGGATATAGATGCCGAGTTAAGACTAAACCCTAAAGTTATGGGTGGTCTAAAGAGAATACCTGATGACATTCTATACACAATGGCAAAAGAAACACTAGATATAACACAACCAATGATACCAATGAGTAAAATGAAAAACCATGCAGGAACATTAAGACGTTCTACTGCTAGTGGTGGTGTTAAAGGTGGAAATGGAGACTATTACATAGGTTCTTATACTTCTTATGCTAAATATGTATGGAACATGCCTTCAGGGACTAATTGGACTACACCAGGAACTAACAATAAATGGTTTGCTAGGGCATTAAAACAACACCAAGCAGTTATTATTAACAATGCTATTAACAAGTCGTGGAGAAAGGATATGCTATGAAAAATGAAGTATTAATAAGTTATCTTCAAAGTATATTTACTAATTACCTAGTTAAAGCAGAATTCTCAACTAATGATGATGACAAAAGAGTTATCGTTTGCCAAGAACAACCAGGTAATAAGATAGTGTTCTTTGGAGATATTGATCCAATGTTTAATTATTTTCAAGTCAATGTATATGGACTAACAATGAAAGAGAATTATCAAACTGCCAATACTATTGGAGACTTGATAGGAAAACACGTTATATTTGAGTATGACGGTGGAAAATGGCAAATTATATTTAAACAATACTCAAACCCACAAGCTATAGAGTATTTAGACATACGTAGAATTGGCTATACTGCTACTCTACAAGTAATTATTAACCAAATAGCTTAGAAAGGAGATATTATGGAATTTTACGTAACAAATAGAGACGTTATTAAGAATTTAGCAATTAATACAGGTACTTCTGCTGTTCCAGTATACACAAAGTTATGTACTACTAGTGAACTAACACTAAACCAAGATTTCGAAGAGAAAGACTGGTATGTATTCTGTGATGCTATTCAACGTTCAATTATTACTGGTGTTTCTATGACATTAGAAGGAACAGTAAAAATCGATATTAATAACGTAGCAATACAAAACGTACTTGGAAAAGTACACACACTTATATCAAGTGGAGAAATAAGTCAATTCAATAACTTACAAGTTAAGTTCGATTTATTGACAAATGTAAACAATGCAGTACTAACTTATACAACTTATATATGTAATGTAAAACTTACTCTTGATTCATTAGGCGGTAGTGCAGAAGATGAAGGAGAATTCGAATTTACAATGACAATTAACGGTACAGGTACTGTAAGTGCATAAAAAAACTCTTAAAGGGTTAAGGGGAAAATCACACCCTTAACCTTATTTTTTTAGAAAGGAGTTGATTAAATGAATAGTGCCAATGGTGGAGATATACTTTTCCACTTTAAAGGAGACTATAAAAACTTAGACAATGCAACTAAAGACGTAGAGAAAAAACTAGGTGGACTAGGTAAAGTTGGAAAAGGTGCTTTACTTGGAGTTGCTGCTGCCACTACCACTGCTACTGCTGCTTTAGTTGGAGTAATGAAGGACTCCGTTAAAGCATACGCTTCAGTAGAACAGTCAATAGGTGGTGTTGAAACACTATTCAAAGATAGTTCTAAGACAGTAATAGCAAATGCAAAAAAAGCCTATGAAACTGCCGGAGTAGATGCAGATACATATATGCAACAAATAACTAGTTTTAGTGCTAGTTTATTACAGTCTTTAGGTGGAGATACTAAAAAGGCAGCAGAAGTTGGAGACATGGCAATACGTGATATGAGTGATAATGCCAATAAAATGGGTACTTCAATGGAAGCTATACAAAATGCTTATCAGGGTTTTGCAAAACAAAACTATACTATGTTAGATAACTTAAAACTAGGTTATGGTGGTACTAAAACCGAAATGGAACGATTACTTGCAGATGCCTCTAAACTAAGTGGTGTTAAGTATGACATATCTAACTTAAATGACGTATACGAAGCAATACATGTTATCCAAGAAGATTTAGATATTACAGGTACTACTGCAAAAGAAGCTAGTCAAACAATATCAGGATCAATTACTTCTGCTAAAGCTGCTTTTCAAAACTTCTTATCAGGACAGGGTGGTATAGAACAAGTAATTACTACTTTTGTAACTGCAGGTAAAAATATAGCAAGTGCAGTAATGAAAATGTTACCACAAATAGTAACAGGTCTTGTAGGGCTTATAAATGGTCTTATACCGTTGTTACCTGGTTTACTTAAAAATATATTACCTTCATTGATTAGTGGTGCTATAGAGCTAGTTAAAGGTGTTATAGCAATACTTCCTGAGTTGCTAACAATGATAGCAGAGATACTACCAGACCAAATGCCAATTATAGTAGATGCAATATTACAATTAATACCTTTACTAATAGATATGATGCCTTTGTTTATTGAAGCAGGTGGCAAGATACTAGGTGCATTTATAAAAGGACTTATCTTATCATTACCAAAGTTACTAAGTAATGGTAAACAAATTGCTAAAGGTTTATTAAATGTATTCTTAAAACTACCTTCTACTTTTGCAAATGTAGGTATTAATATCGTAAAAGGTTTATGGAATGGTATGAAGGGTATAAAAGACTGGGTTATTAACAAAGTTAAATCAATGGGTAAATCTATAATAAAAGCACTTAAAAATGCTTTAGGAATACATAGTCCTTCAACTGAGTTTGCAATTCTTGGTAAATATTCAGTTTTAGGATATGCAGAAGGACTTGAAGGTATGAGGAGTCAACTAGAAGATGCAGTATATGATACTTTCTCTTTAAGTCCACAATTTGCTAATTCAAGTGCATTACATTATAGTCCTAATGTAGTGGTAAATAATAGTGTAAGTATGGAAACTGATCCATTAGGACAAACAGTATCAAGAATAAAGACTTTTGCTAACGGTAGCAAGAACGATTATAACTACGGTATGGGGGTGTAATATGTTTAAGATAACAATAGACAACGAAGAAGTAGTAAGTGATAAAGACTTTACTATTCAAGAAGAGATGCTAAACACCCCTTCTGTTATTCTAAATAATGTTTACCCTAAGACATGGGAACAAGACCAAGACTATACAACTAACTTTTACCACCCTAACGACTATTCTAAATGCAAGATATTTGACGAAACAATAATACCAGCAAGTGCAGGAACTACAGTAGAAGGTACTTCTTTTAACATAAATGTAGACTTAACAAAAGAATACGATATACAAGTCTTAAAAGGACAAACAAGTCAAGCAAGTACACCTACTCCAAGTAGTTCAGTACCAGTAAATACTGTAACAGGTAGACAAGATATAAATGTAATTGGTAAAAACTATTTTGACTATACAACAACAACTTTTAGTCTACCTGCCAATGTTAATTTAAGTTTTGCAGATAATACTATAACAATGACAACAACTACAACAACTACAAGTAGTAATTTATTTGTAAGGACAAAAATACCAGATGAGTATTTAGTAAATGGGGAAACTTATACTATTTCAAGTGAAAATGTTTCAGGTATGGTTAATTCATTAAAATTACAATTAAGAAATAAAGACGGTAGTAATGCTAATTTATCTACAGGAACTTCTATAACATACAACGATACATATAGTTTGTTTATAGTATGCAACCCTTATGCAACTACAGGTTCTACTTCAATAGCAAGTGGAACAACTGCAATAGTAAAAAACGTACAAGTAGAAAAAGGCAACCAAGCATCAACATACGAAGCATATAAAGGAACTACATACGAGGTTAATTTAGGCAAGAACTTGT
>WARP01001329.1_pt1 | contig 11398 bp, 10 predicted proteins | sample 4769151 | NCBI WGS metagenome assembly WARP01 (sample SAMN08893023, study PRJNA449175) | gut metagenome | isolation source: rumen sample fed with dry roughage | host: cow | place: India: Nagpur | collected 2016 | reverse complement strand
GGGTAAAAATCATCAAGGGTGTTGCTGAACTCGTTTATGAAATCAAGCGTCCTCTGGGTATCGGGATTAAAAGAAGAGATCATCAGGAAAATATCAGCTTCCCCGGAATCGTTTTGGGCGTTGTTTTGTTTTGTAACTTGGCCCTGGCCGTTGCATGCCTGATTGATAACAGTGAATGCCAGTGTTATGGCAATTGTTTTGAGCAGGAGGTTTTTCATTGGTTTAGGTATCTTGCTCACAAATTTACAAAAAAGATAACACTAATCGGGATAGGTTCCTTTTTTTTTGAAATAGAAAGATATCAGGGAGATAGTTCCAAAAAGTAACATTGTGACAGCTTGGGATTCATGTGATATGGTTGCAAAGACCACTCCTGTGGTCTGGTCTATTGAATAGATTGAGGCCAGGGCAAGGGAAATGATAAAGTGATAGGCACCTATTCCCCCCTGTACAGGTATGACCCATCCAAAACCACCGACCATCATTAAAAAGAGTGCGTCCGAAGCTCCCAGACCATGCACGGCAGGGAAGGCCAGTATTGTAGTGTAACTCATGAGCCAGTAACAAAACCAGATGGCAGCAGTGTAGATGAGGAACATCCACTTTTGAGGCATTTTAAAACCCGAAACCACTCCGTTGATAACCCCTTTGGCAATGTTGGCAATTTTACGGAATACAGGATTGGTTTTGCGGAAATGATAAACAATGTAGAGGAACACCCCTGAGGCAAATACAACGGCAGCAGTTATCCAGGCCAAATTCACCGACATCCTGTTTGTAACTGCAGTTATGATCTCCCGGTTGACAAAAGCTCCAAATTTGTCCCACTGGAAAAAAAGCACAGCCATTGTCACCAAAACCAACGACAACAAGTCTACACTCCTCTCCAATACAACCGTCCCTGCAACTGTTTCGAAAGGAAGCCCGGTTTTTTTAGTGATCACCCCGCATCGGGCAAACTCCCCTGCACGAGGTACAGCAAAATTTGTGATATACCCAATGTTGATGCCATCCCAGGCATCCCCTTTTTTGATCTTGAAACCCAAGGGCATCATGACCAGCCTCCAGCGCAAAGCCCGGAGCCAAAAAGCAACAACGCTGGCCAGCATAGACGCTCCTATCCAGTAAAAATCGGCACTCCTGAGCCCGTTGGTGAAATCTTTCCAATGAACCCCCCGGAACGATGCCCACAGTAAAACCGCAGCAACCGACAACAGCAGGATATACTTGAGGGCAGAGTATAGCTTTTTCATTGGGGAGCCTTTATGTTAAACAACCAGTTTATTAGTCGAAGAGTCGGGAAAAATAACCGATGGTTTGAAGCCTTCGGCCTCTTCGGGGGTCATTAGCGCATATGACATGATTATAACAAGGTGGCCTGCCGAAAACTTGTGTGCCGCGGCTCCGTTGATTCCAATTTTACCACTGCCTCTCTCGCCTGTTATCACATAAGTCTCTATCCTCTCTCCGTTGTCTATGTTCACTATGGCGACTTTTTCGTTGGGGTATAGCCCTGCAGCCTCCATAAGATCCTGGTCTATCGTTACACTGCCAATATAATGAAGGTTTGCTTCGGTTACCTTGGCGCGGTGTATTTTGGATTTCATTATCTCCAGAAACATCTTACTTAAGTTTTATATTATCTATCAATCTTACTGATCCGGCTTGTACGGCAACACATAACCTTGCACCGTCATACTCATCCCATCTGTTTGCAGGTTGCAGGGTTTCGCTTCCGAGAACCTGCGCGTACTCTGTTTTTAACAAAGGATTGGCATCGATTGTTTTGACCACGTGGGAACAAAGCTCGGCAGGTGTGCACAAATTTTGTGCCGCCATGTAAGCGGCTTCCTGCAAGGTCTGGTAAATAAGCGGGGCTGCATCACGATGGGAGGGAGTTAACAGCATATTCCTGGAACTCATGGCTAGCCCATCCTCCTCCCTGAGTGTAGGGACAGGTATTATCTCTGTTTTGAGGTCCAGGACCTTGACCATGTGTTTAATAATTGCAAGTTGCTGGAAGTCTTTTTCCCCAAAAAGGGCATAAGAAGGTTTTACTATTTCGAACAAGCGGCTGACTACCTGGACTACTCCCTGGAAATGTCCGGGCCTTCCCGGTCCTTCGCCGTAGCGGTCAAGAGCAGCAAGATCGATTGGCTCCCTCTTTACAGAATCGGGGTAGATCTCTGCTGCAGAGGGCATGAGTACAGCATAAACCCCCTCTGCCTTTAGCTTGGCCAAATCCTCTGCCGGAGTCCTGGGATAGTGTTCCAGGTCCGATTGGTTGTTGAACTGTGTTGGGTTCACAAAAATGCTGGCTACGACAAACTTGCTCCGTTCAAGTGCTTTTTTTACCAAAGAGAGGTGCCCGTTGTGGAGTGCTCCCATTGTCGGCACAAAGCCAACTTCGCAATCTTTTGGCAGCAGGGACATTGCATGATCAAAACTGCCCAAGGTTTCGCAAATAATCATTGGGTTATTTTTTTGCAAACCTACAAAAAAATATGAACTTTGCGGGTCCAGTAAGGTTTGGCTATATGAACAAAAGCAAATTCAAGACAATCGGAATCCTTGGAGGAATGGGCCCCGAAGCAACATTGTCGTTATTCGGCCTCATAATCAAGGCAACACCTGCATCCTGCGATCAGGAGCATATTCCTGTGATTATCAATAATAATCCAATTATTCCTGACAGGACCAGGCATCTGGTATATAACGAGGAGTCTCCCTTGCCCTATTTGGTGGAAGGGGCAAAAATGCTTGAAGGTTGCGGTGCCGGCATGATTTTGATTCCCTGCAACACGGCCCACTTTTATGTTCCCCGGATTGAGGAGGAAATAAAGATTCCTGTACTACATATGCCCCAACTTGCCTGTGCCCATATTGCTGCAGAGGCAAGGGAGTCGGGTGTAATTTCCCCTGAACAAGGAGTACCGGTGGGGATCCTGGCAACAACAGGCACTATCCGTACCGGATTGTACCAGGGATTTTTGGATAAAAACAGCCTCTGCCCTGTGATACCAACAGAAACAGAACAGGAGTCGCTTGTTATGGAAGCGGTTTATGGAAAGGAGGGAGTCAAAGCAGGGTTTCATGATAAGCCGGCGAAGCTCCTTAGTGAGGCAGCTGCAATCCTTGTCTCCAGAGGTGCTCGTTACATAATTGCAGGTTGTACCGAGATACCTTTGGTGCTGTCCCGGGAGATGGTGGCTGTTCCATTGGTCAATAGTATGGAGGTGTTGGCAAACAAAGCTGTAGAAGTTGCCTCAGACGGGTTTTACCGTTAGTCTCTTTTTTGTATATTTATATTTTTTGAAATCAATTGCAAGTGAAATCAATATTAGGAATAGGCAATGCCCTCACCGATATTCTGGCGGTACTGGAAGATGATTCTCTGTTGAATTATTACCATTTGCCCAAAGGGAGCATGCAGCATGTAGACCGTGAAACCGGCGAAAAAATATGGGAAACTCTAAAAACCATGGGGGTACAGTATGTGGCCGGGGGTTCGGCTGCAAATACGATCACAGCTACCGCTGTGTTGGGTATGCCCTCTACTTTCATAGGCAAGGTGGGAAACGACGAACTGGGCTCCTTGTTCAAGTCGGACCTTTCCCGGAACGGAATCAAATCCACCCTGTTCAAAGGTAAGGCCGCTTCTGGCAGAGCTATGGTATTCATAACAGCCCCAAATGCGGAGCGTACCTTTGCAGTCTATCTTGGTGCTTCCATCGAGATGGGTCCCGAGGATCTTTCACCGGAGCAGTTCACAGGGCACGACTATTTCCATATCGAGGGTTACCTGGTACAAAACCAGGCTTTGCTGAGAAGGGCGCTGGAACTTGCCAGGGCTGCAGGGATGATCATATCTATTGATATGGCAAGCTACAATGTGGTGGAGAGTAATCACGCCTTCCTGCATGACATTATCAAGAATTATGTAGATATTGTTTTTGCAAACGAGACAGAAGCCCAGGTGTTTACCAACAAACAACCCAGGGAAGCCCTGGATGTCATGGCACAAATCTGTGAGACTGCGGTTGTGAAGATTGGCAAGGATGGTTCCATGGTAAAGCGAGGTGATGAATACCATTATATTGAGGCGTGGCCTGCAGATACAATCGATGCGACGGGAGCCGGTGATACCTATGCGGCCGGATTCCTCTTTGCACATGCACACGGTCTCTCATTAAAGGATTGCGGCGAGGTGGGGTCCATTGTAGCGGCAAAGGTTGTGGAGGTGATTGGCCCCAAGATTGACATCCCACGCTGGAAAATTGCTAAGCAGCAAATAAGGGACCTTACAGGGTTGCTCAAGTAACCGGCCTGCTCCGGTGACTTACTCTTGCCTTGGAGACTTACTGCAGCTAAATTTGGCGATTGCTCAGAACAGTCCGTGTAGTTGGGCGTCGACCTTGTCGATAACCTGACTCAGGTGCTCCTGGCTATCTTCGAATTTTACTTTGTCGACATCGATTATGAGCAGTTTGCCGTCTTTGTACTCCGAAATCCATTTTTCGTAACGGTCATTGAGCCCGGAGAGGTAGTCTATCCGGATGCTGCTCTCGTAATCCCTTCCCCTTTTGTGGATCTGGGATACCAGGTTGGGTATGGATGAACGGAGGTAAATGAGCAGGTCGGGGGCCTTTACAAGTGAGAGCATAAGGTCAAAAAGAGAGTTGTAGTTTTCGAAATCCCTGGAGCTCATGAGTCCCATGCTATGGAGGTTTGGGGCAAAAATCCTGGCATCTTCGTAGATGGTCCTGTCCTGTACAACATGGCTTGCCTCGCGCTCGATCTCCACAATCCCTTTGAAACGTTCTTTGAGAAAATAGACCTGCAGGTTAAAGGACCACCTCTCCATATCGTTGTAGAAATCGGACAGGTATGGATTGTGGTCTACCGATTCGTATTTGGCTTCCCAATTGTAATGTTTGGACAAAAGTCTTGTAAGGGTGGTCTTGCCACTCCCTATGTTGCCTGCGATAGCTATATGCATAATTGTAATTTGAAGGTTAAGGCAGTTACTCCGCACTGCAAAATTAAGAAAATCTTTTAGTAATTTTGCCCCATGTTAGATAGTTTGCAACATAAGGGCCGGCGCAAAAAACTGCTGGCACAGCTTTCCCAAAAGTTTGATTTTGACCCTAAGGTGATTGAGGCAATGCAGAGGGTGCCCCGCCATATGTTTGTGGATTTTGGGCTGGACCACCTTGCCTACCTGGACAAGCCTCTGCCTATCGGAGCCCGCCAGACAATCTCCCAACCCTATACTGTGGCAATGCAATCCCAGCTTTTATGGGAGCGGGTCGGAAAGTTCGAAAAGGTACTTGAGATAGGTACCGGCTGTGGCTACCAGACAGCTGTGCTTGCCGAACTGGGTTACCGCGTGTTCAGCATCGAAAGGCAGAGGAGCCTCTTTGTTCAGGCGCAAAAAAACCTCGTGCGGCTGGAGTACCACTCTCCACTCCTTTTTTACGGGGATGGCTTTGCAGGGCAACCCAACTTTGCTCCTTTCAAAGGAATTCTAATAACCTGCGGGGCTCCCGGCATACCCCAGGCATTGTTGTTGCAGATGGCAGTAGGAGGCAGGATGGTGGTGCCTGTTGGGGAGGGGACCCAAAAGATGGTGGTGATAGACAGGGTCTCTGCAAGTGAGTTTGAACAGAGTGAACATGGGGATTACAAATTTGTTCCTATGTTGGAAGGAACCGAATAGAAAACATAAACAAATATGATACAGATCAAAACATTTTATTTTAACGACCTCAGGGAATGTACCTATGTGTTATGGGACGAGACGGGGGAATGTGTGATAATCGATCCCGGCTGCCATAGCGACAGCGAAAAGGATAGGCTAGTGAAATTCATTGATAATGAAAGCCTCAAACCTGTCAAGCTTTTAAACACCCATGGTCATTTCGACCATATCATGGGCAATGCATTTGTCTCGGCTCAGTGGGGTCTCAAAACATATATCCATATCGAAGACAAACCCCATTTGGAACGGGCAGTAAAATACAGCGAAATGTTTGGTTACACTGTAGAACAGCCGCCGCTGGACACAATTGACCTAAATGAGGGAGATTTGATTTCCTTTGGAAACTCGCACCTGACCGTAATGGAGACTCCCGGCCACACCAGGGGCGGGGTCTCTTTCTACAACGACCAGGATAAAATAGTCATCACAGGAGACGCCTTATTTGCCGGCAGCATAGGCAGGACCGACCTTCCCGGTGGCGATTACGACCAGCTGATGGGCAGTTTGCTCGAAAAACTTGTCAAACTAGGCGACGACTACAAGGTTTACCCGGGCCATGGTCCCATGACCACTATTGGACAGGAGTTGGCATCCAATCCTTTTCTCCGTTACGAATAGTTTAAACCAGATTTTTTAATAATGTATAAATTCAAGCTAAGCTCTATTTTACTGGTACTTGTACCTCTGCTCACTTTTTGTTCCAGTGCCGGCCCCGGCGACAACGGTATTGTTTTCGAAGGTGAGACCGGTTTTTCCCAACAGGTAAGGATCCCCCCGATACCCTCAGAGGCCGAATTTTGTGGCGAAAGAGTTCCTTTGGAGTATTTCGATGTGATGGAGTCTTTCAAAAGGGAGATTACCGGCCTCAGCTACTTCCACGGAACCATGATCTACACAATGCAACTGGATAACAGGTATGGGCCGGTTATCAAAAAGATACTCAAAGAAGAGGGAGTTCCCGAAGACCTCTACTACATATGTATTGCCGAGAGCGGCCTGCAACCGGTTGTCTCTCCTGCAAACGCAGCAGGCTACTGGCAGTTCCTGGCCGGGACGGCCCGTGAATATGGTCTGGTTGTAGACAGCGAAGTGGACGAAAGGTACAACATTGAAAAATCTACCAGGGCAGCAGCTGCCTATTTCAAAAAGGCTTATGCCGAATTTGGTTCTTGGACCATGGCGGCTGCATCTTACAATACGGGATTCAAGAATGTCCGTTACAGGATGGATATCCAGTCGGAGGACAACTATTACGATATGCAGTTTTTGGAGGAGACCGGGAGGTATGTGTTCAGGGCTTTGGCATTCAAGATTGTCCTGAGCAACCGCGAAACCTACGGTTTTCACCTGGATGAGGAGGATTTGTACAAACCTCTCGAATACAAAGAGATTGAAGTGAGCGGCCCGGTTGCGAACTGGTCGGATTTCTCCCGCAGGCACAACACCAACTTCAAGGTCCTAAAGATCTACAACCAGTGGATCAGGGCTAACCAGATGGATAACAAGGCAGGCCGCAAATTCATTGTACAGATACCTGTCGAGGGTTTCCGTGAAGGAAAATAGATTAAAATGAACATAGAGGTTATTGGCGCAAGGGTTCACAACCTTAAGAACATAGATGTTATCATCCCAAGGGGCAGGCTGGTAGTGGTTACCGGCCTGAGTGGCAGTGGTAAATCTTCCCTTGCGTTTGATACAATCTATGCAGAGGGGCAACGACGTTACCTGGACACTTTGTCGGCCTATGCCCGTCAATTCATGGGATCTCTGGAAAGACCCGATGTCGAAAGCATTACAGGTCTAAGTCCAATAATTGCGATAGAGCAAAAGACAACCGGCCGCAACCCACGGTCCACTGTGGGGACTATCACCGAAATCTACGACTTCCTGCGCCTCCTGTATGCCCGGGCATCCAAAGCCTACTCCCCAGTTACCGGACAGGAGATGGTCAAGTATACCGATACCGGGATTGTCTCTGTTATTTTGGAACAATATTCGGGCAAACGGGCGTTGCTGCTGGCACCTTTGGTTTCGGGGCGCAAGGGTCATTACAAGGATTTGTTCGAAACCCTTGTAAGAAAGGGATTCCAGCAAGTAAGGGTAGATGGCCGGGTATACGACCTGCTTTCGTTATCGCCTTTGGACAGGTACAAACCTCACTTCATTGAATTGGTTATTGACAAGGTCATTCCCGATGACTCTTCGGGCAAGCGGTTGTCGGAATCTGTAATGTCGGCCCTCCATCATGGTAAAGGTTCGCTCTCACTGTTGCTTGCCGATTCCGGAGAGATCAGGCACTTTAGCAAGAACCTCATGTGCCCTGTGAGTGGCCTCTCATTTCCCGAACCTGCTCCTTATACGTTTTCGTTCAACTCTCCCCAAGGTGCCTGCCCTCGTTGTAAAGGCCTTGGTATGGTCAGCAAGGCAGACCTCTCCAAAATCATTCCCGACATGGAGCTTTCAATTGCTGCAGGAGGAATAAAACCGGTGGGCGAAATGCGAAACACCCTGTTATTCCGCCAGATGGAAGGCATTGCCAAAAAGTATGGTTTTTCGGTACACGACCCTGTCAAGGATATTCCCGAAGATGCCCTCAACCTTATCCTCTTCGGGTCTGATGAGCTGATTCGAATTACGGGTAACAGCAGCGGTGGAGGATCGACCTCCCAAATGGTCTCTTTTGGAGGGGTAATCTCAATGATTGAGCAGGGTCCGGACGATGGAGAAGAGCTTTCCCAAAAAAGGGAGAGGTTTGTCCAGGAGGTTGTATGTCCCCTTTGCAACGGGTCGAGACTCAAGGAGGAGGCTCTCGGTTTCAAAATAGATGGTCTCAATATAGCACAGGTGTCGGCAATGGAGATGGATCAGCTGCAACTTTGGCTGGCTACTGTCGAGGAAAAACTGGACAAGCGCCAGGCTATGATCGCAAGGGATGTACTAAAAGAATTGAGGGAGAGGACAAATTTTTTGATTGAAGTCGGGTTGGAGTATCTTTCGCTGGACAGGAGCACCAGGAGCCTTAGCGGGGGTGAGAGCCAGAGGATACGATTGGCAACCCAGATTGGCTCCAAACTGGTAAATGTGCTTTACATACTCGACGAACCCAGCATAGGGCTGCACCAGAGGGATAACCGCAAGCTGATTGACTCTCTCAAAAGGCTCCGGGACGAGGGTAATTCAATAATGGTAGTGGAGCACGACCAGGAGATGATCACCTCTGCCGACTGGCTGGTGGATATGGGTCCCGGTGCAGGAGAGAAAGGTGGAAAAGTACTTTTTTCGGGAGAGCCCTCTGTAATTGACCAAATGACACCATCGGAGATTCAATCACTGGGTTCATATACTATTGATTACATCAAGGAGGTCCGAAGGATTGAGACTCCATCCCAACGAAGGCCCGGTAACGGGAAGGTTCTGGAACTAAAAGGAGCAAAGGGTAACAATCTCAAAAATATAGACTTAAAGATACCTTTAGGCTGCTTTATCGGGGTAAGCGGGGTAAGCGGGAGCGGGAAATCATCCCTTGTAAACGAAACCCTCATGCCCATTTTGAGCCGCCATTTTTACAGGTCGCTGATGGATCCCCTGCCTTACGACTCAATCAATGGGATCAACAACGTAGACAAACTAATTGAAATAGACCAGACCCCGATCGGACGTACCCCGCGGAGCAATCCGGCTACATATACAAATGTCTTTACCGAAATCCGCAAACTGTATGGCGAGACCCAGGATGCGAAGATAAGGGGCTTCAAGGCAGGCAGGTTCTCCTTTAATATCAAGGGAGGTCGCTGTGAAGAGTGCAAAGGAGCCGGGGTGCAGGTGATTGAGATGAATTTCTTACCTGCGGTCAATGTGCTCTGCAAATCCTGTAACGGTAAAAGGTACCTGCCGGACACCCTTGCTGTCAAATACAGGGGTAAGTCCATAAATGATGTCCTGGAGATGACAATTTCTCAGGCCATGAGGTTTTTCGAAAATGTCCCTGCCATTTTTCCAAAGCTAAAGGCACTGGATGAGGTGGGTTTAGGCTATGTTAAACTGGGTCAGTCTTCTACCACCCTAAGCGGAGGGGAGAGCCAAAGGGTAAAACTGGCAACTGAGCTGGCCCGCTTTTCTACGGGCAACTCATTGTATATATTGGATGAGCCCACAACAGGACTCCACTTCGAAGATGTAAGGGTTTTGTTGGAGGTTTTGCAGAGGCTCGTAGATCAAGGGAATACTGTTATTGTCATTGAACACAACCTGGATGTGCTGCGTTCGGTGGATTACCTTGTGGATATGGGGCCGGAGGGTGGCTCCAAGGGTGGAACCATTGTTGCCGCAGGAACCCCGGAGCAGGTGAGGGTCAACCCGGATTCCGTAACCGGAAAGTACCTTTGATTGCCGGTTTAGTTGCTCCTCTGCACGGTTTTTGTTAACTTTAAAAACAATTTTTAAAACGAAAACCATGATCAAAGTATATTGTTCCAATACTAAGAAAAGTTTCCATGTAGAACCCGGCACAACTCTTGCCCAATTTGCCATACAATCGGGAGTTGACACAAAATGGCCGGTGTTGGCAGCAATAGTGGACAACCAGCTCAAAGAGCTTGCTTTCCCGATTTATATGACCCACAATGTTGAGTTCATAGATTATACTCATTCCGACGGGGCACGTACTTATATAAGGTCACTAAATTTTATTTTGCAAAAAGCAGTTGCAGAGCTATATCCCGAGTTATCCCTGGTAATTGATTACAATCTCCAGAACGGTATGTATGCAGAGCTCAGGCAGCCTGTGCAGGAAGAAGAGGGCTCCCCGGCAGCTGTTTCTCTGACCGAGCAGGAGCTTGGCACTCTCAAAAGGCGTATGCAGGGGATCATTGATGCCGACATCCCTTTTACCCGTCAAAAGGTGCGTACCGATGAGGCAGTCAAGATGTTCCGTGTAAACGGACGTCATGAGAAGGCTTTGCTTCACGAGCTGCGGGGCAAGTTTTTCACTACCGTTTATTTCCTGGATGGTTATCCCGACCACTATTACGGTCCTTTGGTCAACTCCACAGGTGTAATTACTTCATGGGATATAGAAACATTCAGCAGGGGTTTGATGCTGCGCTCGCCATCCATTACAAAGCCATACGAAATTATCCGTTCTCCCTACCAATACAAGCTTTTTGATGTGTTCAAGGAGTATTCGGACTGGTGCAGCATCATGGGAGCCAAAGGGGTTGGCTCCATAAACAAGGCAATCATGGATGGCAGGGCAAAAGATCTGATCCTGATTTCGGAGGCACTTCATGAGCGTAAATATATCCGCATAGCCGATGAAATATTCAAACGAAGGGACAAGGTGAAACTTGTGTTGATTGCCGGACCCTCGTCCAGTGGCAAGACTTCAACCTCCAAAAGGGTAGCCCTCCAGGCAAAGGTTTTAGGGATGAATCCTGTCATTATTGAAATGGACAACTATTTTGTAGACAGGGATAAAACCCCAAGAGACAGTGAGGGGAATTACGATTTTGAAGTGCTTGAGGCAATGGACGTGCCATTTCTCAGCCTGCAACTGAATGAACTGTTTGAAGGCAAAACCGTGGAGCTGCCCAAATTTGACTTTGCACAGGGTAAAAGGGTCTTTAACGGGACAACTCT
>WARP01000069.1_pt1 | contig 11409 bp, 7 predicted proteins | sample 4769151 | NCBI WGS metagenome assembly WARP01 (sample SAMN08893023, study PRJNA449175) | gut metagenome | isolation source: rumen sample fed with dry roughage | host: cow | place: India: Nagpur | collected 2016 | reverse complement strand
ATCGAACCCAGCTCAAGCGTAAAGGGAAGATAGGTGCCGAAGCTGCTGCCGACCTGCTCTCCGTTGCAGTAAAACCGTGCACTGTTTGCGATGCCGTCGAACCGGATGGAGAGCAATTGATGTGCTTCCTTTTTGACCGAGAATCTTCGTTTGTACGTCGATAATTGCTGATATGAGAGTTCTTTACGATACCCAATCTCAAACTGGTGGGGGCTGTGCGGCAGATCCACCCGCTTCCAGGAGGAACAATCATACTCGATTTGGAGGAACGCATCCTCAAAACCTGGATAAAAACGCCAGCTATCATTGACAGCAATCTCTTGGTACATAGTCCGCCCCCTGTCTCCTGTATACCAGCCTCTTGGCCGCCAAGCAAGTGTTTATGCTTGAAACACACCGCCGTTTTGTTCTATGGTTAGCTTGTTCTGATACTTACATTATAGGAGTTCATTATGGACATTTCCCCTTTGCAGAAGGTTCGCTATGCGTACCAGCCAAAACTGCCCGCAATTCTCAGGAAGGATATCACCAGCATCGAGGCCGTGTATGGTGAGGCGACCGGTGCAGCGACCGATGCTGATGCCGTCAAGGCACTGTTCCCGCATACCTATGGCATGAGCAGAGTCTCCTTTACCGAAGGCGACAACAAAGCCGTTACTGCTCAGCGAAATGTCGGCGTCATCCTCAGTGGTGGACAGGCTCCCGGAGGACACAATGTCATCAGCGGCTTGTTCGACGCCCTCAAGGCTGCAAATCCCGAGAACACCTTGTACGGGTTCAAAGGCGGCCCGTCCGGCATTCTTCAGGACTCCTACCAGATCATCACCGACGAATTCCTCGCTCCGTACCGCAACACCGGTGGATTCGACATCATCGGCAGCGGCCGCACCAAGCTCGAGACACAGGAGCAGTTCGAAGTCTGCGCCCAGGTATGCAAGAAACACAACATCAGCGCCTTGGTCATCATCGGCGGTGACGACTCAAACACCAATGCAGGTGTGCTTGCCGAGTATTTCTTGGAGAAGCAGCACGGTATCCAAGTCATCGGTTGCCCAAAGACCATCGACGGGGACCTGAAGAATGAATCCATTGAAATATCGTTCGGGTTCGATACCGCCACCAAGACGTACAGCGAGCTGATCGGCAACATCGAGCGCGATGCAAACAGTGCCAAGAAGTACTGGCACTTCATTAAACTGATGGGTCGCAGTGCAAGTCACATCGCATTGGAGTGCGCTCTTCAGACCCAGCCGAATGTATGTCTGGTCAGTGAAGAGGTCGAGGCCAACAAGCAGAGTCTGGTCAGCATTGTTGAGTATATCGCCAAGACGGTGAGCGATCGTGCACTGGATGGAAACAACTTCGGTGTGGTGCTTATTCCCGAAGGCCTGGTTGAGTTCATCCCGGAGATCAAGGCTTTGATCGACGAGATCAACCACCTCCTGGCAAAGGAAGAGGTTGCTTTCAACGCCTTGTCCGACAGTGCCCAGCGCGTAGCGTTCGTCGGCAGTCGTTTGAGCAAGAGCTCGCAAACCGTGTTCTCCATTCTTCCCGATGAAATCCAGAAGCAGCTGTTGATGGACCGCGACCCCCATGGAAACGTCCAGGTATCGCGTATCGAGACCGACAAGCTGCTCTCCACCATGGTCGAAACCCGCCTCAAGCAGATGAAGGCTGAAGGAAGCTATACCGGGAAATTCAGCGCGATGACCCACTTCTTCGGCTATGAAGGACGCTGTGCCTTCCCGACCAACTTTGATGCCGATTACTGCTACAGTCTCGGTTACAATGCCTTCTGCCTCATTGGATCCGGCCTGAGCGGCTACCTGAGTTCAGTCACAAACCTTTGCGCACCTGCTGAGCAGTGGAATGCAGGCGGCATCCCCATCACCATGATGATGAACATGGAAGTCCGCCACGGATCGAAGAAGCCCGTCATCAAGAAGGCGTTGGTTGAACTGGAAGGCAAGCCGTTCGCCTACTTTGCCGAGCATCGCGCTCAGTGGGCACGCAAGACCTGTTTCACCTACCCTGGAGCCGTACAGTATTTCGGACCTGCCGAGGTGTGTGACCGAACCACCGTCACCTTGGCCCTGGAGCAATCCAAATAGGTGACAACCGACACAAGACCGGGTTCTCAAGCCCGGTCTTGTATTTCTCACCCGGTGGTACATATCCGCCCCTTGCCTTCCAGCTTGGCCCGATAGAGCCTGCGATCTGCAGTTTCTATCAGCGAATCCACCTGCTTTCCCTCTTCTGATAAGGCGACGCCCATGCTGATCGCCACTTCGATTTGTGTTCCCTCAATTTCGACACGGGTATGGCGAATGGCTTGGAACAGCCTTCTGCAGAATTCTGCATTGGTGCATTCGTGAAAGAGGATGATGAATTCATCGCCGCCGAATCGTGCAATGCCATCACTCATGCGGATATGCTTCTTGAGGCTTTCGACCAACGAAAGCAGGGCCTTATCCCCGTTCAGGTGTCCATAGGTATCGTTGATCTCCTTGAAGTTGTCGATATCGATCAAGGCAACGGCGAAGGCTTGCTCCTCCTTGCAGGTCTGGTGAAGCAGCTTTTCAAACTCCCTTCGGTTGAGCAGACCGGTAAGGCTGTCGGTGCGTGAACGGGTCTTGATCGTCTGGAACTTGATCTGGTTGAGATACACAAAAACCCCGACACCCAGAGATACAAAACTTCCGACGATTCCATACAATAGAAGCGGGATGGAAAATTCAATCCATGACCCTTGCGGGGCGATCTGCATCCGCCATTGAAGCAGGGAGTAGGAGAGATCCATGACTACCGCTTCCTCTTTGGTCGTTGCTGCTTCACCCCAATCGAAGTGTTGCTCGTCAGATCCGTGGACAAAGGTGAAAAACAATGTATACCCTTCACGCACATCCTCGACTCCCGCCTCCAACAGTATCTGGCGGAAATTGAAATGCAGGGTCAACAAACCCCAGACGCCGTTGTTGTCCTGCAAGGCGTATCTGCTTACCAGATAGGAAGTGTCATCCCCTGCATCGAGTGGTCCGTCAAGGGTGACTTGCTGTACCTGCAAAGTATAGCCGATGTGATCCTCATACTGTGCCAGGGCTCTCAAATCGAATCCAACCTCATGCAGGCCCTGTTTCGGGTAGGTATCGACAACCACATTTTCCCTTGCAATTGTTGCAAAGGCAAAGGAAGGGTGGATCTGCTCCAGGTAATCCAGATACGAGGAAACCTCGGCCAGGCTCACATCAAAGCCCGCGGCAAGGCTTTCTTCCAGTCTCTGGCCGAACAAGGCGGTGAACATCTCCTGGTTTCCCATCAGCAAAAAGAGATTTTTCCGTATTCCCAGCAGTTCGGTCCGCCCTGCCTGCCTTCCCTTTTCCACAAGCCGCTCGCGCCACCCTTGGTAGAGCGTAAAGGTTATCAGCAATAGAACGATGGTAATGAGAAGGGCTTGCAGAAAAGCCATGAGAATGTGAGACTTTCTTTGCATACCGAGTATCTCATGTTGTGAGACAGGATCGTTCGATTCCGGCTTTCCCCTCATGGCACAAGTATAGGTTGCAGTACCGTCGGTCACAAGCTTTTTCGACGCAGGCTGCTTTCTGTGTGGTATACTCTGCAATCGGAGGCGCCTTCATGCTTACACTCGATATCAACGGAGTCTGGAATCTCTCTCCTCTTTCGCAAGAGACCATTGCTCCTTTTACCAAATATTTCCACACTCATCCGCACATACCCTGCACCCTTCCGGGCGATATTCACTCCGCCTTATTGGAAAGCGGTGTCATCAACGATCCCTATGTAGGAACACAGGAACTGCAGATTCAGTGGGTCGGCCGCAGTGATTGGGTGCTTGAGAGAACCTTCGAGGTACCGGAGCAGGCACTCTCGGATACGATGGCGGTTCTCACCCTTACCATGGCCGACACCATCATCAGTGTGTGGGTGAACGACAGGCAGGTCGGGTTTTGCGACAACCAGTTCAGACGATGGCGCTTTGATGTCAGCGAGGCGCTGACAAGCGGACAAAACACCATCAAGCTGGTCTTCACCAGTGCAGAGTCACATGCCATAGCGCTTGCTGAGAAGCTTCCCTACCCGATTCCGTACTCGGTCTACCCTGTTTCAGCAAAACATCGGAACCTGGTTCGAAAAACCCAATGCCACAGCGGCTGGGATTGGGGTCCCTGCATATTGAGTTTCGGCATTTACGAACCTATTCAGCTCGCGTTCGTCGACGAAGGTCTTATCGAGAGCGTTACATGCGACACAAAATCTCGTCCTGATGAAAGCTGGGACCTTATTGTCGAAGTGGTTTTCAATGCCCGGCGTGTGCAGAACCTTCAGTGCACTGCAGACTGTGCCGGCGCAACACAGCAGGGAAGTGTAGAAACCAAGGTCGGCCTGAATAAAATCACCTTTCATTTAGTGTGCAACAAGGTGCACCGATGGTGGCCCAATGGAGAAGGCAAAGCGGTACTCTATCAGCTGGAGCTGGCCATAGGAGCTCAGAAGGTGACCAAACGCATCGGCTTCAGGACGCTTGAGGTCAAGACGGAGGAGGATGCCGAGGGTGGAAAAGGCATGGTGTTCTCGGTCAACGGAAGGGATATCTTCGCCAAGGGAGCCAATTGGATCCCCCTTGATGCGTTCATGGGAAGACTGACCAGAGAACGCTACGAACAACTGCTCCAGTATGTCATGGATGCGAATATGAACATGCTCCGCGTCTGGGGCGGCGGGTTGTATGAGAAAGAGGATTTCTACGAGCTGTGTGACGAGAAGGGCATCCTGCTGTGGCAGGACTGCATGTTCAGCTGCTCCATGTACCCTTCCGATCGGGCCTTCCTTGCGAGCGTTGAAGCGGAGCTACGGTATCAGGTGCCTCGTCTGCACGATCATCCCAGCCTTGCCCTGTGGTGCGGAAACAATGAGGATTTGGGAGCCATCAGCTGGTACGAGGAGTCGGCCAAGAACCGCGACCGCTATGTCATCGATTACGACCGGCTCAACGAAGGAGTCGTCGGCAAGGTCATCAAGGAACTCGATCCCGGCCGCACTTGGTGGCCAAGCAGTCCCTCGGCCGGTGAAGGCGATTTCTCGGACAACTGGCACAATGACAAGCGCGGGGATATGCACTTCTGGTCGGTCTGGCACGAGGGCAGAAGCTTTGAAGAGTACTACTCGATTAAGCCCCGGTTCGTCAGTGAGTTCGGCTACCAGAGTTTCCCCTCGCTGTCCACCGTCGCGACCTATGCCCAACCATCGATGTGGAACCTGACCAGCGTCGAGATGGAACACCATCAGAAGAATCCACGGGGAAACTCGATCATCATCGAGAACTTCAGCCGCTACTACCGTTTCCCCACCAGCTTCGAGCAGATGCTCTACCTCAGCCAGGTGCAGCAGGCTGTCGCGATGAAGATGGCTATTGAATACTGGAGAACCACCATGCCCCATTGCATGGGAACGTTGTTCTGGCAACTCAATGACAACTGGCCGGTGGCCTCCTGGTCGTCCATCGACTATACCGGCAAGTGGAAACTGCTTCACTATGCAGCAAAGCGCTTCTATGCACCCGCCCTTCCGATCGCCTATCAGAAGGAAGACGGCAAGGTAGAGGTCTACATCGTCAACGATGGGCCGAAGGCTATAGAGGATGCCAAACTCTCGGTGAAGTTCAGCACCTTTGATGCACAGAAACTCGGCAAGCAGGAGTATCGTCTTACCATCGAAGCAAAGAGCAGCACCCACATGTGCACCATCGATTTGAAGAAGAAGCCCAAGCTGGACCGAAACAAAACCTTCATCTATCTCAAGCTCAAAAGCGACGACCTGTACATGGAGAACTGCCTGCTTCTGGACAAACCGAAAGCCTGCGAGCTTGTCGACCCCCAGCTGCAGATGCAGGTCGAGAAGGCAAGCGGAGGCTTTGCCGTTACAGTCAGCTGCACCTACCCTGCTTTCGAAGTAGCCCTCGATGCACAGGACCTGAAGGGTGTGTTCAGTGACAATCTCTTTGCCATCCGGCCGACAGCACAGAAGGTGGTCTTCTTCAAGACCCATGAGAAGGTGACACTCAAGCAGTTCAAGGAGAAGTTGAAGGTCTTCGACCTATACGGAAGCTCCCGATAAAATGTGCTAATTCCTCATGACGCTTATTCATATCGGTCTGTGCCTGGACTGACTTGGAAGGTAGTTTCAACGCATGATTGATAAGAAGAGCAGGCACAACCCAACCGAATCCAGTTGGATTGTGCCATCATCGAAAGGGAGTCGACCGGCTTTCCTTCAGTATGAGCAATAGGCTGCTATTTTCTTCTGCCCTGCATCAACTTCTTCCAGGCATGCAGTCCAAGGGCGACTGCAATGACGCCGTAAGCCACGAACGACCGGAAATACTCCCCTATCTGGGCGTCACCGAACAGGTTTCTTCCAGCAAGAGGGGATACGATGAACAAGGTATGAAAGAGAACAGTTCCCAACAACGCGTGCCCGATGGTAGCCTTGGATACTGAAGCTCCCCCGATGAGAATGGCAGCCGCAGCAAACATTCCGACTTGTTCATGACTTCCATAGGTGCTGAAGGCACCCAAATTCTGCAAGAAGATAATCTGTCCCCAAGCGGCAAGCAGGGTGGAAATCATGATGGCTTGGATTTTTCTTCGCGACACATTGATGCCCGAGACTTCAGCGATGTGAGGATCCTGTCCGACGGTTTTCAAGTCCTGTCCGATTTTAGTCTTAAAGAAGAAGTGCGTGAACATGCACAGGGCGGCAATGATGAGCATGGTAAGGAGCGGAACCCTGACCATATTCACCGCCGATAGAGAGAGGCTGGTTATCAGAGCCCAGGCCAAGACTATGAGCAGCGCTATCAGAATCGCCAGATGTTTATTGCGTCGAACACGGTTCTTTTCTCGGACAGCTTTGTATAATAACATGGAGGTAATTACTGCAAAACCAATTGAAAGATAGAGCACAAATACCGGAAATGTCACACGCAGAACATCGTCAATGGCGTACCGCAGGCCTCCGCTCAAGTCGATGGAACTCCTCAGGCCTACTCCAGAACTGAGCACCAACACCTCATTGTTCATGGGGATCAATGTCCCTATAAGAATCAGGAAGATCAGCTGGTATACGCCGTTGGCAAAATATCCAAGTATCAGGCTGGTGATCATCTCCTTTCCACGTGCCCGATCAAGCAGCTTGCCGGTCAAGTATCCGAGCAGGGCGGCAACGGGAGAACAGAGGACGACACTGAGCAGGATTCCCTGCATCCCCCCTATCCCCCAATGGGTGACAAAAATAATTGCCGACTGCCCGGCCATTGCTCCCAGAACGATTGCAAAATTCAAGCCCATTCCGGCTAAAACCGGGATTATCAAAGCTAAAACCAGAAAGGTATTACGTGCAACCCTGCTGACGATATCATTGAGGTAGAAGGCCAGGCTGAGACCACTCAAGCGCAATCCGACCAAACAAAGAACCACAAAGAGAATGGTTACCAGATTGTTTACAAAAAAACGCTTGAACCAGCTTCTAAGGTTACTAGTATTCATGTATTTCATTTCGTCACTCCCCACTCTTTTGCGCAAGGGCATAGAGAATGACCCCGTTGCTGACGATGATTCTGGAGATTTCAGCCAAACTGCCCAGCGTAGCCACCTTGTTTGCCACAGGAAGTGCCACCACCAGCAATCCTTGAAAGAGGAAAGTCCCCACCAGTACATGCAGAATGCTTGCACGCTTGATGGAGGCTCCTCCAATCAAAATTGATGCGGCAGCAAGAAAGCCCATGAACAAAGGCGCTGTGTAGAGCTGTAAAAAACCGAAACTCTGTGAATAGACCAGAATACCGACAGCACCCAAAACAGTGGATGCAATATTTCCGATTATTCTCATCGAATCAACACTTACCCCGCTTGCCTGTGAAAATCTTGGATTTTCTCCGCTGGCTTTCAAGGCTACTCCCGCCTTGGTAGTGAAAAAGAATTTGACCATGAGACACATTGCCAGAAAGAAAAGTAAAAGACCGGTAGGAATTCGTACCCCGAAAAGATTGAACGCCCATAATTCATTGAGCACCTTGTCATACCGTGCAGCGAGAGAGATGGTGACTCTCAGCCCCCGCCCGATTGGCCAAGCCATCTCGGGACTCTTGAAGGGAGCCATTGCCCAGAAAATACACATCAGCGAGACAAAGGAAAACCCGATGTAGGTAGCGACAGTCATTTCAGAACCCTTGAGACGATTCATAATCCATCCATATCCCCATCCGGCACATACGGAAAGAGGAAGGGAGAAGAGAATTGCAGCAAGGAATGCAGTAAACCCATACAAGTTCATTTCAATCGCCATCAAACCGCCGATCAAACCACAGATTATTCCTACAGGCAGACCAAAGTACAATCCTGTACCCGCCATGATGGAAGGAACCATTGCCAAAACCAGAACACCATTCATACCCCATCTGACCAGAGTGTCTGAAAGCAACTGAGGAAAGGGAATGCCCAAACCCATGGAGATGCCCCATAAGGTGATCAAAAAGAATACTATGATGATTCTAGGAAGACCAAACGAACGGAATAAATCCCGCAAGGATACCCGCTTTATTGCATCATGTAGTACCATCTTTAGCTCCTGCCATCATCAAACCAAAATCAACCTGCGAATCCGTAGGGGAAAGAATTCCTGCTATCCTACCTTCGGTAACGATTGCAATCCGGTCACATACCGTGCGCAGCTCAGCCAGTTCACTGGAGGTCATGACAACGGTCAACCCCAATTCCTCACTCAAGCCAACCAATGTTTCGAGGACGAGTTTCTTGGCACCGACGTCGATGCCGCGGGTCGGCTCGGAGACAAAAAGCAGTTTCGGTTCCAGCGTCAAGGCTCGCGCAATACACACTTTCTGTTGGTTTCCTCCGGAAAGTCTGCGGGTCACCTGGGTTGGTCCGGTGCAGCGTATATCCAACTGCCTGATCATTTTCTCGGCCAACAGCCGAATGGCTTTCTTGTCTGAGTATTGCAAAAATCCAATATGTTTCAGGAATTTCTGCTGTCGTTGCATTGCTGTGAAAACAATGTTTTGCTCAATCGAGGAGTCAAGCAACAAACCAACACTCCTTCGATCCTCACTGACAAAAGCCATGTTCGCATCCAGTGCTCCAATGGTTGAATTTAGAGCAAACGGCTTGCCTTCATACAGGACTTCGCCTTCTGCCGGATACAACCCCATGATTCCATTCGCAATTCCAAGCTTTCCCTGACCGGCCAACCCTCCAATACCGATGATTTCTCCCGGGTATACATCAAGATTCACATCCTTGACCTCCTCCCCGCTCATGGCGACCTTGAGATGGCGCACGGAAAGCAACGGCTGGACATTGGCTTGTTTGGGTTTGCTGTTGCGAATTATCTCCCCTACTTTACTGCCGATCATCAACTCCGCAAGTTCATACATCGATGTCTCGTCCCGATCTTTCACTGCTACAAGCTTTCCGTCGCGTAAGATTGAGATTCGTGTGCAAATATCCATGATTTCCTGCAGACGATGGGTAATAAACAGAATTGCAATACCCCGCTCAGAAATAGTACGCATGGCAGCGAGCAAATTTACGGCCTCCGATTCAGTCAAGACAGCGGTGGGCTCGTCAAAAACCAATACTTTCAAATTGGTTTTGTCTATCTCCCTTGCAATCTCAATAAACTGCATATGACCAACGGGCAGCCCCGCAATCCTGACCCATTCATTGATGTCCATATCCAATGTATCGAGCGCTTTGCGCGCATCCTGACCCATGCTTTTTCGATCCAAGGTATTCATATCAGAACCGAGGATCCTGCTTATTGGATTGGACTTGGTTTGTTCACGATTCAACTTGATATTCTCGGTAATGGAGTATCCGGGTATCAACATAAATTCCTGGTGCACCATTCCGATGCCCAGGTTCATTGCATCAAGAGGTGAACGAATGGTTGTCGCATCTCCTCCAACCCGGACCGAGCCCTCATAACCACCTGTACTATGGATGACCGACATGCCGAAGAGAATATTCATCAAAGTCGACTTGCCTGCCCCATTCTCGCCTACAATTCCATGGATTTCCCCGGGACGTAAATATATGGAGACATCGCTGAGCACTCTGTTGCCGTTATACTCTTTACCGATGCCATCCATCTGAAGCACAAAATCATTATTTTGCAATGGTACACCTCATTCTTACAGCACATTCAGACCTGCACTCTGAACACAAATGCTGGGACTGGAAACCCAGTCCCAGCAAAGCAAGTACGTGACACTTAGAACACAAGGTGATCGGAAAGATAGAGAAAGTAGTTTTGATAATTCTTGTAGTTCGTAAGTTCGACCTTGCCACCAGCTACTTGCTCCATTAGAGAAATCAGCAGAGCCTTGTCAACCTTACCATTCGTTCTGCCTTCGAGATATTCGATTGCATATTTAACACCGGCTTCAACGTACATCATATTGACAGGAACAGGCCAAGTTGCTACGCGACCGGTCATTCCGGCCTTGGCCACTGATTGTCCGATAGCTTCGCGGATCCATTCCAAATTACCTTTCTTGTCTTCAGGAATTGAAATGCCAAGAGCTCCGGGAAGGGCATGGTACGGTGATGGACAGCACTGTACGGGGAAAATAGCTCCATTGGAAACAGTCTGACGAATCATTGGCTCCATCATCGAGCAGTTGGTACCAAATACTGCAGTATCCTTTCCATACTGGGCGATCTTGCGGGGTACGTCTTCCATAATGAACTGTTGGGTTCCAGGTACGCCTGCATCACCGGTCGGATCGGGAGCATCCTCTTCAATGAAACGAAGTCCGATCTTCTGTGCTTCGGCCTTCATAAGGTCCCTACGTGCACTAAGCATTTCATAAGACATGTGGCGGGGGAAGGAGTAATGGACCAAGGTAGTAGCACCCATGGCCTTCGCATGCCGGGCAATCTGAGAGCCACGGGCAAGGTCATTGGTTTGCAGAATGATGTCACCCTTGGAAGCAATCATGTCCGGATCTTCGCCGGGAACGCCAAGAATGAAGAGAATGTCAGGCCTGATTTCCCTGACACGGTCAACAGCTGCAGCTGCACCGGGAACAGCCTGCACCATTACAATCGCCTTTACAAGCGGATCAGAAGCCATGGCCATCATGTTGCTGATGGTGGTTTCCTGTTCCTGCATGAAACGGTCAGGATAGGTGGTGATGACAATCTTGTCACCGTATGTTGCTTTCATATTCTCAGCAGCACGAAACTCTTCCTCGCCTTGCGATACAGTACCCGTCATTACACCAATTCTATATTGGCTGGTTGTAGTTTCTTTCACTCCTGCGGCGAAAATCATGGAGCTTACAATCAAGCAAACACACACGAGAGCAAT
>WARP01005251.1_pt1 | contig 11421 bp, 19 predicted proteins | sample 4769151 | NCBI WGS metagenome assembly WARP01 (sample SAMN08893023, study PRJNA449175) | gut metagenome | isolation source: rumen sample fed with dry roughage | host: cow | place: India: Nagpur | collected 2016 | reverse complement strand
GTCAGGGTTATTTTGATGATATTATTTATATCTACGGTGAAAGGAGGTGCTAATATGATATTTTCAAATAAACAGTATAGAAACTTATCACCAGAGGCAATTAAAAATAGCAATTGTCTACAAGAGATAATTATAGAATCACAGATATTAAGAGACCACCAGAGTAAGGGCTTTTGGCTTATGCCAATACAAGAGGTGATAGAATACTTAGACGAATTAAAAGCAATCTTAGAGGGGAGGGATGAGCATGCTAAGTAACATAACAGAATACAACGACCTGTGCAATAATAGTGAGAATTTAAGACGTGCTTTAAAAAGTATTCACATAGCATTGAGTAGGTTAAAAGAGGCTGAGAAACAGGGTTACACAGAAGTCTCTATACATAGTAGCATAGAGCATTTAGAGAAATTAAAATCAATATTGAATGAGAGGTGATAGTATGACTAGGTGGTTTATATTGCCAGTAATCCCTCTAGACAAGTATTTCTGGCGTGAGGCGATACACAGAGCATTTGATAAATACATAATCAAAATCAGTGAGCAGGAACTAAAAGAGGCTTTTGAGAGCGAAGAAAAATTGCATAAGTTTGTCACAGAGAAGTCAAACAAAGTCATTGAGGATATTTATGGAATAACAGATTATTATGAATAGGAGATGATGATATGTTATACACAGTCAAGCCCATTAAGAAAATGGCACTGAGATATAATGGCAACGACTTTGAGATAGAAGTAATTCTCCACCCTAATCAAAAGTGGATAGTCTACGAGTGCTGTGACAATTTATATCTAAGCAAAGGCAATTTTACAATTAGAATAAATGCAGATGAATTACACAAATATTTCAGGGAGGTAGAAGAATGACAGAGATAACCAAAGGTCAATACAACACCCTCACTCATAGATTTATGGTGAGAGGTGAAAAGCAAGCAAAGAATAACCCTCAGTATAAATGCGACCATTGTCTGTTTAACAAGGGTAAAGAGTGTGAGGCTTTAATAATACAAACGCCAGCAGGAATAGACGGTCTAGGTTGTAAGTTCAGAAAAGATGAGCGAGAATATAAATTTATGAAAGTGGCGTCTAAAATAGCAAGGGAGGTGGGAGAATGATTGTAAGCGATTTACTACCGATTATAAATACTTTTGATGTTACAGAAGTACATTTTCAAGGTAACCAGAGAGTATTCGATTCTGAGGATATTGAAAAGCTGTTCGGTAATAGAAGTGTAAAGCGTTTCAGATATGATGAGCGTAGTAGCAGACCTTATATAGAAGTTTCAGACGAAAATTAAATATTGTCTTATATAAGTAATAAAACAAAGACCAGAGTATTAACTCTGGTCTTTTGAGATAGAAATAATTGAAAAGAGAAAAGGAGATACTAAAAATATGAGCAACTTGTAGCCTATATTTTATTATACCATATACCTCGCTTTATAATCAACTATACGTTAGGACTGTCAGTAATATGTTTCTTACAGAATCCAATTCCTGAGTAAGAGCTGGTGTGGTTATCTGTGCAAATCATAACATCAAACGCCTGTTCGTCAATCGTAAATGCTGAATCTTTCCACACAGTATTAAAGTATGTCTCCTGTGTCAATAAGTCGTAATCTGTCATTCCAGCTGTTACAAGGCTAGTGTTAGCACCACTATAAAAATACAAGTAGTCGTGCTTATAATCCTGCATTTGCAAAGGAAATACCTGACCTAAACCACTACGTTGAGTAGAACTCTTTTGAATTGACATAGTGTCTGAACGTAATGACCCGTCAATATATACACCTATCTTAAAAGGCAATGTATCACTAGCATTAGGAACTACTAGACCGTCAATGTAGCTGTCCCCGTATTTAAACTTAGTAACAATATAAGGCGTGCTACCGTTGTCAGGGTCTCCTCCCTTAAATCCAAAACAATATCCGTCTGTTATGGTTATTTGTTTGAAATACCAGCCAGATGACTTTGGATTCTGTGATGTGTTATTACCTCCCGAATAGCTATTACCAATTACAGTGTACTGGTAGGCATTGTCAAAATCCTCGCCTCCTAGATACACTTCTATAGTCGTAGAAGATGTTGTTACAGTGTCTGTAGCTGTCTTATTACATCTGAGGTACAGCTTGTTAGATGACACCGTTTCACTAAACAGTGGCAATCCTACACAAGGGTTAGTGCCTGACAAGAAGTAAGTCACACCCTCAGGAAATATTTCCTCAAGAGCTGGCTTTACGCAATATTGCATAAGGTCAGCATATGTTGCTGTAGCATTTTCAGATAAGTAAGCTGGCGTATCAATGTATACTAATTTTCCACTCATTCAACCGTACCCCCTATCGTCTCGCCTATACTAGCATATATAGGCACATAATCCTCAACGCTAAATCCACCACCCTCAAGGGCTGTGACACGTTCGTCAAGCTCAACCAGCTTGTCAAGGATAAATCTAACAGTAGCCACGTTTAAGCTGTCATTCTCTGTCAGCTGATTTATAAAGTAGTCAATGATTAACATTGCACCGTTCCAGTCACCTAAATAGCTAGGTCTATCACCCTCAGAATAGAGTGGTAGACCTGCATTAGGTGTATGACGAGATGAGCCTATCATTGACCTTGCGTCATCAATAGTCATATAAACACCTCACTAATCATTCTTAATAACGTATGCAACGATATAAGCTGTTGCGTTTGTAGGAACATAAATATCTCCAACATAGAATTGAACATTCAATCCGTCATTTTCTCTAGCTACAACATAAGGGTTTTCACTTCGAAGCATAAATGTACCCATAAATGGACTAGTCATTATGTTGGCTGATGATGTATCTCTTGCAACACCTACATTGATAACATCAAACTTACTAAAGTCTACACCCTTAGCTGTAAACTCCGATATAGGAATACGTGCTGAAACACTATTATATCCTGTACTACCGACAGCTTCAACAGTTGCACTAGCTGTAAGTCTAATTGGAATACCCTCAGCCTTAGCTTCTACAGCTGTCACTCTAGGCACTAATCCGTCAACAATATCATCAAGCCCAGTTACCTGAGTAGACAAGTTATTTACAAGTGTCTGCATACTAGCAATCAAGCTAGACAACTCTGTGTAGTTTGTGTCAAGAACGTCAACTCTGTCATGCAACTCTACGTTGTCTGCTGATACATCACCCAAGTCGTGAGTGAGCGTATCAATGTTAATTGTAATCTGCTCAATTGTTGTCTGTGCTGTTTCAAGTGCTGTCTGCAAGGCTAAAATCTGCTGTTCGCTTACCTCACCCGTTGACTTCACCTGATAAAGTAAATCATCAATTTCTCTCATAGCACCATTCCAATCTACAAGGAATGACACTTTGTCTGTAGCGTTGTAAATAGGCAAGTTATAATGCTCTGTATGCCCTGTAGCACTATATGAGTTACCTACCTCAACACCACTAATTACATTTGTATCTGCCATTATAAATCCTCCTTAAAGAAAATGTTTGATAGGCTTAATGCCCTCAATTCGTCTGATTCTCAATGCGTCAAAGCTAATTGTCTCACCATTAAATGTCGCACGTTGCGCACCGGCACAAGAGAGTTGTCTATCATCAATAGTGATATATCTTGTGTACATATATAGGTCTGTACCGTCCATTTGATACTCTTCAAGACGTTCAGATATAGTGCCTGTAGTAATGTTAGTAATTTCAAGAACGCCTCTACTATAGTGTGAAATAACAGTGCTACTACCACTAAGAAATGGTTTGTCATAATAAATGCGAATTGTGTCAATGTCATCTGGTATAGTTACATTTGCTACAACATCAGAATCACCCTCATAAAGAGTAACAACAGGATTGTAATACTTGTTAATATTATCAAGTGCCTGTGAGGTATACTCTCTGTCAATGTCCTGCATGAGTGCGTCAAAATCACTAGCGTCAAAATCCTCTGCACTAATATCTAGAGCGTCAAATTCTTCTGCTGTTTTACCATTGTATGCAAGTTTATTGAAGTTTTCGATAATGACTCTTCTAGGGTCTGTAAATTCTCCCGTATAAGGGTCAAACATATTCAACTTATTACCACGGAATATATAGCCTGAATATACGTCCCACTGGTAAGCGTTTAAGTCAAGATTGTCTATTTCTTCAACCGTCTTGCCTATGGTATCAAATGATTTGACGGTCATGCACAATGTTCTAAGACCTGAATAAATATTATTCAGTGTATGCTGTAGTGTGTCCTCGCCAGCTTTAAACATATTATAGACAAGTGGGAACTCGTCAACCAATGTGTCAAGCCTTGTGTTTATAACAGCAATGTCCATTTCTCTATGGATTCGTTCCTCAGTAAATCTAGCAAGGGTGAATGTTTTACCCTGTATGAAATACTGATAAGCAAGTTTCTCAAGCATTGTCTCTGTGGCTTTAATCTCAATCCTAAGCTGTCTGACATTAGCATTGAGTGTAGACAAGAGACGTTCATATCTTTGCTTACTAGCGTCATCAACAGCCTTAATACTGTTTTCTAATGTAGTAGTAGCGTCATCAAGATAAACTTTAAGTTCGTTTATAGTCTTTGTCAGCGACTTATTAAGCTTAGTAATCTGCTGGTCAGTATACGCCTTTGTTTCATCAATGACACCGTTATAAGTTTCAATAACCTCATTCAGCTTAGCAACTACTCTGGCTAAATGTTCCTCATAGGACAATGAGTCATCATAAACAGTGGGCATTGTAAAAGGCGATAACAACGGTAATGGTCTAATTGTTTTCATCTGTTATCCTCCTTAATATATTGACATAAACAACTCAGATAATTCATCAATTATCATCATGTCTATATTCAGGAATGTTTCACGGAACTTATTTAGAAGTGTTGACGGACTAACATTTTTATAACCAAACAAGTGAGTTAAATTATCATCTGTGTTGTCAACATCACTAGTTCCAATAGCGTCTATTACAGCGTTAATAGCGTGTGAATAATTTTCATTATCCTGATATTGCTTACCCTTGTCATAAGATGTTTCCCTATCCTCACTCTTTGACTTTGTAGAGTCATTAGTCTCACTTGTCAGAGTGTCCCTGTTCATAACATCATCACGACTTGTGATACCGTCTGTCTGTGAGGTGCTGTCGTTGTCTGTGTCAGTTCTCATGTACTTGTCTTTTAGGTCTGTCTTGGTTACTGTATATCCACCGTTAGTAGCGTAAGCATTATTAGTTATAGGGTCTTGCCATGACTCATTAGATAGTAGACCCTGAGGCGTATCTGAGAATACATTTTTACTCCAGCTGGTGCTACCATCTGCGTCAGGATTGTCTGTATTTGTCGTTGAACTCTGAGAATCTGTTGATGTGTGATTGCTCTCTTCACGACCAGCAACTTCATCAACGTTTGTCGAACTGTCAAGGCTTGTGTGTTCAGTTGTGTCTGTTCCAATGGACTCACGCTCATTCTTATCCTCATTTTCAGTTCCGTCTTTGAACATGTCCGAGTCTTTAGTTTCATTCTCAGTCTTATGATTTGTGTCTACCTTATTACCCTTATGTAAACCGTCAAATTTCTCAGTAAATTCATAATTTGTAATAGGGTCAAACTCTAAAAGCTCAGACATATATAGCTGATTGTAATAGGGCATTATTTCATTGAGTTTTCTATTTAAATAGAATTTAAATAGTGTAGGAGTCTCTAATCCAATCTCCCTAAATCTGTAGTGGTCAAGGATTTTATTATTGAGCCTCTCACGATAATTCTCATTGAAAATAGGATAGTTTTTAAGCCCTAAGTCAAACTTACTTCTTATTAAATTATCAACTGTAGGAATATAAAATCCCATTTACTCACCCTCTCTAGTAATACCTTTAATAGCCCAGAACTGTGCTTCTTCTAATTTAGTAAATGCTAAAGATGTTTCACGACTTGGCTTGCAATTCTTTTCTATATAATCATACAGACAACTAAATTGCTCTCTTATTCCTGCTATTCTTTTAGCCTGATTGTCATTTGTTTTCAAAAATTTAGCTCTCTCGTTCATTTACTCACCCTCTAACATTTTGTATAACTCTTTTCTGAGTGACTCCCATTTTGCATTGTCTTTGCCTATCATACCATAAGGGCAACGCTTTCCATTAACATCCCAATGTCTGATAATTATTTTTGCATTAGGGCAATACTTCTTAATGTACTTAATAGCTTTCTTGAGTCCAATGTAATGTCCAGCCTTTAAGTCACCGTTTACAAGATTTGCAATCTCTATGCTAACACTATTAGCATTTGTGCATTTCTTGTAATACTTAGCAACGTCTGTATTGTATTCTCCTCCCACTGAATAAGCAATCTGATTCATAGGAATAGACTTTATGCATTCTCCTAAATGGTCTACAAAGAAGTGTGCGCCTGTTGTCAACTTCGGATTGTCAAGTCTGCTAAAGTATTTACAGTTTCCCTCGGCTGTGTCACCTACACCTGATGTCCAGTGTATTACAATGTATTTGATTGACTTCTTATTTCTTTTACCATGAAGTCTAGCCTTGTGAGACTTAATATATCTCATATTATTCCTCCTGTTCTTCACCTAAACGCTCATACAGCAATTTAATTATCTCAGTGTTTTGCTGTACCACATCAGTCATCTTATCCATACGAGTGACAATGTAATAACCCTCTATAAGTGCCATTACAATAGGAAATCCTACTGTTCCAATTGCTGTAAGTAAATCGTTCATGTGTTAATCCTCCCTGTATAAATCGTTTGTGTATCTGTGCGTTGTATCTTCGCTCGACCAATACTCTATTGTGTAGCTATCCTGTTTAATAGGAAAGGTCGTACCGTGTACAGTCACGTTGTTTGTAAAGGTCTCTCTTGCACTCTTAGTAACAAAATAAGCATTGTCTGTAAAATCCCACCTACGCTCGCAAACACCGTTTGAATATGTCTTGACGGACATATCATGTGTTCCGTGCGTCTTGATAAAATCATGAATTTTCTTATTCAGCGCTTGTATTGTTATCATTTTCACTACCTCCTAAATTATCAACAGGCTCTCCAGCAACAACTTGTAACAACTCATTGATGTTTCTCTTTTTAACATCTATATTAAGACCAAACTTTTCATTAGCCTCGAGACAAGCAACTTTTCGCTGTTCCCAGAATGAGGCACAAGCCAGTCCAATATTCTCATTATTTGCATTAACTTCATCTACCAACATTCTGTTAGCCTTTTCATTGTTGGCATTGTTAATTCCTAAGAATGTCAAACAGTCATTAAAGGTCTGTTTCTTTAGTTCGAATAAGTCTGGCGCAACTAAAGGAACACTAGTGTTAAATACACTAAGATTGTTATAATCATCAAACGACTTGTCAGACATTATAAAAGGAACTCCACCCTCAAACTTCTCAAGCATATTCTCCATAGACATTCTCTGAGCGTCTGTTGTCTTAGCAATGATAGGAAATCTCTGTACGCTTATATTTGCCTGTATAGCAATCTCTATCTTAGCTAGTCGTTCAGCCCACATATAGATATAAAGGTCAGTAGGAGTTGTGGTACGGTTATTCCTAACGTACACACATTCGTCAGCGTCATATTCGGCGTCATACTGTATGCTGTACCCATGATACCTAACAAAGTTTTCATATATATTCATCTGACCATTAGGTGTAGCCCTAAGATTTATTATACCAGTCTTGTACTTTTTGTCAGGTGCAATCAAAGCTTTACCATTTTGATAAAGGCTCAGCTCTAAGAACCTCTCATTCATACTGTCTGGCAAATTAAGCCATTGAAACTCTGCTAATGCAATATTTTTAAGCCAGTCGTAATAGCATTGAAATATCCTCGCATTTTCAACAGCCTGTTGTTTGTTAGTGTTGTTTCTTTTTCTCATATCAATCCTCCATTAACTAGCGTCAGGGTTACTCTGAGAATAATCATAAGGTGTATTTGTCTGTGGATTGTGCCAGAATGTCATGCCGTTTATAAGTGTTTCTCTAATATAGTTACTAGCCTCCTGTGGCATATTTTGGTTAGAAAATACAACTGAACGACATTTGCAATAATCCCACTTTGACCTCTTTTTAAAGTTAGGCGTTCCAGTTCTCTCCACGGTATAACCATACATATCAAAATACGTATCAATCATTCTAACTTCGTCTCTTTTAGGAACTTTCCAATAAAAGTTAGGCGCCATATTTTTCGACACAGCAAAGTTTGAAGTTGAGCCTTGAATACCTCCAAATTGATATGGTGATGACAAATATTGCTCTTGTTTTAACTTATCAAATTCACTGCCCTGTCTTGACAAGTCTATGGATATAGCAACATTTTGTCCTAATTGACCTGCACCGGCTGACGCACCCTGCATACCAGCTGTAGTTCCTGTCATTCCACCAGCCAAATTAGCTGTTGAGGCTGACAAGAAGCCTGTTGACGCTCCTGTTGACGCTCCAGCTAATCCAAGTGTCAATCCTGTTCCTATCGCTGAACCAATAGCCTGCGCGCCTGCTCCCCAAGATGACGCCTCAAGTCTACCTGCTTGTATTTGCTGTTGTAATTGGAAATAATTTGACTTCTCGACTATATATCCCATTGTAGGATAAGTCTGAGTAGTGAAGCCATAGTCATACATCAAACCGTTAGCTTGGTAATAATGGTAAGGTGCAAACATAACATTACATCCCTCATTTATATTACCGTAAGCCCTAAAACGGTATGAACCGTCTGGGAATGTTTCCCAGTTTAGGAAATTATATTCCTTGCCACCTCCAGCATGGTTAGTAGCTACAAGAGACGTATAATTATAGGTCTTATTATTTCTGACAGTATGACCAGATATAGTGCCTTGTTCAAACCACGCTTCCATATCTATCCCAAAATCTAACTCAGTTAGAAACTGTGTATTACCAATTATTCCTATGCCAGAACCCTCATATGTATCTACAACATGTGGTGCTAATTTATCAACCACAAATTTAGGAATAGCCTGTATATAATTTATACCATTATCATACACATTGTTTATGGCATTAACAACCAAATTTACATTAGTTACATCTGAGTCCTTTATAAGATACATTGTTAATGGATAATAAGTCCCGTTATATTTAGCGCCTCCTGCTCTTCTAGGAGGATTCAATGTAATATTAACCTGACTGGCTATTATCCAACCACCGACCTCGTAGTCACTTCTGGCGTAAGAGCTTTCACCATACAAAAGAGCGTCCTCAACAACATATTCAGACGCGCCAACAGCCTCTGGTAAGTCGTATTGAAATCTATCATCATTAGCTTTTCTGATAATCTCACGCTCTATTCTACAGTTTCCTAATTGAAAGTCAAATAAAAATGTCTGCCAATAATCAGTCGTGAGTTTTATATTTGTCACACTAGGGTTTACGTACTCAATAGACGCAAAAGCATAAAACCACTTGTCACCAAAGTTGTGGTTTTGATACATGACATAGTTAATGCCCCACAAATCCTCAGCCACAGCATTGACTCTCATAACTCCGTCTTTACGCTGGTAAGTAAAATCTGAGGCGTCTAACGTATCAACCCTTTTACTCTTAAAATAGTTGAACTGTGCAGTCCTATCGCTAAAAGTAAAGGTATTCGCACCGTCATTTATAAGTGGCACTTTGAGTAAATGTACTATTGTATTAGGGTCAAAAGACATGCACAGCCCTCCTATCTATAAGTTATTAGTCTGCCACAGCTTTAAGTGTAGCGTCTGCCTCTGGCATTGTAAAGCTAAATGTACCGTCAAGGGCAACCTCAAGCTCAGTCTCACCGAGGAATAGGTCTCCTGATGTAGCCTCAGCCCACTCAATCTTACCATTTACAGTTGTGCCTGCTGTTGCAGATGTTGGAACTGTAATAGTAGCGTCTGCACTAGACTCAGAGTCAATGTCAATTGAGAATAGTGATTCACTCTCTGAAATAAATACGCAAGCATTGGCAAAGAGTGTGAGTGCAAGAGTCTCCCAGTGATTCCAGAAATAGTTCCAGAAAAGACCCTTTGCATTGTACTGCTCTGACATTTCTGTCAAGTTGTCATAAACTCTGATAAGAGCAGAGTCACAAACTACAGCCAAGATGTTTTCATTACCATTAAACTCGTCAACCTCTACGACTCTAGCTCTAAAGTCTGCCTTTGACATATTAAATGCAAATGCGAGAACGTCAAGCTCAACAGAGGCAAGGACATCTGAACGCATGATAATAACCTGCTGGTCACGCTCTGTCCATGTAATGATAGGGTCTCCAGTTGCACCCTCCTGCTCAATGTATCTGTTGTAGTTTGCACTAGGGAATCTCATTTTTCCAGATACAGTGTTTACAGCCTTGATAAACGCCTTAGCGTTTGCGTCACTAGCTGTAGGGTCAGCAACAGTCTGTGTAACAAGCATGTTGTTTGATACAGCGTCAACAAAAAGCTGTTTCATAAGTGTGAACTCATCAATGTTGTCACCTGAATACATGCTATTTACGATAGACGCGATAAGGTCATCAAGTGCCTCCCATGATACAAATGCTGAACGCAACTGCTGTGATGATACTGACACAGGGTACTGACTCTCTCTGTTACGTGAGTAGTAAAGAGCCTTTGTGTCAGGGTATGTGATGTTGAGTGCTGTTTTCTGTACTCCACCTACTGTAGTGATACCGTTACCACTAAATCCCTCGTCTTTAGCAGGGTTAGTGAAAATCTCCTGAGCTACAGTTCCGAGTGGAATAGCACCCTTTTTGAACTGTGCCAAAGGATTCTGGTAAATCTTTGACATTGTTACGCTAACGCAAATACGCTGAACCAATCCAGAAATGAACTCATTCTGCAATGGGCTAAACTCTAGAATAGGTTTCGAAAACTGTCTGATGTTCTCAGCTGTTGCCTCTGGCACTCTATCCTGAAACATATCAGACGCATTGCCTCGAATTGCATTAGACACAATTATCGCTCTGTTTCCGTCTGCCATTGTTTTTCCTCCTTAAAAAAGTTTTAAGACTTCATTCATTGAAATCTCTTTTGGTTTTTCTTCCTCAAATGAGTCCTCATGTCTGGTAGAGTTATCAGGCATACTACCGTATTTTCGGAGTAAAGATAGATTAGCACTCCTCAAGTCCTCAATCTGATTTGTTTTATTGGAAACCTCATCAACGAGGTTTGCAATCGTAGCCTCCATAGTGTCAACTTCATCTTTCATATCTGACACCAAAGTCATCAATTCTCCCTCAGCGTCCTTTTTCTCAAGAACCTGAGCAATCATACCTCTTATAGGGTTTTCTTTTGGTTTCTTTTCATCTTCTTCCATTTTAATACCTCCTAGAATTTCTTTACAATGTCTGAAAATACCATTTGTATCTTAGCAGACTCAAAGTATAATAAGCCCTTGTAAAATACGTCTTTGAATAACTTCATATGATAGTTA
>WARP01000700.1_pt1 | contig 11426 bp, 9 predicted proteins | sample 4769151 | NCBI WGS metagenome assembly WARP01 (sample SAMN08893023, study PRJNA449175) | gut metagenome | isolation source: rumen sample fed with dry roughage | host: cow | place: India: Nagpur | collected 2016 | reverse complement strand
TCCCGGATTATTCAAGTTTCCAACCAAGAAACAAATATTCTTTTTCATTTTTTAACTAAACCTTTAATTAATTCAAATATAATTAAAAAATCAACACCAAATCTGTAAAATAATTTATTTGATAATTTTCTGATTAATCTTGGATCAAATTTAGAGTTATTTAATTCATTCTTAAAATATTTCCATTTTTCCCTAGCATAAGCATTATTTTTATTTTTGATTAAAAAGTAAATATGCCCCCTAATTATCGGAACAATGGTAGTAGACAATAAAGGGGATTGAGCATACTTACTCTTAAAATCGTCAAAAATATATTTATATGAATTTTCTGCGCGATGTATATAACCTTCATCTTTTGATGTAGTGAAACTATTCGGATTAAACCTATATAAATATAAAGGCTCACTAGTATAATAAATTGAAGAAGCTCTTAAAAAAATAATAGGAATAACAGCTAAGTCTTCAGCACTATATATTCTAGGAAATTCAATATTTTCAAATAGTTTTTTTCTAAACACTCTCAACCAACATACCCAAAAACCATTGGAAAATATTTTCATCAAATTTTCTTCAGTTAAGGAATGAACACCCTCATTAAATATAGAGTTTGTCATTATGAAACCATCTGCTACATCCTGAAAAAAACGCTTTGCACCAAATTGAATGATATCTACATCATTATGGTCTAAAATTTCTAGAATTTTTTCAAAATAATTGCTTACAACCATATCATCAGGATCTATAAAAGCAATGTATTCAGCATTTGCATTTAAAACCCCCGTATTTCTTGCTGCACTTACTCCTTGATTGACTTGATTGATAATTTTTATATTTAACTCATTATCATAAATAAAATTAGCTAACAAAGTATTAGTTGAATCAGTAGATCCATCATTTACAAAGACAAATTCAACTTCTCGTGGTGGATTAGCATCTAAAATTGACTGAAAAAAATCTGGTAAGTATTTTTCCATGTTATATATAGGAACAATAACACTTAGTTTTGGAGCTACAATCACAGGTTATTCCTTGTCAACAAGCGCAGTCTTCAGTTCATTATATGAGTATGCAATCCACTCATCTAATAAATAGTTAACCTTATTATAGTCTATTCTATTTTCAAATAAATCATGAGTTATTATAGTGTTTTCACCTATCATTCTATTTTCTAACATTAATTTCCCTAACAATGATTCAAATCTTGAAGCACCTCTTTCTTTATTTACAATAGCAATAAATGGTTTATTAAAAATTATTGCAAACACAGTCCCATGGAATGAATCAGTAATAACAAAGCTTGCATCGTAAAATGATCTAATCCAATTTTCTATAGATGGATATATATAAGATTCTAAATTTTTCTCAAACATCCTTTTTTTTGATTTTCTTACAGGCTGAGCAATGAATGTATCTTTATTTAGATGTTTTTTTATCTTTGAAATTATCTGAGTTTTAAACGCATTATCATCCAAAATATAAGTTAATATTTTACCTTCATTGTTTGTTTTTTTATTAACACCTATTATTTGAAGATATTCTTCATAGCTTAATAACAATGTAGGATCTACTACATGTTTAGCCTCAATATAAAGTTTACTTTTACAAAGTTGCACACCTGAAACCTCACGTACTGATATATAATTAAATTTCTGAACTAATTTTCTCACTTTCTCAGTTACATGATTAGTATAATTCCAATTATCTATACCAAAAGAAGCAGCATAAGCAATTTTTTTAATACTACTATTTTTCTCTAAGAACTCTAGAAAGTAGTTCTCTATTTTAGGAGGATATTCAAATCTCCATACTTGATCGCTTCCAACAATAATAGACTCGAAACTATTTATATTAAAATACTCAACTAATTGTTCTGTTGAATATATTGGGCTAGAACGTTTTATATGTGAATTAATAAATTCTTCATGATTCTGATTAATTATTGCTTGCTCTTTATCAAAGAAGTAAAAAGCATTTCTCTGATACATAACTTTTTGCTTTAAAGTAGATAAAACTTTTCTAAAATCTGATACCTGCTTATGGCGATAATTAATAAGCTCTACATCATTCCCCATCTTGGTTAGAATAGTATATAAGGCATAAGCTTGTAAATTACCACCATAATTAGTTTCTAGTGGAAGTGTTAAAATTGCTATTTTCATGTGTACCACTCCCTTAGAGCTTAATTTTTTTAATAAATCGAATCAATCTGTGAGTCCACTTGCTTACAAATCTAAGCTTATATAGATATATTTTAATTGCATTATTAAATTTTTGCCTATCATTAAATTTCATCCAAAAATAAATACTTTTTTCCCGAGTTAACAATCTATTTTTTTGAATCATATTCAACAAAAATATTTGTTTTTTTAAAACTCTCTCTCTTTTAAAAGGCACTATCCTGCCTTGGGATTTATATAATTGAATTCTATACAATAATCCATTATGTCTATGATTAAAACTTCCAGATTGAGATTCAATAATTTTATTTTCATCTATAGAATCTAAGACTAAATCATTACCATTTACTATTAATTCAGCAATTTCAGTACGCGTTATTATAATACTATTACCCAAACCATCCATTCTATATGGCTTTATCCAAGCATCTCCCAATGAAATATCTGCTAGCTCCGTTAAAACATCATCACAAAAATCACATGCATTGGATTTAAATAGACCTGTCCCCCACATATCCCCAAGGCTTTGCATATCTACCATATGAATTCTTTTGTCTGATTTTTCTATACAAGAAAACTTATAATCTAACGCATGACTCTCTTTATTTTTAACACGATATTGGGCATGATTATATTCGTTTTTACAACCTGCTTCTTGTGCTAAATAGTCTGTATAATATTTACTTTTCAACCCACCGCAAATAATACCTACAATAAATGCTATTTTTTCTTTTAAAACTGGGTCATACATTTGCTTTAAACGTATTGCCTTAACAAAACAAGCCACACCAGAAACTGCGACTTTTCCATCTACTTTCGAAAGTTCTTGAAATAGCTTCTCTAGAGTTACAGGGGTATATCTTGTTTTTGATATCTGGGTAATTTCTTCAACATTAGAAAAAAACTGATAAGCATATTGACCATCAACTTCTTTAACGATAAACAAATGGTCTATTATCTTCTGCTCTAACAAAGCATTAAAAACATAAGTGGCTATACCACCGGATGAAGACGTTTCACGGAATTCCTTACTATATCCTGCATAAAGCCCATAATAATATCCAATTTTATCGTGATATTGAGTTTCTGGCAGTTTTAGAAACAACTCCCCTAATTCATCTTCATTTTTTTGATGAATTGCAAAAGGACAAACTTTGATCATCTCATCTTGTGTTGAATTCCTACCTAATGAGGGCACAAGAAATCCTTCGTTATTCCAGACCATCTTTGCTTCATGACTCTGATCCTCAGAAATACATGCGCCACAACCAGTGCATAAATTATTTTCTATAATAGATTGTATATTCACTTGAGGTAAACCTTTATTTTATTTTGAATAAATTGTCTTTCTATAAATGAAAGTCCAAATGAAATAATACTAATCACCACTATTAATACTATGATGATAGATGACAAAAGGAATGATACCATTTGATTATATGTTTCAAAAATTCCTTTCACATACCAAGAAAAAAATCCTGAAACTGACAATACAATGGCCACTTTAACTAAAACTGAATATATATATTCAATAATACTAAATTTAGCTAAACGATTTAAGAAATATAATCTTAACCCTAAACTTATTAAAGACATTAGTAATGCTACCCAATAGATCACCCATGGTTTAGGTATCAATTGTAATGCCAGATAGGAAAGGGGAAGATTCATAAAAACTGAAATACTGACTACAATTTGATATATTTTAATTTTTCCAGTTGCTTGTATTCCAGTCATCAATGTTCCTGAAAGACAATCTATCAACATCACAACTAAAGCTAACTGTATAAAGTTTACTAGGTATTTAGGAATTTCATGAAGCCATAACTCTAATAAGTATTGTGTATTAAAGAAAATTGGTAAAACTACAATTAAGCAAAAAAAGAAACCGAATTTTGACCCAATATTAATTAATTGACTATTGCGTTCATAATTTTCTTCCGCATAACTTTTGTATATTTGTGGATTAATTGCAGTAGTAATAGAAGTTACTAATCCATTGACTACTCCTGTAACTGTATTTGTTATAGCAAATGCAGAATTAACCACTACTCCAAAGAAAATATTGAGTAAAACATTTATACCTTGTATTTTGGCAATAGCGGCAAAATTACCAAATATATTCCATGAAGAATAAAACAACATCTCTTTCAATAGGTCTAAGTTTGAAATTTTAAGGTCAATTTTTTTATTAAATTTTTTATTACAATATAAAACATAAGAAAAAAACACGATTAAACTTGAACCAACATATAAGCTTGTATATTTCTCTAATAATGGACCTGAAATATAGTGTAAAAAATAAACAATTAAAAGCTTTGATACTGCATCATATAGAGATAATTTAGCATAAAAAGACATATTTTCTTTTGCTAATATTAATGCATTAAAAGGTGCTTGAAAAATAGTAAAAAAGATAGAAACCACCGCCAAATTAAATACAAAACTTGCAGCATCACTATAATTTGGCTCTATTAATAGCATGGAATTTAAAATTAAATTTTTGAAACCCAAAATAGTAACTGAAACAACTATTGCAATCGCAAAATGTAGAAGTAAACTACTTCGCCATACATCATCTAACTGTTTTTCATTTTTCTTTCCCATATAAAAGGACAGATATCTTTGAGTAGATGAAACCATTGCACCATTGATGAAAGCGAATAAGGCAGCAATACCAAAGACAAGATTGAACAAACCATATTCTTCAACACCTAATAGTCTAAGTACTTCACGAACTGTAAACAGTCCGATTAAACTCATAAGTAAAGTACGAAACACTAAATAAGAGGCATTTTTTAAAATTGTAGTATTTTTTGACATTCTAGTTATTTTTATTTAAATACCAATTTACTGCAATTTTTATTCCTAAACTGATTTTATGACTCGGTTGATAGGCTAAACTTGCTTTGATTTTTTCAATGCTGGCTTGTGAATGACGTACATCTCCAGCACGGAAGTCACGGTACACTGCATCTTTGTTGTAATTCACGCCATTTTCAGCAAGTGCAGACTGAATCGCTCGATACAAATCATTCAAGGTGGTACGGTCACCGACTGCAACATTATAAACCTGGTTTTTGGCTGCATCATCTGGCGTGGTCGCCGCCAAGATATTGGCCTGTACCGTGTTTTCAATAAAACAGAAATCACGACTGGTTTCACCATCGCCATTGATAAACACATCATCACCGGCAATCATGGCCGCTGTCCATTTTGGAATGACTGCAGCATAAGCACCATTCGGGTCCTGGCGCTTGCCGAAAACATTAAAGTAACGCAAACCAATCGCTTTAAAGCCATAAGTTTTGGCAAACACATCAGCGTAGAGCTCATTGACATACTTGGTCACGGCATAAGGTGACAAAGGCTTGCCAATGTTTTCTTCCACTTTCGGTAATGCTGGATGGTCACCATAAGTTGAACTGCTGGCTGCATAGGTAAAGCTTGAAACTTTAGCATCACGTGCAGCCACCAACATATTTAAAAAACCAGTAATATTTGCACTATTGGTTAGTATTGGATCTGCGATTGATCGTGGTACAGAACCCAACGCAGCTTCATGCAGGACATAATCCACACCGGCACAGGCTTTTTGGCAGTCTTCCAGCTTGCGGATATCCCCTTCATAAAAGGTAAATCTCGCCCATTGTGCTGCACTGACCAATGACTGCACTTCATCAAGATTATATTGATGACCGGTAGCAAAGTTATCCAGACCCACCACGTTTTGGTTCAGCTTTAATAAGGTTTCCAGTAAATTTGAGCCGATAAATCCTGCCACTCCTGTAATTAACCAGGTTTTTGGTGCTTGTTGTAATTGCTCGCATACAGTTTGATATTGGCTCATTTATGGTCCCTATAATTACAGACGAAGGTCAGATTCAGATTGATCCAGTACATATTTCAGGTCATATAAAATATGTGCTGACTTGCCTAGGGCACGTAATGCATCGGCACCCATGGCTTTAAACTGGTCATGTGCAACGGCTAAAATCACCGCATCATACTGACCCTGTTCCAGATTTTCGACCGGAGCAATCCCATATTCATGCTGAGCTTCGCTTGCATCCACCCATGGGTCATACACATCGGCAACAATATTGTATTCTGTCAGTTCATTGACAATATCAATAATTTTAGTATTACGAATGTCTGGACAGTTTTCTTTAAAACTTAAGCCTAAAACCAGAACCTTGGCGCCTTCGACCTGAATTTTCTTCTTGATCATGGCCTTAACCAGTTGTGTAACCACATAAGCCCCCATGCCATCATTTAAACGACGACCTGCCAGAATAATTTCAGGGTGATAGCCGATGGATTGTGCCTTATGAGTTAAATAGTATGGATCAACACCAATACAGTGTCCTCCAACCAGACCTGGACGGAATGGCAGGAAATTCCATTTGGTACCGGCAGCCTGCAATACCGCTTCGGTATCAATTCCCATTTTATTAAAAATTATGGCCAGCTCATTAATTAAAGCAATGTTTACATCACGTTGGGTATTTTCAATCACTTTTGCCGCTTCAGCCACTTTAATGCTAGCTGCTTTATGGGTTCCCGCCTGAATAATCAGGTTATAAACTTGATCAACAAAATCAGCGACTTCTGGTGTTGAACCCGAGGTGATTTTGAGAATATTGGTCACACGGTGCAGTTTATCACCCGGATTAATGCGCTCTGGACTATAACCAGCAAAGAAATCTTGGTTGAATTTTAAGTTTGAGACTTTTTCTAATACAGGGATACAAGTTTCTTCTGTTGCGCCTGGATACACTGTTGACTCATAGACAACGATATCACCTTTATTCAACACGTTTCCAATACTGGTCGAAGCTTTTACAAGCGGAGTTAAATCTGGTTGCTTGAACTCATCAATAGGGGTAGGCACTGTGACAATAAAAAAATTACAGTCTTTTAAATCTTCTAAATAAGCTGAATAAGTTAAATGAGCCGATTGTGCCAACTCTTCTGGTGAAACTTCTAAAGTATGATCTTGACCGTTCTTTAGTTCATCAATCCGTTTTTGATGAATATCAAAGCCAACTACTGGTACTTTTTTTCCAAATTCAACAGCAAGTGGCAAGCCCACATAACCTAAACCAATCACCGCAATTTTTAAATCTGCAATAGATAGCATTTCGACGCCTTATTTATGTACTTTATGAAGACTAAATCTTTCGGGAGGAATATTAGCAGAAAAATACATAAATTCTGTTGTGAATTAGCACCAATAAAGTAAAAAAAATTAGAGATTATTTTTCTTATTTTATTTCAAAATATTTTGACAAAAGTATGTAAGTATCGGGGTATACTTTCTATTACTAATTCACTATTCAGTTAAAATCAGATACATTTTGTTATAAACAATACAAACTTCTCAGGTAGAATATCGCTCATTTAACGAATTAAATATTAAAAACAGGATTTCATGTGCGACAAGTTCAACTGACTTTTTTACTGACCTGTGGTCTGACCTTGACTGGCTGTGCAATCACTTCTGGTTTACAAACTTATGATTTACCTAGTGAAGGGGTTTATCAAACAGATTTAGGCACTCAGGTCAATGTAATCAAACTCACCCAAGACTCTTTATTTGCCGTGCAACCGGCTGAAATTAATATGCGCCAGGATTATGCCCATTTATTTCATACTTCCCATACAAACTATAAATTGAGTCCCGGAGATATTTTATCGATTTCCCTATGGGCCTATCCAGAGATTTCAGGAAGTGAAGGTTATCAAATTGACCAAAATGGCTATATCCAGTTTCCCATGATTGGCCGTTATAAAGCAGCAGGAAAATCATTAACACAGGTTAATCAGGAATTACGCAACCAGCTGTCTCGTTATTTAAAAACACCGGATGTCATTGCTCGCGTCTTGTCTTATCAAGGTCAGCGCTTTTCAGTGCAAGGGAATGTAACAAAAGGTGGGCAATTTGCACTGAGCGACCAACCTATCAGCGTGTATGCAGCTTTAGGCATGGCAGGTGGAGTGAATTCCCAGCAAGGCGATAACACATCTATTACTCTGGTCAGACAAGGTCGCACCTATCAGCTCAATAGTATTGAGCTGGAAAAAGCCGGTCTGTCCCTACACAACTTACTGATCCAACCGAATGACACGTTATATGTCAATTCACGTGAAAATCAAAAAATTTACGTAATGGGTGAATCTGGTAAAAACCAATCCCTACAGATGCGTGATCAGGGTATGAGTTTAAGTGATGTTTTAGGTGAAAGTTTAGGTTTAAATCCGCTATCTGCGAGCCGAAGTAAAATTTATGTCGTCCGTAGCAATGCTGTAGACACCTCCACAGAAGTCTATCAACTGGATTTAACCAGTATTGCCAATTTTGGCTTAGCCAATAAGTTCAAAATGCGCAGCAATGATATTGTCTATGTCGATGCCTCTGGCCTGGCGCGTTGGCAACGTGTGGTTAATCAGGTTATTCCTTTCTCAAGTCTGATTAATACGGCTAATAATTTGGGCAACTAATATGAATGTTCAAAATATTCTTGTAGTTTGTATAGGCAATATCTGTCGTAGTCCGATGGCTGAATATTTCTTAAAACAGCAGTATCCGAATCTTCATATTGAATCTGCAGGTATTGCCGCTTTAGTCGGCCATGCTGCAGACCTCAAAGCGACCCTTTGTATGCAGCATCTGGGTATTGATATGAGGGCTCATATTGCCAAAAAGCTGAATGCGGACCTGATTAAAAAGGCCGATCTGATTTTAGTCATGAGTCAAAACCAGCAAAAACATCTAGAACAGACCTGGCCTTTTGCGAAAGGAAAAACGTTCCGCTTAGGTCATTGGCAAGGCAAAAACGTTCCAGACCCTTACCAGCATGAACAATTGGTCTTTGATGAAACCTGTCAGTTAATACAGGATTGTATTCGCGACTGGACACAACATATTTAACTTTTTGATAGCAAAATTATGAGCCAAAATACCAATACTGAAGATACCATTGATCTAAAAGAACTCTTCTTTTCACTGATTGCGCAATGGAAACTTATTGCACTTTTCATCATTTTAAGTCTGGTTTCTGCATTACTGTATTTAAGAACGACGCCTGATACCTATTCAGTGGATGCCTTGGTACAAGTAGAGGAAAGTAAAGGAACCTCTGCTGCTTTATTAGGTGATTTATCCAATACGATTGAGCAGAAACAACCGACTCAAGCTGAAATTGAACTGCTCAAATCACGCTTAGTTCTGGGTTCTGTCATTAAAAACCTAAACCTGGATTTAAAGATTTCCGGGACAAAAAACAGTTTTTTTGATCGTTTGTTAAATCCACACAATTATCAAACCCAATATCAAAACAAATCTGTTTTATTTAAGGATGATGCTCAGTCCTTTGAGGTTCGCAAGTTTGAAGTTCCAGCTGACTATTTAGACAAAAATTTGCTGCTTAATTTTAATGACAATAAATTCACTCTAACAGATGCAGCAACCCAGCAAGTGGTTATTAGTGGTCCGATCAACCAGGAGAGCCAACACAGCTCAGCATCCGGAACCTGGAAAGTTGCCATTTACACTCAAGACCCGTTAAAAGACAGCTATAATATTCAAAAAATGTCTTTACCCGCAGCAATGGGTTCAATCACAAATAACTATTCTGTTGCCGAAAAAGGCAAACTGACCGGCATCTTGGGCCTAAATTATCAAGGTCAAGACAAAGAACATATTACCAAAGTCCTTAACTCAATTCTGGTTGCCTATAGCCACCAAAATATTGAACGCCGCTCCGCTGAAACCGCACAAACGCTTAAATTTCTTGAAGAGCAGTTACCAGAATTAAAACAGCAGCTTGATGTGGCTGAACGCGAATTCAACAAATTCCGCCAACAATATAATACTGTTGATGTGACCAAAGAATCCGAACTGTATTTAACCCAGAGCATTCAGCTTGAAACCTCCAAAGCTGAACTGGAGCAGAAACTGGCAGAAGCTTCTGCAAAATACACCAATGAACATCCGGTGATGGAGCAAATGAATGCTCAACTGGGCGCAATTAATAAGAAAATTACTGAGCTGAATGGTACCTTAAAACAGTTGCCAGACTTGCAACGCCGCTATTTGCAGCTTTACCGTGAGGTTGAAGTCAAACAGCAGCTTTATACTGCCCTGCTTAACTCATACCAGCAATTACGTATTGCTAAAGCCGGTGAAATTGGCAATGTCCGGGTTGTAGATACAGCTGTATTGCCAATTGAACCAATTAAACCAAAGAAACTGCAAATTTTAATTTTGGCCATATTCCTAGGTGGTTTCCTGGGAACCTTACTGGCTTTATTACGCAATATGATGCGCTCAGGGATTAAAGATGCGGATCAAATTGAAAATGAACTGGATTTACCAGTCTATGCCACTGTTCCACGTTCACCGACTCAAGAAAGTCTGATTAAGCTTCTGAAAAAGAAAAAGCGTATTCCTATTTTAGCCATTAAAAATAGCGATGATATTGCCATCGAGAGCTTACGCAGTATGCGTACTGCTATTCACTTTGCTTTAAGCAACGCCAAAAACAATATCATCATGATTTCTGGTCCTTCCCCTGAAGTGGGTAAATCTTTTATTTCTGCAAACTTAGCGACAATTTTGGCGCAAAGTAATAAGCGGGTATTAATTATTGATGGTGATATGCGTCGTGGTTATTTACATAAGTATTTCAACCATGAGAGCCAGTCCGGTTTGGCTGAATACTTAAATGGTCAACAAGCCCTCGAAAGTATTGTTAAATCCACTGACGTTACCCACTTGGATGTAATTACTCGTGGGAAAAGTCCGGTGAATCCTTCAGAGCTTTTAAGTTCGGCAAAATTCTCGGAACTTTTAGAGCAAATTTCACCACGTTATGATCACGTTATTATCGATACCCCACCTGTACTGGCAGTAACAGACGGTATTATCATTTCACAATATGCGGGTGTGAATTTAGTCATCGTACGATATGCGAAATCACAGATGAAAGAACTGGAATTAACTGTCAATCGTTTTGAACAAGTCAATGTTAAGGTCAATGGCTTTATTCTGAATGATATTCAACGTGGCTCGGGCGCTTATGGCTATGGCTATGGCTATAACTATACTTATGGTTATAAAGCCTCAAAAGACAATGATTAAATCTTTTTCATCGATATCGTTTAAAGCACTGTAGGCTAAAAGCCAGTGGAAATGATCTGCACCCCGAAAGTTGGATACTTCATCTAATTTGGAGGGTGCTTTTC
>WARP01003144.1_pt1 | contig 11466 bp, 12 predicted proteins | sample 4769151 | NCBI WGS metagenome assembly WARP01 (sample SAMN08893023, study PRJNA449175) | gut metagenome | isolation source: rumen sample fed with dry roughage | host: cow | place: India: Nagpur | collected 2016 | reverse complement strand
GCGCCTTCCGGCCTCATCGGTGGCGACATCGGGATGGGAAAGAAAGACCGTTATGTAGTTGTGGCCCTTGTGGCTGTACTCATCCACCCCTATTGCACTGACATCCGAGAAGTCCTGGTCCTTGAGGGCTCCTCCACATGGTAGTCGATCAGGCGCCACAGCTTGGTGTCGTGCTCCCCGATCTCCCGGGCAACCGTCCTGACCGGCATGTGCTTCACCAGGGTGAGTATCACCCCCTCCATCATCAAGGTGAAGCCGCTGCCGCTTCTTGCCCAGGGCACCGAAACGGTCCTCACCTTGCCGTCGGGCGTGATGACCCTGGGAACCCTTGCCGTGATGTAGCAACGGTACTGGAAGAAATTGAGATGCCTCCAGGTTCTCTGCCGGGTGTCGTGGACCTTGCAGCCCTGGTCGAAGCCTGGACAGGGGAAACTCGACCCTTCCTCAAAATCGATCCGTATGTGGAGTTCCAACAGCGTTGGCTGCTTCTCGGACGGAACCATCTCCAGTGAAGTGATGCGCCAAGGTTCCTCAAGGCCCAATCCAAGGCTGAAAAGTTTCTGAATATGCGGGTCGATCATCTGCTTTGCTCCTTGCCCTAAACATAGCAAATTACCCTCTATTCATGAATACCCAATTGCGTCTTACCCACCAGAAACAGCGAATAACCTTTCAAACTTCCATCGACAATCTAGTGTATAATTGCATAAATAAGTAATATTATAGACTATTATCCAGTCCCATGATATGATGCTATCATCCAACAAGGAGGCAGCATCATGCCAAGGGTTGCACCGAGAATAGAATGCACTGAAGAGCAGGAAACATGCCTGAAGAGGTTCGCCGCCAGCAGGAAGGCTGAGAAGCGGCTGGTCGACAGGGCCAGGATGGTGCTCGGCTGCGTGCAGGGGCGCAGGGTCAAGGACATCGCCGAGGAGCTCGGCGTACTCCCGAACACCGTCATCAAGTGGAGGGACCGCTTCAGGGAGCATGGCATGGATGGGCTGCACGACGACCCGAGGCCGGGCAGGCCCGACGTGTATGAGGAGAAGGACGTGCTTGCGAAGGTCGGTGAGTTGCTGAAGCAGCCAGCCCCCCATGGGTACGCCAGCTGGGACGGTGCCACCCTGGCCGAACAGATAGGATGCTCAGCGGACACCGTTTGGCGGGTGCTCAGGGAGAACAACATAGTGCTGCAGCGCCAGAGGAGCTGGTGCGTGAGCAAGGACCCCCAGTTCGCCGAGAAGGCGGCTGACATCGTGGGCCTGTACCTCAACCCTCCCGAGGATGCCATTGTCATCAGCGTCGACGAGAAGCCGGGCTTCCAGGCGAAGACGCAGAAGAAGGGCTTCGTGCGCGAGAGTGACGGCACCGTGGTCACGGGGGTGAACAGCACCTACCGCAGGAACGGGACGATAAACCTCTTCGCGGCGCTCGAGGTGGCGTCGGGCTCGGTGAAGGGCAGGACTACGAAGTCCAAGACGAGGGTGGATTTCCTCTCATTCATGGACGAGATCGTCCAGATGGAGAATGCAACGCCGTCGGAGGGGAAGGAGATCCATGTGATCCTCGACAACTACTGCACCCACAAGCGCTGCACGGAGTGGCTTGCGAAGAACCCGAACGTGCACTTCCACTACACCCCCACCCCTGCGAGCTGGCTTAACATGGTGGAGATATGGTTCAACATCATGAGCTGGAAGGTGCTGAGGGGGGCCAGCTTCAATGCAACCGAGGAGTTGTCCAAGAAGATCATGGAATACATCGACCACTACGATGAGAATCCCAGGCCTTTTGTATGGAAGAAGCGAGAAGTCAAGGGTGCTGAGATTCGCTATACTATCACGAATTTAATCAATTAAACACTAGCATGTATGGAAAGCAATTGGAAACTGGTTCTACGCTGACAATGTATGGATATACCGAGCCTACCAGATTCCCTTCAGAAAAGCTCATCATCTGGTTGCTACGTTAGTCAAAGAGGCAAACAGACAGAATCTGAATTTGAAAATGCTGGATCAGGCATTTTTCTCTCGTATATATGAACAAGTGCAGGGAACCCCGTTCACACAAGACTTCACCCCAATCCAAGAAAGCCTCAATCCTCTGAATTTCGTGGTGAAGCGTGATGTTGATGGTGGAACAAGTGCACGTGCCATGCAAAAAATGATCGACCTTGCCCAATATCATTTGGAGGATTCAATTGCTTGGTTGTCAAGTATTATAACTCAACAGCAAGAGGCCGAAATGAAGCGTAAATCCCTCATTAGGACTCTGCTGAAAGCATAATAGCGTTTTTATGCACTATTCTTGTCACGAGGCTTGGCAGACAAGCCTCGGATGCACATGCATGTTTCAACTATTACGAGGTAACCGGCGGCATACTATCAGCACCAGACACTTCAGATACCGATACTCCAAGAATGTAGGCAAGTAAAGTAACCAAATATACACAGCAACCAACTATCGGTATGGTAATTGTATGTGAATACATGAATTTCTATGACGCGCACCCATCCGATGCTACACTGTAGGCAAAAGACTGGTAGAAGAAGGGGAAGCGCATGAAATACCTCGTCATTGCACTCAAAGGCACATACTGTGAGATCGGAGGACAGCTGCAATCAATCGGTGTTCCGAAAAAGCTGTTTCGCCTCGACCGGCTCATGGAGTTGGGTGCATGGGTGAGTCGAAGGAAATCCATCGCTAATGTGCTCGTGATTCGACACCAAGATTTTCATGCTCCCGCTTTCGGCGCGTTGGAATCCATCCATGCAGTATTGCGTGGCATGGCGGGGCGGCAGAAAGAGCTGTGGTATTACGCCACAGAGTATGATTTGGTGGATATCTATCTGTCCGGTGCATGTACACACCGAATAATTCATCCTCTTGGAACATTGTGCCTCAGAGGCCTGGCATGGCAGCAGCTGTTCTTCAAAGAGATGTTGGACAAGCACGGGGTTGAGGTGGATGTCTTTCGAAGAGGGAGCTATAAAAGTGCTGCAGACCCATTTAGATGTACAACCTTCGACCAGTATAACCGCGAGCAGATAGAGCGCCTGCTTGAGGTCATGGTGCAGACCTTGAGTTCTGAAATCATGAAAGTCAGTGCATACTCACAACAGATACTGGACTCCCTTCTCCAAGGAGCGACGCTCACCGCTGCTGATGCAGTTGCCAAACAGCTTGTTACTGAAGCCCTTAGCGAGCATGAACTGAGAAACCGATGGAAGCAGGACAAACTATCAGAGGCGGTCAAGAAACGATATAGAGGGCATTTCGGATCTGGAATGCGCATCGCAGTCCTGGTATTTGAAGGTTCAATCGTTGATGGGTCGAACCGTGAAGACGCGTTGATGGGGCAGTGCATTGGTGACGATTTCATGGTCAAGCAGATCCGAAAACTGCGGGAGAATAAACGAATCAAGGGAGTTGTCTTCAGGATCAACTCCGGCGGAGGCTCTGCAACAGCCAGTGAAAGCATCCAAAGGGAGTTGCGCTTTCTCTCTGCAGAAAAACCTTTGGTCGTATCGATCGGTCCCATGGCAGCCAGCGGCGGTTACTGGATCTCAACCCCTGGGCAGAGGGTATTTGCTCAAGCAACCTCCGTAACCGGTTCCATAGGAGTAATCATGCTTCATATGAATATCCGCAAACCACTGCAAAATCTGGGGCTTGGCAGTGAGACTGTAAAACAGGGGGAATTCGCTGATTTCGGTTCAGCGCTTCGCTCACTGTCCCCAACTGAACGCGATGTGCTTGAGCAAATGGTCGATTACTACTATCAAGAGTTTCTCAAGCTCGTAGGGAATGCCAGGTCGATGAGTCCTGAACAGGTCCATGCATATGCAGAAGGACGATTGTGGACAGGAACGGATGCCTTGAAGCGCGGTCTGGTGGATGAAATCGGAGGGCTTGAGGAAGCACTTACTCATCTACGGCGAGCCCTTAAAGCCGAAACATCCAGAATTACATTCCATCCCGTGGTCAAACAACCATGGTTGGCAAGAATGATCAATTCCAACATGGAGAAGGACGCTGTCGCAGCCTCATCGGCACAAGCCATCTTAAAGAGCTGTTGCATGGTCCAAGGACGACCCCTGTTGATTGAACCTTTCTGCCTTGGGGCAAGGTATACCACGCTCCTTAGGGACTGAGAAGAAATTCTAACCACCCCGATTACTCGACAGTATTGCTCTCTCACAAGTTTGACCTGATCAAGAACTATGTATCCATGAACCTCCTCAACCGATATTCGGAACTGCACTGAATTTTTCGTTTAGATAGGACTTTCTCACCTCCTCACGGGTTCTTACTGAGTATTCAGCCAATGCATAGAGCTCTGAGACGGCTGTATCGTTGTCCTTGTCTATGAAGTATATCTGGTCGCGGCGCATGTAAGCAGAACAGTGGTGTGAGTCGCTGTGATCAGAAGCGCATTCCTTGGATTTGTCCCTCGCATTCGATGCCGATAATCCCAATGGTTGTAGAGGCCTCTCTTGTTGAATGTGCATACGTAACTGCCTTGATCGGACTTCATGCTTTACAAGGGAGTCTTTATTGTGCATCTCCCAGGGCTTAGGCTGGTTTTCAAGTATGGAAATCAGGAGATTGTGTCAAGCAGCCTTCATTTTTGTTGTTAATATGTAAAGAAAAGTGTAAAATCTAATTGAAGGAAGAAACGATATGCAATCAACTATACTTACTCATCCGCCATTGAAGGTCTGCTTGACGGTATTGCGATTCTCTCCGGTTGAGGCCATAGGGACGAAGTATATCCCTCTTATACAGGACAGTCTCAGAAAGAGTGGTTTACCGTTTTTCGTCAAACAGGCAAATCTCCCATTCATGGGGAATGCACCATTTCCTGGTCAGCACATTGAAGAGCAGTGGTTGTTTTACAGCTCAGACAATCAAGAAATGGTTGTACTTACCAAAAGCTCGTTTGCATTTCAAGCTTTTACGTATGAAAACTTTGCTGCCTTTCAGGCACGTTTTCTTGAGCTGTTTGACTTGGTTTCCGGGATTGCTGAACTTTATCCAGCATGTGTATTTGATTTCTTTGGATTGCGATACATTAATGCTATAGAGGGGCATGAATGGCAAAGATATCTCACTGATTCCTATGCAGGCATCCTGTTGCCGAAAGATATTCTTGATCCAAGCTATATTCCCATGAAGTCATCATTTGTACAAGGAGTAACAAACTTAGGTCCACAACTACTTGGAAACATCACCGTCAAGCTATTGCAGAACAACGAGGGCCTTATCTATCCACCAGATATTGCGCTCATTGAGAATCAATCCAGCAAACCTTCCCGGTTGGTGACGCTTTTGGATATCGACCACTTTGTAGTCTTCCGGAATTGCAAAATGAAGCGGGAAGTACTTTCAGATGTGAGTTCCAAACTTCATGAAAAAATAGAAACGGTTTTCTTTAGTGCTTTGTCCGAACATGCAATTAAGGAATGGAGTCAGCCATGAAACTTGTATCACAAACAGCTGTAGACCCAAATTACTATAACCCTTTTTATTCAGTAGGATACTCTGCTCTAGAGGATTGTGAGTCGGAAAGGGCAAGAATAGTAAGAGCGGTTTGTCAACTCGTCTTTCAGCAATTTCTTGAAATGTCGATAAGAAATGCAGTTGAGATGGATGCAAAACCTGCTAAGCTGGAGGTAGTTCCAACCAGCCAGATTCTTGAACAAGCGCGGCGGCTTCTCGGCGCTTCAATTTCTGACTTGGCTGAGATGTTGGGCGTATCTCGTCCAACCATCTACTCCTACCTTGAGGGTAATGAACCTTCTGGTAGCGGCAAGGATTTTTCAGGACGTCTGACCTTGCTGAAAGAAGTTTTACAATGTGTGAACGAGGCACACCTGCCGGTTCCGTGCCCCAACCTTCTCAGAAGAAAGGATGTACATGGGAAGACATTGAAAGAATCTATGTCGGATGATTCACTGTCAATGGAAGGTATTCAGGCTTTTATCTCTGTGGAGCAGCAGCATGTACTTGTACGTCATGCTCGTATGAGTAAGCGAGGTCAGGTAAAAATTTCCCAAAAGACGGATATTCAAGCAATCAGTGTCCCGGCGTATCTTGAGTAGGAAAGGGAAACACGATGTTGGCTCAAGGGGATGTGCTGGATGTACAACAGCTTGGTGTGGGACCGGATACACTGCCTGATGGTATCCGGTATGTTGTTGTCATATCCCATTCCTGTGATATCGCAAATGGCAAAGAGCCCATGATTGAGCTCCTGCCTTGTCATAAGATTGATAGTCCTGAAGGTAACATGACATATGCAAAGAATCCCCGGGAGCTTCACCTCGATTTCAATAACAGTTGGTATGCTCTGAAAGCTTCAGAGAAAATACTCCTTGCGAAAGAATTGGTGCCGGAACCAAGCAAGCTGTTTTCGTTTACAGCTCAGGAGCAAATACTGCCCACTTGGCTGGCTGCGAGGTATAGAAGGCATGCTTTAGACAATTCAATAAACGAAATTCTGAAAAAGATCCATCTTAAGAAGATTGTAGACAGGTATAGTAAGCCACTCAAAGTTGCGTTGATTAAGTCAATATACAATGAGGAATTGCAAAATTATGAATTGTTCCTATACTTTGTATTTGATTCCGACTGCGATGATTGTGATGAGAAAATGGAGGAGTTTTCCAAGCAGTTCGAGGATCTTCTGAATAAACATGAGGATTGTCTTATTACTCCATTTTATGTACGGGATGATGATATTAGCCTTTATGAAGTAGAGCATGCTGCTGTCTTGTATTTTGATTATCTGAGTTTTGATTAGTCCGATACTTGATTCTCCCTCGGACTGTAATATCCAGCAATCCAGCGCTCTCTTCATGCGAGTATAAAGAGGATTATCAATTGAATGTAAAAATCATCTCTAGTTGTACTTGAAAGGATCAGCATATGAGAAACCTAACCGCACCAATTACGTTCCATATGGATGCAGAGCTGGCGTCCAATTTTGAGAAAGCTTGTCAGGACCTGGGTTTGACTATCTCTGAGGCATTCACCATCTTCGCAACCAAAGTAGTAAGAGAGAGACGCATTCCTTTCGAGATTGCAGTCGATCCATTCTATAGCAAGCAGAATATTGCCCGGCTTAAGAAATCCATCGCGCAGATGGAAGCCTCCGGTGCTGCAGTTGGAAAGGAGGGCGTGCGTGATCAATGCATGGACTGATTGTAAGTACTGGAGAAGATTCCCTGAAGATTGTACAACAACATGTTTCCCTCTAGAGAGATACATAGTAGTTGATCTGAAGTGTAGAGATTTTGCTGGTTTAGAGTTTTCCTGGCTTTTAGCCACGAGACGATGAGATGGATGGGCAGGCTATCTTGAAATAACGACAATAGAATGAACTGCTTATCTCAAGATAGCATGCTAACAACATCAACATGCACTCATAGTATCTGCTTCGGACTCGCATCCCTGCCTGTCCACCCTTGGCCCTGCGCCCATGCTCGCATTTGCATTGCTTCCTCCTTGTCTTCTTCGTGAATGGTACGGAGCATATCTATGTAGCCCCAAATATTCCCACAGTCGTCAAGCACGTTCAGGCCGTCTTTTGCTATGCATACAGGTTTACGGGTGGCTATAACGGAGGCAGCTGTTTCATCATCCACCCTCTGAGCATCCCTGCCGAATTCTTCGACCAAGGTAATATCCACCTTCCACCCATCACCAAAGTCATATGTATACACAAGCTCGTTGGTGATCGGCTTGACTGTCTTGGGTTCTGTTTCCTTTTGAAGACTCTCCATTTGCCTGAAGGCACGCGAGTATGCAGCATAGTCACGGGAACTATGTTTTTTCCGGGCTTCTGCAATGAATATATCGCGATACTGCTTGTACAATGAAACAGAGCTGGTATCGGTTTCCAAGGCAGCTGCCATTGCCGACTCGATGCTGATCGGGCCCAAGGAAAGAATTTCGCTCAGCCTGCGACTCTCCTTCAGGCTATCAGGCATACCTGTATCAAAGACGATGGAATCCAAGAGATTCTGAAGCGTTGCATCCTCGAATCTGACTTTCTTGGGTTTTGTCTGCTTGGGCTGTGAGAGGGGATCGACGTTCAGAATAGGCAGTTCTTGTGCCATCTCCAGAATCTCAGCCTGGTTGTTGATCCAATACTCGCTGATACCTCCATACCGATACTGCTTGATATACTTCGAACGCATCCATGTCCTGGGGCTCTTGCTCTCATCGTAGTCATCATCCCAGAAGGCATCATCAAAGCTGCTGCTCGGGAAGTGGAGGTAATACCCATAGATCGGTGCAATTTCCACAAGCTTCCCACTGGTCAAGGTATCGAACATCGGCTGCGGCAGCTGGAAATTATGCAAATGGCTGTTTGTCCAGCCGAACGCCACGTTGATCAAGTAGTGCAACTGATGCAAGGCCAAGGAAGAGGGGACGATGACATCGCGGGAAATGGATTTTTTTACAGCTCCATATTTTGCCAGGATTGTTGCTTCATCGGGATTCATTGCATCGAGCCGGCTCTCAAGCAGCTCCAAATGCAGGTGCATTGCAAACAGAGGTTGCTTTGTAGGTGCATGTTCCTCTCCAGCACCCAAGTCGTCAAACTTCTGCTGTTCCCGTCCTTGTGTCTTCTGGGCATACGCCCGGTTCCTCTCCCGGTACTTCTCGCTGCGAATTGCCGTGTCAGTCTTGTCGGGCTCATCGTACAAGCCTTTTTCGTAGGGCAGGTAGTTCTGAACCATCACGCTGGTAATCCCCAGGATCTCTGCAATCTCCGACGAGGTCTTGCCCTGGTCCGCCAGATCTCGTATCTGCTTTGAACGAGAGCTCGACCATAATCCTTCAGTGATGAGAATTTTCCGTACTTTCGTTGTTGAAAGCTCTGTTTGCCTGGCAGTCTCACTGATGGATCCTGTTTTCTTGTACACACTTGCTACCCGTTCGATACTCTCCGGTTTGGGAGCTTCAGTCCTGTTTGCCATATTCTGACCTCTCCTTTGTCTACTTCAAGGTCTACAACGGGAATTATGTCGTGTCAATAAAAACAATGTCGTTTCAATAAATATAATCCATCAGAAAGGGTCAGCAACTTGGCTGGGCTCCTTTATTGATGCTGTTGATAGCATCCAGGTTTCTCTGCTTTACCCGCCTCAGGATTGGAGGCTTAAAAGCACTGAATAGACTTACAAAAGGTGACCGAACTTCTTAAACCATGTGTCGGATTTCAAAACGGAGGAACGGTTGACCTTTTTAACTCCGTGTCTCAACAAGTCCGCCTTGATTTCTTTGTATGACTCATCATCGATATTTGGCCCAAGGGTTACCTTCTCGATGTCAGTCCTAACATTTATATCCATAAATGCAGAGATATCTGTTCTTACATACTCTGCAAACTCCTTAATGACTCTATATTCTGATTCATATCGATACGGCCAGCGTTTACAGAACGGTATGTCATCAAGCTGCAGCTCTTTGAACCGTTTCGTTTCCATGAATTTCAGATATGTAGTTTTTCGATGCCGTACGGCAGAGTCGGCTTGTACAAGTGTATCCAGCTTTTCAAGTAAATTTTTTCTATCAAACTGAATGCAACAACCATTCCCATTATCGGCATAGTCAGTCCAGAATGAAATTGTTTCATAATCACCGGTAAGGCAGAGAACACGAATGGATATGTTTTTCTTTTTGCAGTACAAATCAAGAAGCTTTGAATCATTTCTATCAGGCCACCATCTTGGGTCGGAGAAATTCATTTTTCCACCCTCTACAATTGAGTACAATGCCTGTAAGGAAGTAAATCGATTGAATACTTTGGTCTGGTGCTCTGCATTATTCATAGAATCCATGGATTCCTCCAAATAATCATTATTGGTCTTTCCCATTTGGGAAGTTTCTCTAGAATTCATCAGTATCCGTCATTATTTCTTTTGGAAGGTGCTCTGCCAAGGTGAACCATTCACTATCAGGTCTAGGAACACGGGGTTCGATTAAATAAACGAGGTTCGAACCAGCATGAAATCGCAAAAGGCTGAGGTATTGTTCGTCATTGTATCGCTTTCCATCAATGAGGAATTCCACTTCATTAGGATCCCGTTCATTGCGAACAATACCGATAGTACCCATATCGTTGAGGATTCCATATTTCAGGGTTGGTGCATAGGTCCGAAAGGCGACTTTGTCTTTCAATTCCAGTATCGCTTCTGTTCCACTCATTGCGAAAGGACCGATGAAACAAAAGGACTCCAGTTCTTTGCCCTTGTTTCGATACGCAAAATAGGCAATACCGGAACTATAGATTTCCACCTTCACGTTGAAGCGGTTTTTTTGCACAGTGATGGTCTTCGGATGTTTATACAGTTCATAATCAAGGCCAAGGCGTTTACAAAACCAAGCATTGTAACATTCATCACAGAGATGAACCTGTTGTCCACTTTCTAAAGTCAGGTGATGACAGCCTTTCTTATTGCATGATTGACAGGTGTTCATAGTCGCTCCTTCAACAATTTCAGCAACTTCAGCAACTTCAGCATAGAGGAGGGGAGTCTTGCAAGCAAGAACATTATGTTGGTTCTGCAGAAAGTGGGTTTCTGACAAGGGGATTTGCTGATTGAGCTTCCAAGGTAATCATTCATATCTGAGAAGAATTCGGGCTATGGAAGATAGTCACTCCAATTTTCTGGGATAGATGGAGCAAGCTGGTCGTAAAAGCGTTCTTATAGTGAAGAAATGCCTTGAAAACGGATTGCCATCCCCCCTTTGGAAATCTGACCCAGTGTTAGGCTTTCCTGTGAGCTTTCCTGCCCCGGAAGTCACCCCGGAAGTTGTGAGGTTGTTGAGGTGCCTATTTGGTGAAGTGAGTAAACCCGGCACTTAAACTCAATGCCATTGAAATGACGATACCTGATAAACCAACGAGCAGTAACCAGAAGTACTGGATCAGTGCAGTTGGTAAACAAATTATATGAAGCCAATAAGGTTAATATGTACGCTCTATTCCACTTGCAAATTTTGCACAGCAATATGTTTGAATCTCTTCCTTCAATGCTTATAATAAGAAATAATAAATTACATATTTATAAATTTTAATAGTATTATTGAAGAAAATGAAAATATTGGTTACATTTTAGCTTAAACCATCGTATAGTTTAGACAAAGGAGGTCTGCCAATGAAAGTGTTATCCGCAGGTAAGCTGTCTGCGACAGTTTCTAACCTGCGAAACAAAATGAACCTAACCCAGGCAGAACTTGGCGAACGTACAGGCCTTCATCGAATCATGATCGGACGAATTGAACGGGAAGACTTCATCCCCTCAATAGTACAGCTCGAAGCTTTGGCTGATGTTCTGGGGTTCGACATCACTGATATGTTCGAAGAAAACCAGCCGCCGCACTCCTTCATCGCCCTTCGTAGCGAAAGCTTGAATGAGGTTGAGAAGAAGGGAGTCGATACGCTGC
>WARP01000525.1_pt1 | contig 11487 bp, 13 predicted proteins | sample 4769151 | NCBI WGS metagenome assembly WARP01 (sample SAMN08893023, study PRJNA449175) | gut metagenome | isolation source: rumen sample fed with dry roughage | host: cow | place: India: Nagpur | collected 2016 | reverse complement strand
TGTGGGATTACCGAACGTTTACGATTATTCAGCATAGACTTGGTAGCAGAGCTGGTGTTTAAAAATAAGCCTGCTACCACGTTAAGATCTTGATCAAACAGTTAGTAGTTAAAAACTATCTAAGGCCATCATGAATACTCACTTGTTCTTTAGTGAGTCCCCCAAGGCGTGAGTGTACACGGCCGCCGGTACCCATAATCAGTGCAAAAAGAATTTCATTAGGTCGTGGAGAATCTTGGATGCCAACTTCTACACTATTGTAATGACTGCGTACATAAGAAGCATGAATGTAGTGTACAGGAACCATAAGCCGATATCCGGCAGATGCAACTGCTTTGTTTGAGGGCACCATAGCTTTGGGATTACCGAGGAGTTCACGCATCGCCCAGCCTCCCGCCTCATGCCATACAGCGCCATGTTCTAATTCACCATTTATACCAACGATGGCTGCTTTACTATATACCTCGATATTTTCCTTTCCCAGTGTACTTATTAACTCTGTTGCAAGTTCTTTTCCTAGGATTCTCAACTCGGTCATGAATGAAAGTAAATCTTGTTCATAAGTACCTGCATACGGATTCTTGATCACTGCACACGATGTTGCGAGTTTTAAAGGTATTTCTGAGGCTGGACCTCCCTCATGGAAAGTTGTTTCAATAGTTAGACTACGTTTACGAATTTGAATTAAGCTCATAAATTTTCAACTCCTTTGCTGGATAAAATATAAAATCTAAAAATGCAATTAAATTAATAAAAAATTTAATCAAAGGCTTTTTCGGCAGCTTGATTTTTTTCTTGCAAATAGCGAAAAATTTCAGTGTTATCCGCTTGAGGAGGCATTTGTTCTATTGCATGCTGCCACACTGAGTGACAAAGGCCCAAAAGTTGAGCATCGACATTAGCAAGTTGCTGTAGTTTAACTGCACCAGCAATATCTTTAGCTTGTAGGCGTAATGCAAATCCGCCCGAAAATGTTTTTGACAAAACAAATTGAGTGAGTTTTGTTTCAGTTGCTACATTACGACCGCTAGATGCGTTCAGTACTTCCACAAACCTATTTAAGTCTAGCCCTGTCTTTTCGGCAATTAAAAGAGCCTCGGATGCAGCAAGGAGGCCTGCTGCATAAACATAATTATTGAGAGCCTTCATTGCATGGGCAGAACCCACGGCGCCAGTTGGTAGTAAAGTACTACCCATGGTTTCGAGGATAGTACGAACCCGCTCTTGCGCTGCCTGATCGCCACCAAGCATAAGGGTAAGAGTTCCTGTCTTTGCCTTAGTTACTGCTCCTGAAACCGGTGCATCTAGTAAGGTTATACCTCTACTAGTAAGCTCATCATTCAAACGAAGCGTATCTGTAGGATTAGAAGACCCCATGTCTATAATAATACTTCCATGTGATAAAAACGAAATCAAACCCTCATTAGATTCGCCACCTAAAATCACTGCATTAGTGATAGCACTATTGGGAAGCATCGTAATAACTACATTGCATTGGCTGAGCTCAGAAAGAGAATGAGCTCTTTTCAACTTTACGCCCCATTGGTGATGATGACTCAGCTGAGCGAAGGGTGCATCAGAAGCATCAAAGGCGAGCAGGTTTCCCTTGTATCGAGTAGCTAAGTTCTCGAGCATAGGAAGTCCCATCATTCCAAGTCCTATAAAGCCGACGTTCAGACATGAGTCAGCATCTGCAGATAACAGTTGATTTTTGTCGTTCATTTTTTAATCATTAGTAAATTGTTCTTAATCTAAGCAAAGTGGTTGCTTGAAGCGATTAGCTAAATCTGTTGCAGACTTGACTAATAATGAGGTATCTGTCCCGACCGCAACGAATGTTGCCCCAGCTTTTATATACTTGCGCGCTAACTGTTCATCAGTACAAAGCACTCCTCCTGCCTTTCCTGCACGTCGAATACGAGTTAAAGCTCCGACAACCGCCTCTATTACTTTGGGATGATTAGTTTGACCTAAATAACCCATTGAAGCAGCAAGGTCAGCTGGACCTATGAATACTCCATCCACGCCATCAACAGCCAGAATTGCATCGAGGTTAGTGAGTGCCATCTCAGTTTCAGCTTGCACGAGGATACAAATACGATCATTAGCAGTAGTTACATAGTTCGAAGTCTGTGCCCAACGACTAGATCTTGCTATTCCGCTACCTACACCTCGTGTGCCAGCTGGAGGATAACGCATAGAACGAACGATTTTCTCCGCGTCTTCGAAAGAGTTCACCATCGGAACCAATAGTGTTGTTACTCCTAATTCCAACACTTGTTTGATCAGTGTTTCATCACCACTTGGAATACGCACTACAGGGTTAGCATCATATGCAGCTATCGCCTGCAAGCTCATCAACATAGTTCGCAAATCATTAGGAGCGTGCTCTCCATCGATTAGTAGCCAATCAAATCCACAGGTAGCGCAGGCTTCTGCTACATATGCATCAGCAAAGGCAAGCCAGAGTCCAACCTGTAGTTTTCCATCAATTAGCGAACTCTTGAACTTGTTATATACAGGCCGTCTATTAGAAATAGTTTCATTCATTTTCATACTCGCAACGATAGCCATCTTTCCAACTTTTGAGAAAACCACGCGAAGATGATGGAAAATGTGCAAAGCAACACATAGTTGATGTATCACAATAACGTTCAAGGAATGAACGACGAGTCGCAATCCCTTGTTTAGGATCATAGTCAAGCTTCATCCATAGATCAGGCCAACGAGCCTGTATAGGGGAATGAATAAGATCCCCAGTAAAAACCGCATCAGCTCCATCCCTGCCTAACGTAACAGCATAATGGTCTATCGTATGTCCAGGAGTTGGAAGCAAAGTGAGAATATTGCTGAGCTCATAGTCGCTATTGATAATATCGCATTGCTTGGCATCTAGGATCGGTATGACACTATCTGCTATTGCAGGAACGATTGTCTGTGCATTTTTGTCTAGCCAGTAATTCAGTTCTGTTTTCGAAAAAAGGTAGCGTGCATTAGGAAATGTTGGGACCCAACGACCATTCTCAAGGCGTGTATTCCAGCCAACATGATCAGTATGAAGATGGGTACACAACACAAAATCTATGTCTTCTGTTGTTAGACCTATCTTCGCGAGTCCAGACAAAAACCGATTATCTGAACGCTGGTGCCATAGCGGACGATGCGGCCTGTCTTTATGATTTCCTAGGCATGTGTCTATGATCACATTATGGGTAGGAGTCTGAAGAACATAAGACTGGTAAGTCATTAGCATTCGATTTTCATCATCCAACCCTCCCTGAGCTTTCAACCAATCTTTGCTTTCTGCTAGTTGCTCAAGTGATAAATCTGGAAAAAATTCTAAAATTGGAGAGGATGGCGCAATAAGCTCAACTATACGATGAACAAGCGTATCACCAACGCGAAATGTAGATGTAGTCATTTAATTTTCCTTAAGACGATTGTCGAGCTCAATCGGTACGATTATGTTTCCATTCTTCGAATTCTTTTTTCATGTTTTCTCCGATCGTGGGAAACAATCCAGGTAATGGATGACCACGTGTTACTTGCTCTTCGGCAAACTCCTCATAGAGAGCAGCACTGGCTGCCTCTTGTGCTATTGAGTCAACTAACTCGACAGGAATAACAACAACACCATCACGGTCGCCCACTATCACATCGCCAGGAAATACAGCTACGTTTCCGCATGCAACCGGAAGATTTAGATCTATTGGCAAATGAGCTACAGAACTAGGTGGTGATGATGCTCTTTTGTGAAATGCTGGAAGACCTATTTTCAAAATACCTACTGAATCACGAAAACCGCCGTCAGTCACAATTCCTGCACATCCTCGTTGTTTGAGTCGGCTGATATACAAATCGCCTGCAGATGCACCTCGTGCATCTCCTCGTGAATCTACAACTAAAACCCCCCCAGGAGGGCATTGTTCAATTGCTTCGACTTGTACCTGTCCACGATTCGCTGCTGTCGGTCCAATCTTATCTTCGCGTGCAGGAATAAAACGCATTGTATAAGCGATACCGACCATAACTGGTTGATCTGCATCCAATGGATCTACTCCCTGCATGTATGTGCTCTTGATTCCTCGACGACTAAGTGAGCCCATAAGCGAAGCTGTACCTAGACGTTTTAGAAGATACTGCGTCTCTTGTGAAAGTTTGTTCATTATTGCTCCTTGATATTTTTATTCTGTTAAAAGCTACACAAAACGTGCAGAAATTGTTCCTAGCCCACCATAATCAATAAAAAAGGAATCACCTTCACGGGCTTCAACCAGACCAGTAAATGAGCCTGCAAGCACAAATTCGCCAACCTCTAGGCATTGGCCAAACCTCGACAGCTTGTTGGCAAGCCAAGCAACACCGTTTGCAGGATGATTCATGACTGCTGCAGCCACTCCAGACTCCTCAATCACATTGTTTCGATGGCAAATAACTGCTGCCCAACGCAGATCAATATCGGAGGGTCTTACTGGATTACCTCCGATAATTACAGCCGCATTTCCTGCATTATCTGCAATGCTATCTAGGACAGTTCTAGGGCTACCAGTTTCTGGATCGATTCGATGAGTTCTACCATCTACTATTTCTGCTGCTGGAACAACATATTCAGTAGCTTTTAAAACATCAAATATCGTGCAATTAGGCCCTTCAAGTCGTGAGCCGAGTACGAAACCGATCTCACATTCGAGCCTAGGGTTGATAAATCTCGAGACAGGTATTTCCGCTCCATCCTCATAAAACATATCATCCAACAATACTCCATAATCAGGTTCGGTTATGTTGGCTGTACGTTGCATAGCCCGCGAAGTAAACCCGATCTTATGACCCTTCACTACACGACCTTTGGCAATTTTTGTTTCTATCCATTGACGCTGAACTTCATAAGCATCATCTATTTGGAAATTTGGATATCGAAGACTAGGCGACCGCACTCGGGTGCGATTCTTCTCTGCCTGATCATACTCATGCGCTAGTTGCGTAATCAGTTTTGAATCAAGCATTTTCACCTCTATTTGTATATAAAAAAGCTACAAAATCAGCTTGAACTTTACTTAGGCTTTCTTCTGGCAACTTCAGCGTGTGACGCGCAGGCCTCGAGTCAGGATCGGGAAACATATTTAACCACTCCGGGTTCAATGTGTCCCGTTGTACAACGGGATCTTTCAACCAAAAAGTAATTTTTACGATGTCATCTAAATTTGCTCCAGCAGCCCGTATATCCGCTTTTATATTGGCATATACATTTTTAACCTGCTCTTCCAAGGAGTCGGGTAACTCAAGCGTGACAGAATTAACGCCAGTAATTACGCTTGACATCACAAGTGGGCCAACGCGTGATGCATTGGGAATTGGATGACGATGGCGAGCAACTGAACCATTGATACTTTTTCTAGTAACCATTATTTTTCAAATCTCATTCAAATCAATTTTTGTGAATTTAGGAAAATCATCTGCACTGTCTTCAAATGCTTCTTCACCAGTAACTGATTTCTCCACCAAGTAATTTAGTGCAGCATCACGGTTACCTTCCCAGACTTTTCTTGGTAAGTCATAAAGCAGTTCAATCATGTATCCATTTGGATCAGTGATATATAAACTCCGTGTCATTCCGTGCTCAAGACGTCTTCCGAATTTAATTCCTATAGCATCCAAGTGCTTTAAACGCTCAAGCCATGCTTGCCTATTTGGATAGGCAAAAGCGATATGGTGTATAGGAGTTGGTAGTTCATTACTAGTATCAATCTTTAACTTAGTATTCTCTACTAGAGCCAAATCATGATGGTTAGTCTCGGCCCCCATATCTCCAACATAAAATCGCATTTTTGGTACTTGTGGACGCTTATCAGTAGGACGAAGTTCTCCTACCTTTTTTAAGCCCATTACTTCTGTATAAAAGCGATGAGACTCTTCCATATCTCTTACATTTAGAACTAAATGACTTAGTCCCATTGGCGCAACTAAATGTTCAGTTGTTTTTTCCATTGCTACCCCAAAGGTATAATCTTCAAATGCTGCCAATAGTTACGGAGTGATTTAATGAGTAATCAGTCAACGTAATATGTTATAGTCCTTAATATTTATTAAGGAATTGAGCAACATAAATTTATTCGCACTTATAACAATTTTCAAATAAAATTGTCCCAGAAGTCTTCAAAAATCACTGTGGTTTATATCCTGATTTTTTGACAATCTCACGCCATAGTGAGATTTCATCTGATATTTTCTTCGTAAAATCAGTTGCAGGCATGAAAGATGCTTCAAGCTCTAGATTTTTCATTCCTTCCTGCATTTCGTCGGAATTAATTGCGGCTTGTATCGCTTGCTCCCATTTTTTGACGATATGATCAGGAGTCCCAGCAGGAAGAAATGTGCCAAACCAATCTGAACTTGTTTGTAAATCATAACCAAGCTCTTTTAAGGTCGGTACATCTGGTAATTGTTGAATTCTCGTTGGATTTGTAGTGGCCAATACCCGTAATCGACCTGTTGAAAGCATGGGTAATTGTGCTGCAGGAGTATTAATAGTGATTGGTAATTGTCCACCCATCACATCCTGGACTGCTGGACTATCTCCTCGATAAGCAATAGGCATTAGATCAACATCTATATTTTTCGATAGCATTAACCCATAGAAATGGGGACCAAGACCATCCCCTGTATGTGCATATTTTGCTTTTTCTGGGTTATCTTTTAACCATTGAACTAACTCAGGAAAGGAAGTTACAGAATCTGGAACTGCTGGTCCTACGGCTATAAGAAAAGGAAATGTTAGTAATCGTGCAACTGGTTTGAAATCTTTCTCAGGGTTATATGACAAATTTTTGAATGTACTTGGCGCCATATTTATTACAGGATTTGGTGCCAACATTAAAACAGTTCCATCCTTTGATGAATTTTTGACATAATCTGCTGCTATACGTCCACTAGCTCCAGAGCGATTATCCACCATCACTGTTCTATTAAAATACGTTCCAACTTGTTGAGCTAGAAGTCGCGCTATTACATCAGTAGATCCACCCGCTGGAAAACCGACAACAATACGGATGGGTTTTTCTTGTGCAACTACTGTAGAGGCTCCCCCTATAATCATTGAAGCAGCTAGAAGTGTTTTTAGGAATAATCTCTTTTTCATGGTGTCTCCAAAATTTTATATTATGTATAGCGTTTTAAACTAAAAGATCTACTGTTTCTTAGATGAGGCTACAGCAGGCAAACGCTTGAGCCCACCAACCCATGGGGTTTCTATCCAGGCAGGTTGACCTGCTAGTTCGAATTTATTAATCTTAGTTAATAGCTCTTTCAAAAGTATTTGAATTTCTAGTTTCGCTAGCATTAACCCGAGACACATATGCACACCAAAACCAAATCCTAGGTGCTTATTGGGTTTTCTGTCGATACGAAATGCATATGGATCATCAAAAACTTCCTCATCACGATTGGCTGATGGATAAAGCATCATCAAGTGTTCACCTGCCTTGATATGCTTTCCACGTAATGTATAGTCACATGTTGCTGTGCGGAAAAAATGCTTTGTAGGAGATACCCATCGCACCATCTCATCCACTGCTGTACTAAGCAGATCAGGAGAATGTTTTAATTTTTCCCATTGCTCTGGGTGTTTTATAAGTTCATAAATTCCGCCAGCTATTACTGCTGCCGTTGTATCATGGCCTGCAGTCGCAAGTGCAATGTAGTAAGATGCCATTTCATACCGAGTAAGAGGTCGCCCGTCTAGCGTTGCATTTGCAATGGCACTAGCCACATCATTTTTTGGTGCAGCTCTACGATCATCTACAACGACATCAAAATATTCGCTAAATTTCTGTGTTGCCTGTACAGCATCGCCTGCAGTAAGCAATTCTGGATCAACATCCCCTAATACCGAGCCAGTAAGATCTTTAAAAAGAGGGGCATCCTCTTCTGGTAGTCCAAGCAACCTCATAATGGCATGTAACGGATACCATGCAGCAAAATCCGCATATAAATCGATCGGACTACCATCAGTTGGGATTTGTCCAACCCACTTTTGAGCTAAATCATTAAGAGCTGGTGTATAAGATTGTATATTTTTAGCAGAGAACCATTGAGCAGTAATGTTGCGTAAAGCACGGTGCTCTTCACCATCGCACATATTAAGTGAGCGCGTTAATGTTTTGTGGGTTCCTTTTGAAAGTTCGAGTACACGATTTTCAAAATCTACAGTTAATAACCTTTGTCTAGGAGAATTAATGAATTTATCATTTTGTCGCTCGATTTCCATAACATCAGCATGTTTTGAAATAATCCAAAAAGGTCGGTAACCATCTGGTTCAGCCCAATGTACAGGGTCCGTATTTCTTAATTCCTTATAAAGCTCGTGACCAGTGGAAAAATCAGCATATGTTTTTCCCGTAACAAACGCATTATCGATTTCTTTGCTTTTCATTTTTTGCAGACCATTTGATTTAATGTGTTGTTGAAACTATATAGTTTCAGCCTGCAAACCATCAAGCCTGAAATACTAATTCTACTTATTAGCCAGACTTATAGACATAATTTTTAAACTTTCAAGGGTATACCCAAGTTTTCAAAAGTTTTTATATCGATTACGAAATAAAAAATTCATCAATTTATTGATTGAGTTTTTTGTACTGACTCATGCTCATGAATCAGCTCGGCCGCAATACGTAGTAACAAATGTCTGGCCCAACCATGTCCTCGCTTGCCCGAGTGTGAGTGAGCCCAGAATGCGCAAACCTCAAACTCTGACTCCATATCTACAAGTTCTGCTGTTTTAATTTGTAGTCGTCTTGTCATTTCATTTGCCAAAATTCGTGGTAAGAAGGCTATACAATCAGAACGCTCAACTATCTCACCAAGAACCATAAAACTCGGAGCTAGACACACACGCTTTGTCTCAAGTGATCCTGTTGGGTGAATCAAGCGACGTATACGCTCAGGTACTAAAGGATTTGTTCTATATCCCACTTGACGAAACTGGCTGATTTGTTCTGCCTGCATCGCTGCAGGGAAACTATGGTTATTTAATCCAGCTATACACAAAATACGATCCCTCCAGAGTGTCAAAACACCAGTTCGTTTTCCGAAGGTTTCACCATAGGAGCGAGGCGCAATAAAAAAATCGACACTTGAAAGATCCTGTACATTTATCGTACTTGTCGCTGGCACAAATTCAAATGTCACTTTTGGTGCAATAGTGGAGCATACAGAGACAAGCCGTGGGGCTAGTAAGGAACAGATATAGTCAGCAGTCGAAATAATAATATTTACTTCTTCTGTTAACGGATTAAAAATAGGTCGTGGTCCGAAAATCTGATCAATGTCTTCCATCAAGCGACTTAGGGGTTCCTCTAGGCTATCAGCAAACTCTGTACGTTGTAACGTACGTCCCACAGGCACTAATAACCCATCATTGAAAACATTACGTAAGGTTTTAAGGTGTTGACTCACCGCTGATTGAGTCAATCCTAATAATCGTGCAGCAGATGTAACACCTCCTGTTTTTAGAAGTGCATATAAAACAGGCAATAAATCCATGCGAACGTTTTTTAGATTTTCAATCAATGCAGAACTATCTAATTCATTTTCAGATTCAAGTTCAGGAACAATATCTTGAGATTTATTATTAAACATAATTTTTCCATAAGAAAGTAAACGTCAGGCCATCCATCTTAACGTAATGCTCCGGCCAGTGCCGTCTAGAATTCTGTTTTAAATTCTAGCAATATAGATGTCCATTTATTCAACTAGGTTTTGATGCGTTATGGATGTTTCTCTTTATTCGGTGCCGGTGGCCGAGCGACCCCGGCGTCGCTATTCAAACGAATACAAACGCCAGGTCGTAGAGGCTTCTTTTCAGGCCAACACTTCGGTTGCTGCCGTTGCTCAAGCACATCAGATTAATGCCAATTTACTGCATACCTGGTGCTGGCAATATCGGAAGGGGCAATTCGGCGCGGTTGATCAGGCAGTATCTTTGGTTCCTGTGTGCTTAACCAACCCGGAACCCCCTGTAACCACAACGACAGACACTGGCTACTTTGAACTGCATATCAATGCCGTTCGCTTGCAAATTCATGGCACACCGGATATGCAATTATTACCTGAACTGCTGAAGATGATAAAAGCATGTTAGGTTTACCTGCAGGAACCCGCGTCTGGCTGGCGGCAGGTGTGACCGATATGCGCCGGGGCTTTGATGGTTTGGCCGCCATTGCCCAGGACGTCTTGCAACAGGATCCCTTCAGTGGTCATGTGTTTGTATTTCGTGGATGCAAAGGCGATCGTATCAAGGTGCTGTGGTGGCGTGGTGACGGCATGTGCCTGTTGGCCAAACGCCTGGAACAAGGTCATTTTGTCTGGCCCCAGGCCGAGTCCGGATCAGTTCATTTAACGCCCGCACAACTGTCGATGTTGCTGGAAGGGATTGATTGGCGACGGCCCGCCAGAACACATAAACCGAGTCGCATATAGACGCCCTAAAAAACGACAGAATGGCGTATTGACTGGCGTTCCGGCTTTTTATTTAATGCTGTCAGGGTGGTTGTTTGGTAAAATAACGGCTATGCCTACACCGCCACCGCTTCCCGATTCCATTGAAGATTTAAAACATTTGGTGCTTGCCATGCAAGCCGACATGGAAGCGGTTCGGCTGGAGCGTGACACCCTGAAATCAGGACGCCTGAACGATAAACAGGAAATCGAACGCCTGACTTTATTACTGGCCAAATTACAGCGCCTGCTGTTTGGCCAGAAGTCTGAGAAACTGGTGCGCCAGATAAAACAGCTGGAACTGGAGCTGGAAGAACTGCACATCAAGCAGGGAGATCATCCCGTTCTGCCTGAGCCCGTTACACCGCCAACCCGCACCGCACCGGTGCGCAAACCTTTACCCGAACATCTGCCCCGCGATATCCAGGAGCACCTGCCACAGGCGTGCTGCTGCCCAGATTGTGGTGGCGCCTGGCAACGTATTGGCGAAGATGTGAGTGAAGTACTGGACTATGTCCCCGCCAGCTTGCGTGTGATCCGTCATGTGCGTCCCCGCTTCAGTTGCCGCCAGTGCGATCGCATGGCACAGGCACCGGCACCCAGCCGTCCCTTGGCGCGCAGTTATGCCGGAGCAGGATTGCTCAGCCATATCATGGTCTCCAAATATCTGGATCATTTACCCTTGTACCGCCAAAGCCAGATGTGGGAGCGGGAGCATGTTTCCTTGAGCCAGAGCACGCTGGGTGACTGGGTAGGTGGCGTGCATCAATTGCTGCGTCCATTGATCAACGCCTTGCTCCAGCATGTCTTTAGCGCCCGCAAGCTGCATGCCGATGACACCCCGATTGCGGTGCTGGCACCGGGGAGCGGTAAAACCCGGCAAGCCCGCTTATGGGTGTATGCCCGCGATGATCGCCCCAGTGGCGGCACACAGGCCCCGGGGGTCTGGTTCCGCTACTCACCCGATCGCAAGGGCATCCATCCGCAAACCCA
>WARP01004469.1_pt1 | contig 11524 bp, 10 predicted proteins | sample 4769151 | NCBI WGS metagenome assembly WARP01 (sample SAMN08893023, study PRJNA449175) | gut metagenome | isolation source: rumen sample fed with dry roughage | host: cow | place: India: Nagpur | collected 2016 | reverse complement strand
GCCAACCTGGTTATAACACAATTAATGCTCAACTAGCACAACGGAGAAAAGATGATAGAAACCAAAAAAGTCAATAAGTCCTTTGCCGAACAACATGTTCTAAAGGATATATCCATATCTTACAAACCCGGTGATTGTTCCCTGATAATTGGTGCAAGCGGTTCGGGCAAAACGGTCCTTCTCAAGTCCCTCGTAGGGCTGCATGAAATTAGCTCCGGTGAAATATGGTATGGCAAAACAAGGTTTGACACCCTTGAATTCCGTGAAAAAAAGGAACTCCGCAAAGAGATCGGCATGCTTTTCCAAGGAAGTGCCCTGTTTGATTTTGCAACCGTAGAAGAGAACATCCGCTTTCCAATGGATTTTTTCACCAATTGGAGCGACAAAGAGAAAGTGGAGAGGGTTAACTTTTGCCTGGAAAGGGTTAACCTAAAAAACGTGAACAAACTGTACCCCAACGAACTGAGCGGAGGAATGCAAAAAAGGGTAGGGATAGCAAGGGCAATCGCTCTAAACCCAAAATATCTTTTTTGCGATGAACCCAACTCAGGACTCGACCCCCAGACATCCATCCTCATAGACCAGCTTATATACGAGATTACCAAGGAGTATAACATCACAACTGTGATCAACACACATGATATGAACTCAGTGATGGAAATAGGAGATCAGGTAGGGTTTATCCACAAAGGCAACCTTTTATGGGAAGGCAATAAAGACAATGTGCTTTACTCAGGATGCAAAGAGCTGGACGATTTTGTATTTGCTTCGGGAATGGCAAAAAAACTCAGGCAGCAACTTTAATTACTGCCTGAGTCATATATAAAACAGTGTGTGGAGACAATAAACGAGTACTCCCTAAATAACCGGCTTAACAGACTGAATGATCACATCTTCCAACGGCCTGTCAGCATTATTGGTAGCCACGGCAGCAATCCTGTCAATCACATCAAAACCCTCCAGGGTTTCACCAAATACAGAATAGTCTCCATCCAGCTGTGCACAGGTAGCAGGATCTTCCACTATATAAAACTGGGAACCCGAAGACTCCTTTAGCGGATTTGCAGCACCACCCCTGCGGGCAGCAGCTACAGCTCCTTTCTTGTGTTTGAACTCGGGAAGAATCTCTGCAGGTATTGTATATCCCGGCCCTCCTGTCCCAAAACGGGATTCGTTGGCCATATCCTTTGAAAGGGGATCACCCGTCTGAATCATAAAACCTTTTATAACCCGGTGGAAACGGATACCGTCGAAGAATCCCTCCGAAGCAAGTTTCACGAAATTGTCCCTGTGGAGGGGAGTCTCCTTGTAAAGTTTGATACGGATAGTACCAACGTTTGTAATAATGTCAAAGACCGGCTCTTCGGGAAGGTCGGCCGGATTAAATAGTGTTTTTACTTCCATTGTTGTAGAATCTTGAATTTTAGTTGAATCAGCCTCGGTTTCCTGGCCCTGCCTGCCTTTGCAGGAAAAGAGCACTAACGGCATGATTAGTAGTAATTTGAAAATATTAAGTTTCATATCAGAAATATTTTTTTTTGTTTACCTTTGTAAAGCAACACAAAAATACTCAATTGCCCGCAAAATGCAAATCACAAAAGCCATTACCGTTGCCTTTCTACTGCTGCTTTCAATTCCGTCCGGAGCTCAAAGCGTGGGTTTGGTGCTTAGTGGCGGAGGGGCCAAGGGGCTTTCCCATATTGGAGTAATCAAAGCACTGGAAGAAAACAACATACCTATAGATTACGTTGCCGGCACTTCGATGGGGGCAATTATTTCGGCTCTCTATGCGATAGGCTTGACACCCGATGAAATGACCGCTATGTTCCGTTCAAAGGAGTTCGCTTCGTGGTACAGAGGAGAGTTTGAGAAAGGCTATGCAACATATATTTACCGTCCCGAACCCACTGCAGAGATGGTTGGGGTCTCTCTTAAAAGGGATCCTGAGAAAGGACCCACCATCAAACTCCCTGTTAGCTTGGTATCGCCCTACCCTATGGACCTTGCAGTGATGCAGCTGTTCGCCTCCTCGGGTGCTGTTGCAAATTACAACTTTGACAACCTGATGATCCCTTTCAGAGGAGTTTCGGCAGACATTGTCAACAAAAGGCCCTATATCCTGCGAAAAGGAGATCTGGGCTCTTCGGTCAGGGCATCCATGACCTATCCATTCTTGTTCAAGCCTATACTGATCGACTCAATCTTAATGTTTGACGGAGGGTTTTACAACAACTTCCCTTGGGATGTCATGGTCGAGGATTTTGCCCCTGATTTCATAATTGGATCCAAATGTTCCGGGAACGCCGTGATTCCAGATGCAGAGGATATTGTTAGTCAGATAGAAAACATGTTGATGGTCGAGACCGACTACACCTTGCCCGAAGAGCTCGGCATGCTGATCGATATCAAACTGGACGGGGTTGCAATCATGGACTTCCACAAGGTAGACGAGATTGTCGAGATTGGTTACAGGACTGCCCTCAATTACATACGCGCAATCAGGGAAGAGGTTCCTCGCAGGATCAGCTCACAGGAGTTGCTGCAAAAAAGGATGGACTTTAGGGTTAAGACACTGCCGCTAAGGTTCCGGAATGTGGTATTTACCGGTGGTAACCTAAACGAGAACGAGAAGGATTTTGTTGAGAGGACCATTAAAAACAACAACGAAGAGATATTCGATTTCGAACAACTTAAACGAGGTTTTTACAGGATCGTTGCCACAGGTCACATCAACACCATGTATCCCGAGGCTGTTATGGCAGAGGACTCGATATTTGACCTCCACCTTAGGGTGACTAAAAACGCACCCGCCAAATTTTCAATCGGAGGAAACATATCATCATCTTCGCTCAACCAGGGCTATATAGGAATTCAGTACAGCCAGTTTGCCGCAAATCCTTGGAGGATCAATGCCGACTTCAACCTGGGAAGGTACTATTCGGGGCTTAACCTGGCATACCGCCAGGATATCGGAATCAACCCGCTCTGGTTCTATGAGGCCCACTTTACTGCCCATCGGTTCGACTATTTTGGTGCCAGCCAGACTGCCCTGATTGCAAACCGCATTCCCAGCAATATCCAGGAGTCCGAAACTTTCTTCACCATAAGCGGAGGTACCCCTCTCAATATAGAAAAAAGCATAATGGCAAAAATCAGCCTATTTACAGGAAGCAACTTTTACGAATACTACCAGGACGACAACTTTACCAAATACGATATCCCGGACCGGACAAGGTTTACATACGTCTCCCCGGCAATAAAGGTAACAAGGAATACAACCAATTATAAACTTTACCCTTCTGACGGCACTAAGCAGGAGCTTACATTCAGGTATACATACCTCTACGAAAAACACACACCCGGGAGCACATCGTTGTCCAGGCCGGAGCCGGCAAATGCTGCCCACAACAACTACTCTGCAAGGGCCTACCTGGAAAAATACTACCAGCTGACCGGTTTGTTGACGCTTGGAGTTACAACAGACCTCAACATATCCAATAGAACTTACATGGGGGACTTCACCTCCACACTGTTATACCTGCCGGCTTTCCAGCCGCATCCACACAGCAAGACACTTCTTTTGCAAAACAACAGGGCAGCATCATTCCTGGGGCTTTCTCTCACACCAATCCTTAAACTTTCGGGCTCTCTCTTCCTGCACCTGCAAGGCTCCTTTTTCCAACCATACAAATACCTTGAACAGACCGAAGATGGCCTCCCAAAATTTGGCAAGGCATTCCCTCATGGCTCCTTTATGGGTAACTTTGCCCTCGTTTGGCAATCGCCTGTAGGCCCGATATCACTTTCGGCCAGCTACTATGAAAAAGACGAGGTCAAATGGTATCCCCAGTTTAACATCGGTTTCCAGATTTATAAACCAAAAGCCCTCTCAAATTAAATCCTGATAGTACAAAATGAGTTCAAATCCACTAAAAAAACTGGCAGGGGAGACAGCAATTTACGGCTTCAGTACCATTTTTGCCAGGTTCATAAATTTCATTTTTGTACCTATCTATACCTATAAGCTCTCAACCGATAATTATGGAATTGCCACTTACTTTTTGGCTTATATTGCAATATTACAGGTCCTGTTCACATTGGGGCTGGAGACCGGTTGCTTTAGGTTTGCAAACAAATCTGCCAACCCAAAGCTTGTCTTTTCCAACGCACTCTTGACAACCACCATTGCTTCGGGGCTGTTTTTTGCCGTGACATCAATATACAACCAAGAGATCGCAGGCATGCTGGGTTACGAAGGGTTTGGCATGGTTATAATTTACGTTGCCGCCATATTGATGATAGACTCGGTAACGGCCATCCTCTTTGCACGGCTCAGATTCCAGGGGCGACCCATTAAATTTGCACTGTTAAAAAGCATCAAAATACTCAGTGAGACCACGTTCAACCTCCTGCTCTTTTTTATTATCCCAACTTATCTGGTTGATCTGCCCGATTCGTTCCTGCTCAAATTCATATCCCCTGCTCCCGATTTTACCTACATCCTCTTCGCAATATTCCTTAGTGCCTTGGTCTCTTTGGTTGTGTTCATCCCCGATCTGTTAAAAGTAAGTTTCCGCTTTACACCGGCCCTGTGGAAACAGATGATGACCTACTCGCTCCCCATAATGGTTGCCGGCCTTCCAGGTATCCTGAACGACTTCATCGACCGTCCACTGTTCCAGTTTTTCTCACCCGAAGGAAACAGCTGGGAGTCCGACCTTGGAGTTTTCCAGGCAGGGGTGAAAATCTCAATGCTCATGATGCTCTTTATACAAATGTTCCGGTTTGCTGCCGAACCCTTTTTCTTTGAAAGGGAGTCACACAAAGGCTCGAAGCAACTTTATGCAGAGGTAATGGAGCATTTCACAGCTTTTGGGATTTTGATTTTCCTGGGAATCATGTTTTACATCGATATAATCCAATATCTCATAGGCAGGGATTTTCGCGAAGGACTCTCTATAGTGCCGATAATGCTCATCTCCTATCTTTTACTGGGTATTTCGTTCAATGTATCCATGTGGTACAAATTGTCGGGTAAAACAAACTACGCAATAATAATAACAGCAGCCGGCCTGCCGGTTACAGTGGCTGTCAACGTCATGTTCATGCCCCTCTTCTCATACCATGCAGCAGCCTGGGGACATCTTCTCAGCTACCTGGTAATGCTTGCAGTTTCGGTTTACCTCGGCAACAAACACTATCCCATCCCATACAACTGGAAAAGGATTTGCACATACGTTGCCATTGGGCTTGCCCTCTACTTTGCTGCAACACTCCTCCCCCTGGAATCGCTCATTATAAAATATCTGGTACGAACTACATTAATCTTGATCTATATTTTTATTTACCTGAAAATTCAAAAGATATCCATATGGAAGTTAAAATTCTGAACAACTCCCAATTCGCGCTACCCCAATACGCTACTCCATACTCAGCCGGTATGGACATCCGTGCCAACACAACCGGTCCGATAGTGATCAAACCTTTGGAAAGGATACTGGTGCCGACAGGTTTACACATTGAGTTGCCCGAAGGCTACGAAGCACAGATCAGACCACGCAGCGGGCTGGCAATAAAACATGGAATAGGCTTGGTAAACAGCCCCGGCACAATAGATGCAGACTACCGGGGAGAAATCCGTATTATAGTGGTAAACCTTTCAAATCAAGAATATACATTACAACCGGGAGAGAGGATTGCCCAGATGATAGTGGCAAAATACCAAAAGGTAGAGTGGGTAGAGAGTGACTCTTTGGAAGAGAGCCAACGTGGCCAAGGTGGATTTGGATCAACAGGAGTTAAATAAGCCGAGCACATGGAACACATTGAACAGATCAAACATTTGCACGAAATTTTCATTTCCTCAGGAAAAGTTTCGACAGACAGCCGCAATATAATTCCCGGATCCCTCTTTTTTGCCCTTAAGGGAGAGAGCTTTGACGGCAACGATTTTGCTGCACAAGCGATAGAATCGGGGGCCCAATATGCGGTGGTGGATAACCCTTCGGTTTGCAAAAGCAACCGCTTTTTTCTGGTGGACAATGTATTGGAAACCCTGCAGGAGCTTGCAGCATACCACCGAGAACATTTTAAAATCCCTGTAATTGCACTTACAGGTTCCAACGGCAAAACAACCACAAAAGAGCTTATAACCAAAGTTCTTTCTATAAAATACAGGGTACTTTCTACCTCCGGAAACCTCAACAACCACATCGGGGTACCACTTACCCTGCTCAACCTGGACAACTCCATTGAGGCAGCGGTGATAGAGATGGGGGCCAGCGGCCCCGGAGAGATTGCCCGGCTCTCTTACATAGCGAAACCAACCATAGGTCTTATAACCAATGTCGGGAAAGCACACCTGCTGGGATTCGGGTCCCTTGAAGGAGTTAAAAAGGCAAAAGGAGAGCTATATGACTACATGGAGCTAAGCGGAGGCAAAGTACTATACAACAGCGATAACGAACACCTCAGGGAGATGGTTTCCAAACACCCCGACATTTCTGCCATTCCGTATGGCAAAACCCTGAGCGGAGCTGTCACAGGGAGAATAACACCCCAGGAACCCTGCCTTTCCCTGACTCTCAATACCGGCGAGGTGGTTTCCACCAACCTTATCGGTGCTTACAATGCCGATAATGTCCTTGCAGCTCTGGCAGCCGGATCCATTTTGGAGTGCAACCGGGAACTTTCAATCAAAGCGATAGAATCTTATACACCGACCAACAATCGCTCCCAGTTGGTAAAAGGAGCACACAATACCCTGATTGTGGATGCCTACAACGCCAACCCAACCAGCATGAAAGCTGCCCTTGAAAACTTCAGTCAAATGGAAGCCCTCTCAAAGGGGGTTGTAATAGGAGACATGCTTGAGCTGGGGGATGAATCCGAAAAAGAGCACCGGATTATACTCGATATTGTATCAAATATGAGTCTGGACCATATATTTATTGTCGGGAACGAATTTGCAAAGGCAGCACAAGGGAATCCGTTCTATGCCCAAAACGGTTTTTTTGCACCTACTTCGGACCAACTAAAAGAGTATCTGAATAACAGGAAACCCACAGGCACTACAATTCTGATAAAAGGGTCAAGGGGAATGAGACTGGAAAAGGTACTGGACCTGCTTAGCTGATCTTGTTTCCAATATCCACAAAACGCAGCCTGGTACCCGAAAGGAAAAATGAGAGCACAATGCTCCCTTTGTATACTTTGTTGACTTTTCCTGTGTGCCCTCTCCTCTGTGCCGAGAGTTCGCCCCTCAAAGAATGGAACTCCTTGTGAGCTTTGCATACACTATGGAAAAACTCCTTTTTGCCCTGAAGCAGGTAGAGTAATGCCGACAAACAATCCAAGAACATACGTACGGCAAGCACCGGCCACCTGCAGCTGTCGGGAAGGTTTTTGTAAAGCATCAGAAGGTTGTTTCTGTAGTTCAGGAAAAGTTTCCGGGGAGAGTTGTTGGGCAGGGTTCCTCCACCCACGTGGTAAACAACGGAATCCGGAAAAACCCAAACCTGCCACCCCTCCAGTTTTGCCCTCCAGCAAAGGTCAATCTCCTCCATGTGGGCAAAAAAACGGTTGTCAAAACCACCAAGGGAGTGGAAAATGGAAGAGCGGATCATAAATGCAGCTCCCGATGCCCAAAAAATTTCGGTATCGCTATTGTATTGGGCACAATCCTTCTCAATGTTTGACAGTATCCTTCCCCTGCAAAAAGGGTAACCCAAAAAGTCTATAAAACCTCCGGCAGCACCGGCATATTCGAAATAATCATTCTCAAAGGCCGATTTGATTTTAGGCATGCAGATACCGACTTGTTTGTTTTTTTCCATTGCATCGACCAAAGGTTCCAGCCAACCTGAAGTCACCTCCACATCGGAATTCAAAAGCAAGTAGTAATCAGAATCTACCTCTTTGAGAGCGAGGTTATACCCCCCTGTGAAGCCATGATTCGTGTCGAACTCGATAAGCCTCACACTGTCTCGGAAATTTTGCTTAACCCAGTCTGCCGACCCGTCCGTAGAACCATTGTCGGCAACTATTACAGAGACGCCGGGCAAGTTGCTCCGCTCCGTGAGAATACCGAGAAAACGTTCAAGATAGTGTTTCCCGTTCCAATTAAGTATAACAATGGCTATTGAAGGCACTTAAAGAGAGTTTTTGCAAAGATAGTCAAAAGAGTTTTACAGATGAAACCTCAGACCAATCTCAAAACGGAACTGAAGAGGTTGTGAAGTACGGATACTTATAGGCTGGCTGTTGTCAAAAAAGTAGGCAAAGGAGGGGTCAAAATAGAGACCCATGTGGTTGTTGGCTTTAAACTCGGCACCAATACCTGCATTTACCGACCATTGCAAACCGTCAATCAGTTCCCCGTTTGTTTTCCTTACCCCGTTTTCCATGACCTTGTATGAAGCGTAAAGACCCTTTTCTACCATCATACCCCCGGAGCCGTACAATCGGATTTTTGAATTATCCATGAAAGAGTAGTACAAATTGAGCGGAAACCCAAGGTAATGGAGAGTCTGTTGAGTCTCACGGGTTTCATCCCTGGAAATTGCATCGTAATGGGAAAAGAGCATGGAATAAACTACCCCGGTACCTGCCGATACCCTGTTGGACAAAGGGAGTTGTATCTGCAACCCCACCGAGACAGGCATCAGGAATTTGGTGTTGGAAATAACCTCCTGTGGAACATATGCCTTTTGTATTGTAGAGACAACATTGTTTGCTGCATACCCCCCCTGTGCCTGGCTCATTGCCATAAGAGAGACTGAATTGCTGGATGTTGAGGGAGAAACATGCGTACTAAATGATATGGAGGGCTTTCCATTTCCTCTTTTGGTTTTGTAATCGCCTGCGCTCGGATATTTGGCGGGCTGGTAAGTGGATTTTGAAATTTCCCCGGGAGTCGAAGCCTTTGTCTCCTCAACTGCCTGTTCATGTGTAATAACCTCTTCTTTGGCAGGTTGTGGATCCATTGAGCTTTGGTCCAAGGGTTGTTTAGTTTCAACATTTTGATTATCAGCCAACACATTGCGCCTGCCAACTGTAACAGAAACTCTGGGGGTTTCTTTAATTGCAGGCTGATTATGCTGACCTGCCTGCACACCGGGCGACTCCACAACCGAGACCAAATTGCCTGCAGGGGTGTCTGCAACGGGAATATCAACCCTGTTCAAAACCAAAAAGAGCACAACAGAGGCAGCTACGGCGGCAGATGCCACAACAGCCCTCCGGAAATAGACCACGCGGGCCCTTCTCCTACTGTCCAAGGAAGACTCGATGGCTTCCCACGCACCCTCTCCGGGAAGCTCGTGGTACCCCTCCATCAAATCGCGTATCTTGCTGTCAAACTCCTTGTTGCCCATTATATATTAGTATCTCTTGTCATTCAGTTTTTCCTGAAGCCACATCCGGCCCCTGCTTAGCTGTGAACGTGAGCTTCCCTCACTGATCCCAAGTTCTTTGGAGATCTCCAAATGGCTGTACCCCTCGAGCACATACATGTTGAATACTGTCCGGAACCCTGCAGGCATTGAGGCTATAAGCCTCATCAGCTCCTTTGAACCGATACCGTCCAAAACCCCGGAATCGGCGGTAAACTCCTTGGCTGCATCGCTGATCTCCTCACTGAACTTTAAAACATCTCCCTTTCGGAGGGACATTAACGCAGTGTTTACGAAGATCTTTCGCATCCAGCCCTCAAAGGACCCGGTACCGTTGTAACTTCCAATTTTTTCAAATACTGTGATAAAACCATCATGAAGGATATCCCTTGCCCGCTCCCTGTCTCCGGCGTATCGTAGGCAAACCGAAAGCATCCTTGCGGAATACAACTCATACAAGAATCGTTGGGCACGCCGGTCTTGCCTGACACAGCCCTCCAACAGCTCTTTTTCGTCGGAAAATTCCCTTTGTGCAATCATTCACAGCATTTATAAGATGCAAAAAAGCAAGGTTTCGTTGCATCAAAAATAAAAAGATTTCTGCAACCACCGACAGTGGATTGATATTTGTAAAGGTAATAAAATAATTAACTTTGTAACAAACTAACAAGTATCAAGATGCTCTCTTACGTCAAGTCAAGGTTTCCATTTATAGCGGCATTTCTTTTTTTACCTACCCTTTTAATGTTTCCGGCAAACTCCTTTTCCCAGGAAAAAGGAAACTTTACTGTAGGCACATACCTGGAAGCACTCAGGAATTACAACTCCGGGAATTTTGAAGCTGCCGATAAGCTCTTCCGGGAAGTTACCACTGCCGATAAGGAGAACGATGCCTCTTTTTTTTACCTTGCCAACATCCAGCTGGAGTGGGGTAACATAGACAAAGCTACCGAATACCTTACACAAGCCATCAAACGCGATCCGGGAAACAGCTGGTACAAACAATACCTTGCAAGGCTGTACACCTACTCAGGCAAAAATGATAAGGCAATCAAGCTTTACAACGAATTACGTGAAGAGTTCCCGTATAAAAGTGAACTCTATGACGGACTTATTGAGCTCCACATACAAGCCAAGGACTACTCCAAAGCCCGTGAAGTACTGGAAGATATAGAGAAATCAGTGGGCGTGAACGAAGCCACCGGACTCACCAGGTTCAACCTGCTGATATATGAAAACATGAGCGACAGTGCCTACAACTACCTAATTGCCCTCGACAAGGAGTTCGCAACTCCCCGCACCTCTGCCATACTCGGGGATTACCATGCGTCATTACAAAACGATACGATTGCCGAACAATACTACATCAAAGCCCTCAACATGGCACCCGACTATGTCCCTGCAAGTTTTGGACTGGCAGAGATATACAGGATTCAGGGTAAGTTTGACCTCTATTTTGGAAGAATCTACCCTTTCATGGCCAACCCGGTAGTAGAACCCTTCATGAAAACCAACTACATGAATCAGTTGATGGGGAACACCAGGTTTGTCCAAACCTTCCTTCCACAGGTAGACTCCATGATGACCTTCATGTATAACGCTCATCCCCAAGACAGCACGGTAGCCTATAGCTACTCGCTGTTCCTGGTTCAGAGTGGTAAAAGCACGCAGGCTATCGATGTGCTTGAAAAAAACGTCAACCAATATCCCGGCGATAAAGAGGCCCACAGGCAATACCTCTCCCTGATCTACTACCTGGAGATGTGGGAGCAACTAATCCAAAACAGCGAAAAAGCCTTGATTCATTTCAAAGACGATACAGACTTCCTGCAATTCCGGGGAATTGCGGAGTTGCAGTCGGGTATTGTGGACAAATCCATCATCACGTTCAAGGAGATACTACGCTATACCAAGGACAGTGCTACAACCGTCAATACCCTTACCACCATCGGGGACCTGTCTTACAGGGCGGGCAACAAAAAAGAGGCTTTCAAATATTACCGCAGGACATTGAAAAAAGAGCCAAAGCACTTGCCTGCACTCAACAACTATGCTTATTACATGGCCCTCGACGGCAAAAACCTCAAGGAGGCATACCGGATGAGCAAAATAACTGTTGAGCAGGAACCAAA
>WARP01002731.1_pt1 | contig 11531 bp, 8 predicted proteins | sample 4769151 | NCBI WGS metagenome assembly WARP01 (sample SAMN08893023, study PRJNA449175) | gut metagenome | isolation source: rumen sample fed with dry roughage | host: cow | place: India: Nagpur | collected 2016 | reverse complement strand
CATGTCTACTTTTCAGAAACCAAAAAATATATTTAACTACATTATAATAAAATTGTAATTAGAAAAATGAAATTATCAAAAAAATTAACTATACTTGCAGTCTGTAATTTTGTACGAACAACATTACGGACGTTATTTTAATTTTCGTAAATAATACGCGGTAAGCCAACTTTGGAAATTACCAACTTTAAAATCAGGATACAATACAAAAAATAATTATAAATCAGACTTTTATGAAAAAACCATTTCATTACCCTCTCAATGGAATGAATCCACCATTAATTAGTATGAAATCATACAAAGTGGAGAATCAGCTTTCGGAAGTTAACTTTAAATGGCACTTGAGACAGAAGAACTGAATATTATCTTAACTGATGGCAATCCCATCGAAATGAAATCTGTTTTCAATAAACTTTTATTGGTATATGAAAAATGAACAAATTGGACTTAATCTATTAGACAATAAAATCAAATCAGTAAATTCACTTAATTTATCTAACATGACAAGAAAAAAGCATTTACGTACCATCTGTTTTATTATGACTATTATTATTTTTTGGTCATGTAAAAGCGAGAAGTCCGATAATTTCGGACGAGAAGATTACGACCCGTCAAAACCGGTCGAAATCACCGGTTTTGAACCGGATTCGGGGGGAATGTCTACCAAAGTATTTATCACAGGAAGTAACTTTGGCTCGGATGTATCCAAAATAAATGTATATTTCAACGGTATGCGCGCACCAGTTGTCGGTTCTGACGGGAAGCATATTTACACGATTACTCCACGACAGCCGGGTAGGGAAAACGTTATATCCGTTGTAGTGAATGGCGACTCCACCGCTTTCACCAAAAAAAAATACTTGTATCGTACAATGTATGTCATTCAAACCATTGCTGGAAGAAAAGGAACAACACAGTTCAAGGCGGGAAAATTGTCGGAGGCCGAGTTTCATCAACCTTCCACCATAACAGTGGATGCACAGAACAACATCTTTATATCTCATTGGCGCGTTCCGTTTTGTTTTGTCCGAATTAACGAAAAAGAAGACATTGTAGAGGCTGTATTGCCCGGAAGTTCTACGGATGCCACATATGCATTGGGTTCGCCGACAGTAGATGCAAATGGTGTGGTTTCTGCGATCTCCGATGGAGGTAGAATTTATTTCACTTTCGATCCTGCCGAAGGCTGGACACCAAGACAACGCTCAATTCTACCTGCAGGAGCAGGAGGAACTCCCTTTACATTCAGTACGGCGCACAGTCTTGCGGCCCATCCGGTAACAGGAGAGCTGTATACACGTTATTACGCCTCAGGGCATCTTATTAAGGTAAATCCTAACACAAGGGAGGGTACATTAGTTGGAGAAACATTGACTTCATCTGATTCTTACCTTGTTTTTGACCCTGTCAATCCCAATATTATTTATATTTCCTATTCCTCCTTGCATTGTATTGGCAAATATGACCTCGAGAAGAACGAACATACTATTTTTGCCGGCAGAAATGGCGAGGCCGGATGGCAAGACGGGCCATTGTCAGAAAGCCGGTTTAACACTCCCAACCAGTTGATAGTTGCTCCCAATGGTAATCTTTATTTAGCAGATAGAAATAACCATTGCATCCGCATGATTACTCTGGACGGTAAAGGTGGAGGGGTGGTATCAACCGTTATCGGTAAGGGAGGCATTGCCGGTTATCAGGACGGAAATCCCGAAGATGCCCTTTTCAATCAACCAAGAGGTGTCGCTGTAACGGCGGATGGCAACATTTATATTACAGACCTCGGCAACAATGTTGTCAGAAAGTTAACCATAGAGTAAAATTACCATTAATAATTGAAAGTATATTATGCAATTAAATTATAAAAATATTCTGATTATTTGTTTACTGTGTTTGTTTCCATTATTAGCCACAGCACAGCAGACGTATAATATGGGAGGTACCGTTTATGACGAAAGTGGAGAGACCCTTCCGGGAGTTAGCATTTTTCTGAAGGCGCAAGCTATGGTTGGTACAGCAACCGATATCGACGGAAAATTTAAAATCAAGGCTTCTAAGGGCGATGTGCTTGTATTTTCATATATAGGATATGAAAACAAAGAATATCTTGTTGATGCTGAAAATGAAAAAATAAAAGTCACCATGGTTCCCGCTGCCACTGAAATTGAAGAGGTGGTTGTTACCGCTTTGGGAACCCAACGCAAGATAAGTGTTGTAGGTGCTGTTACATCAGTGGCGGTAAAAGATATTCAAACGCCTGCTACCTCAATTACCAATATGCTTGGAGGTCGCGTTGCCGGGATCATAACCACTTTAGACAGCGGCGAACCGGGCAAAAATATTTCGGAGTTCTGGGTACGTGGTATTGGAACATTTGGAGCGAGTAGTTCGGCATTGGTATTGATAGACGGGTTGGAGGGCAATATTAACTCCATCGACCCGGCCGATATAGAATCATTTTCTGTATTGAAAGACGCTTCTGCAACAGCTGTTTATGGAGTTCGCGGAGCAAATGGAGTGGTGCTAATTACCACGAAGCGCGGACAAAGCGGCAAGTTGCAAATTAATGCAAGAGCCAATTATACTGTATCACACCTGAAGCGGATGCCAGAATATCTGAGAGCATATGATTATGCCGTTTTAGCCAATGAAGCAAGGGCAGTACGTAACGAAGAGATTCTTTATAACGATATGGAACTGAAGCTGATCAAAAATCATTTGGATGACGATCTTTATCCCGATATCAGTTGGCAGGATGAGATCATAAAACGAAACGGGTTCCAGCAAACTTATTATGTGAGTGCTAAGGGAGGCGGCGAAGCAGCACGCTACTTTATTAGCTTAGGGACCTCGATTGAAGATGCTGCCTACAAAGTGGCTCCTGAAAATACCATTCGCTCAGGTGTTGGTTATAACACGTATAACTACCGCATTAATTTGGATATTGATCTGAACAAAAGCACCAACTTGTATTTTGGCTCAGACGGTTACATGTCAATGAGGACACAACCCGGTTTTGCCAATACCGATGCCATGTGGGAAGCCCAGTCGATGCTTACACCCATTACTGTTCCTATCCGGTATTCGACAGGAGAGTTGCCGGCCTTTAGTTCTGCGTATGGAGGTGGAGGCGTATCGCCCTATGTCCTGCTAAATTATACCGGAAAACAAACCAATCAGAATTATATAGGCAAGGCAACGCTGGCTTTAACACATGACTTCTCTTATTTGATCAACGATCTGAAATTGAGAATGCAAGGAGCCTACGATAATGTTTCTTGGAAAGACGAAAGAAGATACGTAATGCCTGAATTATATCTGGCGAGTGGTCGTACTAACTGGGGCGAATTACAAAGAGCAAAGAGCTATGATGCTGTTAGTCCCCAATACACAAATTTCCAGCGGCAGTCTCGTAAATATCATTTTGAAAGCACATTAACATGGGACAAACTCATCGCTGACGACCATCGTGTAAGTACGCTTTTATATTATTATATGAGCGATGAACAAGATACAAGAGATGTTGATAATGCCGGTGCAGGTCGTCGCGCATTAGAAGCTCTTCCTAAGCGTTATCAGGGAATTTCCAGCCGGATTACATACGGATTTAAAAATACCTATATGATGGATTTTAATTTCGGCTACACTGGTTCTGAAAATTTTGAGCCAGGAAAACAGTTTGGTCTCTTCCCTTCAATAGCACTTGGATGGGTTCCTACCGGTTATAAATGGGTAGCGGATAACATGAGTTGGCTTAACCATTTTAAAGTACGTGCTTCATACGGATCGGTAGGTAGTGACCGTATTGCCGATTTCAGATTCCCATTTATGACTATCATTGGAGAAAATCAGGCTGTAGGTTGGGGAAGTACGCTAAACGGTGTGAGCGAACTACAATTCGGAGCCAATAACTTGATGTGGGAAAAAGCATTAAAGGCCAACTTGGGCGTTGAAGCAAATATGTTGGATAATAGATTATCTTTTGTAGTGGACTTTTTTAACGATAAACGTGAAAGTATTTTTCAACGAAGGGAAACTATCCCCGGCTATGTGGGGTTGGTCTATTCTGCTCGCCCGTATGGTAATGTGGGAAGCATGCGCAGTTATGGTACGGATGGTAATGTTTCATACACACACGAAATCCAAAAAGACTGGAGTTTTACAATTCGGGGAAATTACACCTATTCTGCAAACGAAATAATCAATTGGGAACAACCACCTACAAGATATCCATACCAACCTTATAACGGATACCCTTTATCAGCATTACGCGGTTACATTGCCTCAGGACTGTTCACCGACGAAGACGATATTGCATTTAGCGCTACTCAGTCGTTTGGAGGCTTCAAAGTTATGCCTGGCGATATTAAATACAAAGATATCAATGGAGATGGAATCATCAATTCAGACGACCAGGTGTTTTTGTCTGATCCTACCTATCCGCGGTTAATGTTTGGATTCGGTGGAGAAATGAAATACAAAGACCTCACGTTAGGCGTTCTGTTCAAAGGAACCGGTAAAACTGATTTTTATCACGTGGGTTATGGTGGCAATGGAGCGGGTTACGTACCTTTTAACAATGGAAAAATCGGCAATGTGCTGACCATGGTCAACGATCCCGCTAGCCGTTGGGTTCCGATGGATTATGCTTTAGCAAATGGAATTGACCCGGCTTTGGCTGAAAATCCCAATGCCCGTTTTCCACGCCTTTCATACGGATATAATGCTAATAATTCGCAGTTGTCCACCTTTTGGAAGAATGATTCCCGTTACATACGCTTACAAGAGGTAACACTCAATTACAACCTCAAAGCGAACTTTCTTAAACGGTTTGGCTTATCATCAGCTGATATACAGTTAGTCGGAAATAATCTTGTTGTTTGGGACAAAGTTAAAAATTGGGACCCGGAACAGGGATATAGAAACGGACGCGCTTATCCGATACCAGCGAGATATACGCTACAACTTTACCTTAACTTTTAAAATAAAGAAGTATGAAAAATATATTCAAGCATACAATAATTTTGGCCTTCACGATCATCATGACTATGTCATCTTGCAACTACCTTGACATTGCCGATAATTTTGAAGAAGCATTTAAATATGATTCAATTTTTGTAAATAAAACGAATCTGGAACGTTATACATGGAATATTGCCGCTATGTTTCCTGATGAGGGTTACAAATTTGACCAACTTGGTTCGTATGCGTGCGATGAAGCATTTTCGATAATGGTTTCCGACTATACCTCATTAGATTTTGTACAGGGAAACATAACTCCTACCAATCTCAGGTCGTTTAATATTTGGAACAGTATGTATATCATTGTTCGCAAAGTTAATACGGTACTTAAAAACATAGACAAGGCAAGCGACCTGAACGGACAGGAAAAGGATGAACTTATGGGTTATCTCTATTTTATGCGCGCCTATGCCTATTACAGGTTGATCATGTATTATGGTCCCATTGTGATATTGGGCGACGACGTACTGGAAACAAATGAAACGGCAGGTTATTATGACCGTCCGAGAGCGACATTCGATGAATCGGTGGATTATGTTTGCAGTGAATTGGAACGATCTGCAGACCTTATGCCTGTAGAAATTACACCCAGTTTTTTTGGACGTCCTTCTGCCGGGTCTGCACTGGGGCTGTGCGCCCGTTTGCGGTTAATTCAGGCAAGCCCGCTCTGGAATGGCGGATCAGCAGCTCGTAGAACGTACGGAACGTGGAAAAGATCAATCGATGGAGTAAATTATGTCTCACAAACATACGACGAACGTAAATGGGCTCAGGCAGCTGCAGTTAGCAAGCGTATTATAGACATGAATATCTATGCACTGCATACCGTTAGAAAAATGCCGGATACTGCTCCCCTGCCAGATAATGTATCGCAGCATGGTTTTCCGTTAGGTGCAGGAGATATTGACCCGTTCCGGTCCTATGCTGATATGTTCACAGGAGAATCGCCGTTTGCACGTAATCCTGAGTACTTGTGGGCTCAGAGGTCATCCGGTTTAGAAAATTATTCGAGACATGCTTTTCCCTATGAAACATATAATGGATACGGTACTGTAGCGGTACCCCAAAAAGTGATTGATGCCTATTTGATGGCGGACGGACGAACAATCCAAAATTCGAGCGAAAGTTATCCTTACTCCACCGATGGTATATGGAATAATGGAACCGATTTGAATTTTTCAGGCTATAAGTTAAAAGGGAATGTCCATAAAATGTATGTAAACCGCGAATTGAGGTTCTATGCCAGCATCGGATTCAGCGGCGCATTTTGGCCAATGCTTTCTACTTCAAACTTAAGCAAAAGAAATGTCCAATTTTGGTATAACCTGAATGGTAACGCCGGCAAAAATTCTACCCGAAATTTACCATACAACGTAAACACAACAGGATATTCGTTGAGAAAATTTGTGCATCCTGAAGATTCATGGGGAGCTCCGGGACAAGGAACAGGTTACGAAAATTCCCGTCGGTTAGAGAAGGCATATCCGATAATCCGGTATGCGGAGATCTTACTCGCTTATGTGGAAGCTTTAAATAACCTGACATCTACTCATACCATCCAAAATTATCAACTATCAAGAGATATAGAAGAAATGCGTTATTATTTCAATATGGTTCGCTTTAGGGCTGGATTACCCGGACTTACGGATGCTGAGCTCGCTTCTAAAGAAACCATGCAAGCTCTGATAGAACGCGAACGGATGGTAGAATTGCTTCACGAAAATGCTCGTTTTTGGGATGTGCGTCGCTGGGGTAAATACGAAATTACGGAACGAGAACCCATTCAAGGCATGGACATGGATGCTGATGGCCTAGCATTTTACAATATTGTCCCTGTTAATCAGACAGTAGCTAGAAACAGAGTGGTGGATAAAAAGTTGATTCTCGTTCCCATTGAATTGAACGAGGTAAGAAAATCACCTTCGATGGATCAAAACCCGGGATATCAGCGTTAATGAGAATTGAAAAAAAATTTTAGTCATATGAAAATATCATTATCCATATTTATTACATGCATCATGGCTCTCAGTATAGCCGGTTGCAACACTGACATCATCTATCAGGAAGAACAATATAAAACGTTGGTTTATTTGTTAAGTGGGTCGGAAAATGTATTTGCCGCATCCTATACACTCAATAAAGAAGAACCTGTCAGGTATGTTACCATAGGAACCGGAGGTACAACCAGCAATGAAAAGGACATCACGGTAACGCTCGAACCCAACCCGGCGATGTTGGATAAGTTTAACAGTCTGAACTATAATTACCAGAGTGAGTATGCCAAATTATTATCTGCAGACAGGTACACAATTGATTCATATTCGGTAACACTACCTGCCAATTCGGATTATCATTACGCAAGAATGCCTGTGAAAGTTCGCGCGTTAGGTTTGTCCCCGGATTCAATTTATTTCATTCCTCTGAAAATAAAAAGTGTTTCAAATTATGATGTGAATCCGGAGAAAAGTGATGTGCTATTCCGTGTAGCCATTGAAAATGATTATGCCGAACAATTAGTACCCACTTATTATGCAAAAAGTGGCACCATGACAAACCCCACCACTGTATTGAGTGGCACAAAGTTAGTACAACCACTTGATAAAGATAAGGTCAGGATGTTTATTGGAAACGAAACCTATGCAAGTACTACCTCCGTTGCCGACATAGAGAGACTGTCTGTTGTGGTACAGATAAAGGAAGACAATTCACTTTTGGTTACTCCTTATGGTTCTATGGAAGTAGAAATGCTTGATAACGTAGAAGGTTACAACAGATATGTCCCTGAACTTTTACAAGGCACAAGTAAGCAAAAAGTTTTCTATTTGAACTACCGTTTTCGACTAATGAATAGTAACGGAAGCTTTACAGGATGGAGAGACGTAGAGGAAAGGTTGATTCGAATAGAAGAATAATGACAAATTAAAAACTGATAAAAGCTAAAAAAATATGAATAGAATTTTATATCTGGCATCATTCATTTTTGCAGGTTTGTTGATGCTTTCAGCTTGTAGCTATGGTCCGGAAAGGGATGTGGAATATACTATTTACACCACCAATTCTACGATAGAATTGATAGAAGGCGAGGAGTTTCAAGTTACTGCAAGTCCCACAACTCAGACTTTTACATGGGAAACTACCGACGCTTCTGTGGCTACGGTTAGTTCAACAGGATTGATTCGTGCAATCAGCGATGGTGCATGCTTTATTAAAATTATAAGCAGCGAAGGTTTAGAAAAATCGCTACCTGTAGATGTAATAAAAAGTTTGCCGATTGAAGGGATGGCAGTGTCCAACAAAGCAAATCTTACAACGGTAGACTCTCTTCCAATACAAAAAGGAAAAACAATAGCGTTGGGGGCAACTCCTATACCATCGAATTTCAATGAAAAAATTCCTTTTAACCTCATTTGGGAATCTTCAGATGAAAACGTTGTAATAGTTGATGAGAATGGAATAGTAACACCTGTTTATTTCGGTAATGCCGAAATCACAGTCAGCGTTGCTGATAAACCTTCTGTAAAAAAGGTTATTCCCGTTGAAGTTTTGGAGAATCCTATAACGGCAATTAAAGTGGAGGGTGGTTTGGTTTTGACGCTGAATGTAAAAGAAAGTGTAATTCCCATTATAACGCCGTCCGACTACGCAGTTAGAGATTCTTCTCTCGTTTGGGAATCTTCCGATGAATCCATCGTGAAAGTGAAAGATGGCGAGATTGATCCGGTTGGTATTGGTTCAGCTATAGTTACTGTTTCACTTAATAGTAACCCTAATATAAATGCAGAGATACCAATAATTGTTGGATTAAACCCCCGCTTTCTCGACCGCACAAATTGGGCAATTATTGATTGGAATTCATGTATCAGTGAGGAACCCCAATATGTAGGTCTTAATCGTATTCCAGAAAAAATGCTCGATGGGAATACAACCACTTTCTGGGGATCGAAATGGGATGATCCCAAACCGCTTCCTTATTATTTTATCTTCGACATGAAGAGTGCGTATAAGATATACAAAATTAGTTTTACTAAGCCCACCAACGACGCCTGGAGGGGAAACATTAAAAATGGCTATTTTGAGATCAGCAATGATAATGTCACTTGGACGAAGTTGTCCGATTGGAGTGTTAGCAGCAATACACCACGTACACACACTTTCACCCAGGATGGATCTTCAGCACGATACATCAAATTTGTAATTAGTGACTTTTTTGTTCCTACTAAAAACGGGGCACAATGCGATATAGCCGAATTTAATGTGTTTGGGGAAGAATAGCGTGAAAATGCATGGAAATGGAAGTGTTTGGAAAGGGATCTCTTTTCCAAACATCTTCCTTTCATAAAAACTAACTTCAGTTAACTAGACAAGTATGCAAAATAGACGTGAATTTCTAAAAAAAATGGCTATAGGCACTGTAGCTCTTAATTCAACACCTTCATTCCTCTCGGCAACAAGAGGTAAGTTAGCCAAAGAGGTGAAAATGTCGATATCTCCCAACTCCTTTGTCAACATTGCTCTGATAGGCAAAGGTGGTATGGGTACCTCGGATACCCATACCGCCTTATCGGTAGACGGGGTAAAGCTTGTCGGCGTTTGTGATTTATATGATAAGCGATTGAAAGATGCCCGAGCGCAATGGGGCAATGATATTTTCGTCACCAAAGATTTTAGGGAGATCCTTTCCAGAAAAGAGGTAGATGCGGTGATTATCGCTACACCCGATCACTGGCATCAGCCGATAGCTATTGAGGCAATGAAAGCCGGTAAACATGTGTATTGCGAAAAACCGGTTATCCACAAATTGAGTGAAGGAAATGCCTTGATTGATGCGCAGAAAAAAAGCGGGGTGCTGTTTCAGGTGGGCAGTCAGGGCATGGCGTCTCTAGGGAATCGGGTAGCCCGGTTATTAATTCAACAGGGAGTTATTGGAGCGGTCAATTTTGTGGACGGCCAGTTTACTGCAGCGCCGGGCCAGCTTAACGCCTTTGTCGCTCCCCATGATGCCTCCGAAGAAACAATCTGGTGGAATCGATTCCTGGGAAACGCCCCTAAAATACCCTTTACTCCACAGCATTTCTTTGCATGGAGAAACTGGAAAGATTATGGTACGGGCATAGCGGGCGATCTGTTTGTACACGTCTTGGCCAGCATTCATTATATCATGGACGCCATAGGTCCCGAAAAGGTTTATACTACTGGCGGAATACATCATTACACAGACGGTTCACGTGATACACCTGATATCATGTTGGGATATTTTGATTATCCGAATAAAAATAATCTGGGAGCTTTCACTGTACAGTTAGGAGCTAACTACGTAGATGGCATTTCAAAGAAATGGGGAAGCATGGATTTCAGGATTATAGGTTCAAAAGGTTCATTGGATGTCGGCTGGGACAAAGTTGTCCTGAAAACAACAGAAGACGTAAATACCAAGGATTTTGAAATATTAGAACAATTGGGGCAGGAGATGAACGTTCCCGAAAAAGTATCTTCAAGAGAGTTTATCTTTACTGCTCAAGAAGGATACAGAGGTGGACATTATGACCATCATTTTAATTTCATCGATGGGATCAGGAATAACAAGCCTTTGACGGCAGACGTCCTCTTCGCTGTCAGAACGGCAGCTCCGGCACTGTTAAGCTATGAAAGCTATCTGCGGAATCAAGCAATCTTGTGGGACAGTACACGATTAAAAATAAAAAAATAAATATCTATGATAATTAAACCGTTTTCTCGGATAAAATTAAGTCTGACAATAACCGGAATACTTCTGATTTTGGCAAGCTGTTCTTCTACCAAGAGCAGCAGTACCCGTTATGAGTTATCCAAAAAAGAAAAAACAGAAGGTTACAAAATCCTTTTCGATGGAACTAACATGGATCAATGGACAAGTAACACCAACGAGTATATACTTCAGGATGGGTGTATCGTGATGCAACCCACCGATGGGTATGGGAACCTTTATTCTAAAGAAGAGTTCGATGATTTTATTCTGAGGTTTGAATTCCAGCTTACTCCAGAAGCAAATAGTGGGCTCGGAATCAGGCACAAAATGATTACAGGTGCAAATGGATACGATGGAATGGAACTGCAAATACTCGATAATTCAGCTTCCATCTATGATAACCTTAAGCCCTATCAATATCATGGATCCTTATATGGATGGCTTGCCGCCAAAAGAGGATACTTAAAACCCGTTGGGGAGTGGAACCATCAAGAAGTAATAGCAAAAGGCGATCATCTAATAGTGGTCTTAAACGGGAGTGTTATCCTCGACGGGAAAATCAAGGATCTCACCAAGGAGACACCCCCAGAAAAGGTGCCTCCCACGCTTTTTTATCAAAAAGGACATATTGCATTCTTAGGACACAATTCGGTTGTCAAGTTCAGAAATATAAGGATAAAAGAGCTGGAATAGTGAATCCGTGATGGTAAGTCTATTCGCCTTCCTGGGCCTTCTGTGAAGGCCCAGCAGGCTGTCTCCCGCAGATGTGGCTCACACGTGCCTT
>WARP01001218.1_pt1 | contig 11531 bp, 7 predicted proteins | sample 4769151 | NCBI WGS metagenome assembly WARP01 (sample SAMN08893023, study PRJNA449175) | gut metagenome | isolation source: rumen sample fed with dry roughage | host: cow | place: India: Nagpur | collected 2016 | reverse complement strand
AAGGGCTTTTTTTGTGCGTAATATCTCTATGCGTTCGCATGTTATGGCGGAGCTGGAGAGGGACACTTTCGAGTGTGTAGGTATCCGTTTGAGCCTATCGACCAACCCTTTTCAGCTTTGCCACCCTCACTTGGTCGTGAATGGTAAAGCTCCCTTAAATTCAAACGGAGCGCATTCTCATGCCTAATCAAATCAATTCTAAAAATACACCTAAAAAATACGATGCTGGCGATATGCACGACCTAGCTTCATTATCTGAATCAGATATGAACTGGATGTGTACAGCAATCAGCCATATCAGAAAAGAAGTATTGAAGTTAAACAAGCTGGCAGAGAGTGGAAAAGAAGTCACTCAATATCATTTTTCTGAATTGGTCACTCATTTAGATATGTATGAATATTTAGCAGAAGACCGCCACCGCAACCATGCTAAAGGGGCAGAAGCATATAAGGCTGAATGGGAGAAAATGAAAGGGGGTAGCCACAATGCTTGATTATGACCACCCCAAAGAACTAATAACACCCGATGACATTTTAAACGAATGCACACAGCTTGTATCGTTTAATGATGCTTATTCATCACATCCATTAATACAGCGTTTTGGCAGTCCAGAACAGCCGATCTATGTCGATGATGGCAATGTGGATATAAACGGCGTTACCTATGCACAGCCTTTGATTATGCCGATCTATAACGGACAGCTTGAGCATGTTCAATGTGCAGTCATGCAAGATGGGCAGCGTGTGGCTGTCATTCCTGATGGACTGGCTAAAGGTTTTGTAAGGTATGGTGACTTTGACCATGCCCAGCCTGTCATTATCACCTATGGCCTAGAGGCATTCTTTAAGATTGCCCAGACTGGGTACGCCGTGGCTTTGGTGTTATTGCCCAACCTATGCAGCAAACATCAAACAGAACTCAAGCCGTTTGATTTTGAGCAGATACAGTTTGTGATTAATCAGCTTTCACAGGCAGGCTATAAGCAGCTTTATCTACCTGCCACACCTGAGCAAATGCACCTCGAGCCATTCAAAGCATTGGAACAAAACACGGCTGTAAGATTGCTTAACCAGTATTTAAAAATGGGTGTGAGTGAGTTTTTTTATCAGTTCAATAAAGAGGATGGCACAGCCGAAATACTGGCGTTTCTTGATGAAGCGATAGAGGCTTTACCCGAAAAGACCAGTTTACCTAAAGGCCATTTAGCCAAGCCGTTCAAGATGGATGACAATTCATTTTTGTACATCATGGATAGTGGCTTATATCTGATAAAGGAAAAAAGGGATGATGACGGCGAAGTTAAGCAGACACGTACCTTTATTTCTCATTCTGCAATCATTTTGGGTGAAGCCCGAAGCCAGAACAATGATAACTGGAAGCGCGTTATTCAGTTCCACGATAAAGATAATACCTTGCACCGCCTACTCATCCCTTATGAGCATTTCATGGGTGAAGCACAGGAAGCATTAAAGATTATCGCTAATCATGGATTGATGCCACCGCGCCAAGCCTACAAAAAGAATGTATTTATCAATTACATTCAGGACTACCCAATAGAGCAGCGTTTTAGGTGTGTAGATCGTGCAGGATGGCATGGCTACTGTTTTGCTACACCCAATAAAACCTATGGCAATAGTGAAGATGAAGAACTGTTATTTCACAGTGATAGCAAAAGTCCCTATACCGCTTCGGGGAACTTTGCAGAATGGCAGGAACTAAGCCGACTCATTGAGCCTCATTCATTGGCTGTATTGGCATTCTCATGTGCATTCTCAGGCCAGCTTGTAACCCCACTGGCTATTGAAAGCGGTGGATTTCATATATACGGCACATCCACAGACGGCAAAAGTACCATCACTAAGGCATCGTGCAGCGTATGGGGCAACCCTAAGCATATATCGAAGTCATGGAGAACCACCGACAACGCTTTAGAGAATGAAGCCGAATTGAGAAATGACAGCTTTTTAAATCTGGATGAATTGCGACAGGCCACCCCTAAAGCTGTATCGGATATTGTCTATATGCTTACAGGTGGACAAGGCAAGGCCCGAAGCACCAAAGCAGGCAAGAACAAAGATTCTAAACAGTTCGGACTTATGTATACATCCACAGGCGAGATTACACTGGAAGACCATTTACGGCGTGGCAATATCGAACTGGATGCAGGCTTATTGCTGCGCTTTGCTCATTTACCTAGTGATGCAGGCAAAGGCTACGGCGTATTTGAGTGTATCAACTATGGCAGCAATTCAAGCGATGTGGGCAATCGAGTCAATGAGCTGGCATCAAAACATTATGGACATGCAGGCATCAAGTGGCTTGAGTATCTGACCAGCGATAAAGATACAGTTATGCAGCAGGCCCAGAACTTATTAGACAGCTTTGTTGAGCAGCATACCCAAGCAAAGAACGGACAGGCCAACCGTGTTTTGCGCCGTTTTGCATTGGTGGCGGTGGCTGGTGAACTGGCAACACAGGCAGGGATTACAGGATGGCAGCAAGGACGTGCATTCGAGGCTATAGCGCAATGTTTTAATACATGGCTGAATAGTCTAGGCAGTGGCGAGAACATGGAGGAAACAAAGATTTTGGAGCATATCAAAGCCTTTTTTGAATCCAACGGAACGAGCCGTTTTGAAGACTTAACTGTAATCAGACAGGCAGACGGCGAAGTTATCCGCCCACGTATTCATAACCGTGTCGGCTACTACGACCCAGAGGACAAAGTTTATCTTGTTTCGCCTACGATGTTTAAAAAGGAAATGTGTATAGGTATGAACGAGGCGAACGTCAAAAAGGTATTGATTAAACACGACTGGATAAAAGGATTTATTGAGGGAGATAAAAAGCTATACGTGAAGAAGTCTAGCAATACCCTACCTGATGGCACACGGCCCAGAATGATGCACTTTAGCATTGAGGCTATGCAGAACCTAGATAGCGAAATCTAAAAACAGATTTTACAATGTGGACGAAGTGGACATGGTGGACATTGGAATAATATTTATAGTTAATACTTTGTTATATATAGATATTATTATGTCCACTCTATATGAACATATATATTTTAATAGGTGGACATAAGGTGGACACGATTTATGGTAAATATATCTTGTCCACCTACTATAATTTTTATGTCCACTTTTTTCATATGCTGTTTTTCCTATTGGTGGACAGTATTAATTATTTAATATCAAACATATATAAGCACATGTCCACTTTGTCCACCATGTCCACCTAAAAATACACACATACAAGTACAAACAGATTAAGAGATTGAACCAATGGCAAACTTAAACAGAGTTACAGTAATGGGCGTTCTAGGTCGTGACCCTGAAACAAAGCAATTTCCCAATGGTGGCAGCGTTACTACTTTCAGCGTGGCGACTACTGACCACTGGAAGGACAAGACCACAGGCGAACGTAAACAGGCTACAGAATGGCACAGGATTACCACCAGCAACCGTTTAGCCGAGATTGCCAGTAAGTACCTCAAGAAAGGCGGAAAGGTTTATATTGAGGGTTCATTGCGTACAAGGAAGTGGAAAGACCAAAGCGGTGCAGATAGGGAAGTGACAGAGATTAGAGCCGATGAGCTGCAATTGCTTTAATCGAAGCTCCCTAAATATGGGGAGCTTTTTTATTGGCTGAGTGGTCATTATCACCATACAGATTCAACCATCATGGAAATCGTGATAACCGAATGAGTAGCTTTAGACAGCTTTAGATCGGTGCAGTCTAATTAGACAAAACGCAATTTTGCGTTTACCTGTAAAAACAACAAATTATATTCACCTGGCATGAATGCTCAATTTTGAGCTTTGCTTTGATAACAATAAGTTGAATGCACCCTACTGGATTTCAAATCCGAAAGGGTGGCATTTGAAATGCTACCCATCTAAGGCATGATGACAATTAAAATCCATGCAAAAAAAAGCCCACTACAGGAAAGACAACGTGGGCTTATAAACAATTAGCCATGGAGTAGGCAATTGAGAAACTACAGCAGTTTCTGTTGATTATTTTGTACACTATTCAAATAATATTCAGTGGCGAAATATATCAAAAATTCAAATAATGTTAATTAAATCAAATTGTTAGATAAACTTAATTAATAGTTTACTTAAATTAAAATTTATACCAAATAGCTAAACCTAGTCATAAGTTAGTTATTTTTAGCTATACAACATACCTTTAATTTACCTTGACAGCACCCCACCAAAAAGCACCATAAAAACAATGTCAAAGCCTTACTATATAAGCATTACAGCCATTTTATTAAAACTGCATTTCGTCAAGCTACGTCAAGCAAAACAAATCAATTTCGTGTCTCTACGTGTCGCAAAATCTTGTACGACAAGCCTTTTGTATTTGTTGGACAAGGTACTCATAAAAACACCTATAAAAATGCACTCAAAGCCAAGCTATGCAAAGGGTACGGCGGTTTAGTATGGCTTTGATTCTGTCAAACTACGTCAAACAAGAAATGCGGTTTTGTCATGCTAAATATCTCAAAATTTACTTTGACAAGGTACGCCGTAAATATTCTATAAAAAGAGAAGTACTTTAAAGGCTAGTAAAATAATAAAATTGACAATATTAAAAATTACAAGTAGTTTGCTTGTAATGTTTAATATTACAGGTTGAAAATATGAATAATAGAAGTAATAGTGGCAAGGCGACAGCTGCGAAAATGACACCCGAACAACTTAAAGAGCGTTCAAAAAAGGGAGTGGAAGCAAAAAAGGCTAAAGCTAATTTACCTAAAGCATCCTATACAGGTGAGTTAAAACTTGGTGATATCTCTGTACCATGTCATGTTTTAGATGGTGAAGTCCGGGTTATTTCAGGGCGAGGATTACAAAATTCTTTAGGATTTTCAAAGGATTCATCCGGGTTAGCACTTCAATCAATTGTTCATTCAAAGTTACGTCAATTCATGACTCAAGAAACCATAGATAAACTTGAGAAACCAATTCAGTTTGTAAGGGTTGGAAGTGGAGGTTCACAGCCTGAAACTAATGGGTATGATGCAACAATTCTTATTGATATTTGTGATGCTTTTATGCAAGCAAATAGGGTAGAAAATTTATTAACTGATATTCAGAAAACTTATGCCATACAAGCTGAAATAATCATTAGATCGGTTGCTAAGGTTGGGATAATTGCCTTAGTTGATGAAGCAACAGGCTATCAAGCTGCTCGTGAAAAAAATGCTTTAGCAAAAATACTAGAGTCATTTGTCGCAAAAGAATTACAGCCATGGCTCAAAACATTCCCTGATGAATATTACAAGCAAATTTTCCGACTGTATGGCCTTGAATATCCACCAAAAAAAGCTAATTTTAGACCAGGTTTTATAGGTACTCTCACAAATGAGGTAGTATATGAGCGCCTAGCTCCTGAATTACTACCTGAATTAAAAAAAGAAGCTGACAAAATTGAAAAGAAAGTTAGATTACATCAGTTTCTAACTAGTGATGTTGGACATCCAAAACTTCGTGAGCATTTAGCTTCACTTATAACACTAATGAAATTATCAAGTTCACCAGAGGAGTTTAAGCAAAAGGTTAATTTAATACATCCTAAATTCGGAAATACATATGAAATGGAATTATAATAAAGATGATTAGATTAATTACATCCAAGAAGAAAAGCCTCAACTCATCAACGTAATACGTGCTATTTCCACCATTCCAACTAAGTAAATTTATTTTGCTTTACGACATGTCTGTATAAATTGCTATGTAAGCCAAGCGCAGAAAGGTATACAGACATTTTATTAATTTCAATCCGTAAAGCTACGTAAAGCAAGAAATGTGAAAATGTTTCTATTTGATCAAGGTAAATGGCTTATTTCATCTAAGTACATCTAAGTAATTTTTGTTTTACGGCGTATTTATGAAAAATGCCATCTATGCCAGTCATAGCAAGGCATACAGCGATTTAATCACTTTGATTTGGTAAAACTACGTAAAACAAAACAGCTTTAAATTATTCTCTACGGCGTTTATCTAAATTTCTTTGATGGGACACCAGTAGAAAGACCCTTAAAATGACCTCTAAGCTATATGCAGCAAGGTTTACCGCTATTTTGAGGAAATCCCATTTCATCAAGTTTCATCAAGGAAAGCCCTTGTTTTGTATAGCTACGTAAAGAATTTTTTGTTTTACGACCTTCTCGTAAAAGTGCCATCAAAACCACGCTCAAATATAAGCACAGAAAGGTTTACGCCGTTTGTGACAAAAACCGATCTTGTAAAACTACGTAAAACAAATATTAGGTTTTATTAGGTTTTGAATGTCTAGTTTTGTGAGGTTCGAGCAGCAACTGGAATATAGTATTTTGCAGTAGTCAGAACCATAACAATTGATAACAACCACAAGTTTTGACAGGTTCTAATTTCAGGTTTTATCAGGTTCAATCGTTGGGTTTTGCTGGGTTCAAATGTCAGGTTCTGACAGGTTCAAAGCGTTTGAATGTCAACAAATGTCAACACCCTGGGCATCTTTTTAATATTAGGTTTTATAAGGTTCCACACCATGACGGCGCAAAATTGCATTCGCTAAACTCAATAGCAATAAACTACGAAATTTTCGTACAGTGCCGATGCTCAAAAGTGAGCAATATCTCTTAACTGCCTTAAAAGTGTAGTAAGCGGATCGGGGAGCATTCACCCACTGGGGGATATGAGCAAACTTACTCACATTTAAAACGCGACCAAGTTAATTCGGCATTTGAAATGCGAATATTCGCTGAGTGAGTTGCTTAAAGTCACTACTTCATACATTAAAGTCACTAGTTGCTTCACCACAAAATGCAAGATTCTAAATCTGACCCCATTGGCATTCTAAATGTGGATGGGTACGCATTTTAAATATGCTGTTTTGGTGCGTACTGACTGCGTACCATGTACCAGTGCGTACCTGATCCACTAATAAGAGGAGCAGCTTTAAATACTCTATTCCGCTTCAATCAAATGATGGGAGCGAAAAAACACAGCAAACCGATACACCAGTGCAGGCAATATTTAAAATAAAAGGCGTGGGCGTGCGAGGGGAGTTATTTTTATATTAATTTGACTCCCGATATAGCAACTAAACCCGAAGAAAATAGGCCAGCAACATATAATTTGTACACTGTCATGTACACTAGGTTTTTTATATAAAATTTAATAAATATAAAACAATTACTTAGGTAATTTGTTCAATTGTCGCCACCCCACCAAAATTCTTTCCGAAGTAATCCGTCGGAATATAAAAAAGCCTTTAAACTCAATGTTTAGAGGCTTTTTTTATGTCTGTTTGTCCGATATTGTCTGATCTCATTTGACCCCATATTTGCTCTTTGTGGGTAAATATTGGGAAAATTTACCCAGAAATTAATACATCAATTATGGGTAATCGACATGCCACTTACAGATACTGAATGCAGAAAAGCACAGCCGAAAGACAAACAGTATCGTCTTTCAGATTCACATGGTTTATCTCTAATCATTACCACCAAAGGTCAAAAATATTGGAATGTGCGCGTCACTGTCCATGGTGAACGTAAGTCTGAATCGCTTGGCCCATATCCAGATTTAAGTTTAAAAAAGGCAAGGGAACTAGCATACGAGCTTAAGCATCGATACTCACGTTCAGTATTGCATGAAGACTTAAAGCCCTATTTTAAAGAAGTTGCAGAAGATTGGTTCAATAATCAAAAAGAAACCTGGTCATCCAAACATATCAGTAATGTACGAGCTTCATTGGATGAGCTTTATATTACTCTTGCTAATAAGCGTATTAATCAGATTCAGGCTCCGGAGATTTTGCAAATCATTAAGAAGATTGAGGCAAGAGGCTCGCTTGAAATTGCAAAACGTACTTTATCTCGTTGCGGTATGGTCATGAAATATGCAATTGCGCATGGCTATCGTTATGATAATCCGGCAGGTGATCTGGTTTATGCTCTCAAGAATAAAAGAGTCAAAAACCTGGCTTCGCTTACTGCCTCTGAAATGCCTGAATTTTTAAGAAAGATAAGAGCATACCCAAGTGATGATCAGACACATCATGCGATTATTCTGATTATGCTGACAGGTGTTCGGGTTAGTGAATTGCTACAAGCACGCTGGGAAGAATTTGATCTGGAAGGGCGTAAGTGGGATATCCCTGAAGAGCGTATGAAGAACCGTCTTCCGCATCGTGTACCGTTGACGGACATGATGATTGCTGAGCTAAAGGCTTTGAGGCTTACTCATAATCAGGAACTGTTATTTCCACATCGTTTAAATAACAAAGAATCAATGCGTAGTGAGTCTATTTTGGCTGTGATCAAACGTTCAGGCTATACGGGACGAATGACCACACATGGTTTTAGATCTCTATTCAGTACTGTCGTAAATGAATCGAATCTGTTTAATCCAGATGCCATTGAGCGCCAGCTTGCTCATGTGCCGCAAAATAGAATTCGCTCGGCCTATAACCGAGCGCAATATTGGGATGAAAGGGTAAGGTTGATGGAGTGGTACGGGGAGCAGGTGAGGGAATGGATGGCTCAGTAAAGAGCCTTCCCTTCATCATCACACATTTCAAGTAAATACGATTCATTAATTAATTCTTCAAGTATTTCACTCTCACTCTTGTTTTTAAAGAGCGCAAGTTTTTTTAAATTTCTTTTCGCTTGTTTTGTGAGAGGTAAGTGGTGTTTTGTCTTGGTTTTTCCTGCATCTCTAAATTTTTGCATACTCCATGATTTTCGCATTCTTTCAATGAATTGTGACTTTTCATCATAAAGAAAGGCCTTATAACAATCTAAAGATGTAGATATTATTAGAGAAGGATCATAGCTGTGGATCGTATCCACTGTAAAAAAACTTATTAATCTATGTTTCGATTGTAAGTATTTTATAGCCCATTCAGTTTGATTCGTATTACTGAAATCAATCCATTTTAACTGGGAATCTTGTGTTTTATGTCTGTTATATGTTCTTAAAGCAATGTTTAAATCATTGATTTTTTTATCATTAGAGATAGGTGCTGTATCTATAAAATAAATTAAGTAATCATAACGTGATTTTGTTAGGGGTAATATTAAGGTAGAACTAGAAACATAATCTAATATAAATAAAATTTTTCTAAAATCGTTTTTGTTAATCATCTCGAAATTAAATTCATTAATAAGGCAAGAATCTAGAATGTTACAGATAGTCTCATGAGAAATTGAACTTGATGTACAGTAGCTTTTAATTAATTCAATCTTATAACTTCTATTCGTATTACATATAAGTTCATATTTATTAAAAATATTAAAGTGACCCAATAAAAAATCACATTCTCTGTCTCTTAAATTTCCTATTAAGTCATCAATATTATTGATTAGCATTCCATTCTTTATAAGCAATTTAGATATATCTCTATTAAAATTATTATTGTTTTTAAAAGATATTTTAGATTTATTCAAGTGATACTTTAGTGGTATTTTGGTGGTATTTTAGTGGTATTTTAGTGGTATTTTAGTGGTATTTTAGTGGTATTTTTATTTTGATTATTTATTTATAGTATTATAAAACAATAACTTAATTTAATAATATTGCTTATTATAATGAATAATATAGGTTTGGAAAATACCTAATATTTTAGATAGGTGGTGCTGCAACAGTAGGTTGTACATGTAGAGGAAATATTGGTCACCATTATGAAAGTAGGTGATGATGAGAAAAATCGAAGAAATGTTACGTCTGAGCTTATGCCACCACACAGTACAATCCAGTTCAGGTGGTGATCTATAATTTTTCAGGATAGCTGTTCTGGCCCGTGTGCTGAAAACTTCCTGAAAGGCTGGCAGGGTCATTTGGTCTGGGATGATTAACAGTGGTTATAAAGTACGATTTAGATCAGGTCAGGTCATTGAGGTGGGTTGCATGGCACATGCACGTCGTAAATTTCATGAACTGCATGTGACTGGGAAAAGTCCGATCACTGAACAGGCATTAGTGCTGATTCAGAAATTATATGTGATAGAAGTAGAATTAAGAAAAAAGATGGATGGTACAGCGGAATACCGACAACAGCATAGTCAACCGGTCATGCAACAACTATATGAATGGCTCAACCAACATCAGCTGACGGCGCCATCGAGTTCTCCAACCGCTAAGGCAATCAATTGCAGTCTGAAGCGTTGGCAAGCCTTAAGCCGCTATCCGGATACAATCTGCCCATTAACAACAATTGGGCTGAGAACTCAATGCGCCCCGGGCCTTGGGACGAAAGAACTAGCTGTTTGCTGGCTCGCTGCGCAGTGGTCAGCGAGCTGCCAATATCATGACTTTAATCCAGTCAGCAAAACTGAATGGCTTGGATCCGTATGCCTATTTAAGTGATGTGCTGAAAAGGCTACCAACACATAAAGTGACCCAAATAGAATAACTGCCGCACCGCTCGAAATCTGACCAAAATTAAAAATAGGCATGGGGTTCAGCGGACGCTTACACTAACTACACGCTTGTCTTTAAAAGTTAACTTTAGCTTCAAAAAAATTATGAATGATAAGGGTGGGCTGGGTTGTCTTTCTTATGGTCGTTGGCTACCCCGTGTTTTTAAGTTATTCTCTTAATGGGTTTTTATAATTATATATTTAATTTAATAAGAATTGAAAAACATCTAATCCATTCATTTGCTTACATAGAGCTTTACCATTGAACTGGTCTCACTGCTTATGGCTAGCAGTGATAGATAAGAAGCTCATAAAAAAATACATAGCATGCTTAGGTATGATTAATAACCTAAGCGTGATGAGCATGTTTGATACTTCATTATTTTACAATGAGTCCTATGTGATGACTCAAATTGATCTTTTTATAAGAAAAATCCCTTACCACGGGATTTTGTTGAAAGAGTTCAGGAAAACTCTATCTGAATTAATTGCACCCTTTAAATTTCATTATAAGCCAGGACTATCTTATTGCCTATCTATCAGACTATTTTCGGATATAGTTGTTTTAATTGATAGAAAGTTGGAACTAGATGGATTTGGTATAAATTATAATACAATTATGTACTTAGATGATAATTTAACTAAAGCTCTTATTGGGGGCATAAAGGACCAAAGATCTGCTCTGAAGGCAGATACAGAAAAGTTAGAAAGACAGGAAATCTCAAACCGTGAGTCTTTAAAAGAATATATAAATCAACTTATACAGCATTATGCAAAATTACTTTTTGTGAGAGTTGATCTTTATTTTGATGAGGAGGGAGCAAGAGACGTATCAATGATTGAATTTGCTCAACATATGAAAACCTTGAGAAGTAGAATATCAAATCAGGATGGTTGTTTTTTTGGTTTACAGGGATATGCTTGGGCAGTAGAGCAGGGGGAGCGCCGAGGATATCATTGTCATTTACTACTGATCTACGATGGCCACAAGCGTCAAAGTGATTATTACTTGGCTTCACAGGTAGGTGACTGTTGGAAAAATCTTGTCAATGAGGGGGGTGATTGTTATACATCCAACCATTCTAAATCCATAGGTATCTACACAATTTC
>WARP01000100.1_pt1 | contig 11533 bp, 9 predicted proteins | sample 4769151 | NCBI WGS metagenome assembly WARP01 (sample SAMN08893023, study PRJNA449175) | gut metagenome | isolation source: rumen sample fed with dry roughage | host: cow | place: India: Nagpur | collected 2016 | reverse complement strand
TTCACCTCTTCACTGTTGTAATCGGCATATGTCCATCGAAACGCCTGGAATGCATGGTTCTCATACTGCAACGTCACTTCGGCGTAGATGCCGTCGCAAAGCGGGATGCGATGACTGCGATTCTTGGTGGTTGCGAGAATGAGGTTCTCCAAAGAGAGCAGCCCGGGATCGAGATTCACCCGACGCCCGATGTCGTTGCGGAACAGGTCCTCAAGCGCATTGGTCTCGATTTTTATCGTACTCAATCGTGCGGGATCGACAAGGGTCCTGAATTGCAGGTAACAGCGATGGGGCTTGGTCCCCATCTCCCGGTCGTAATAATCAGTATAGGTAAAGAGTGTAAGGGGGCTTTGGTTCAAAACAGGGCCGTACTGGGTTTCAAGACGAGTCACAACCGTGTCGAGCAGACCTTCATTTTCCAACAACACCCCCATGACCAAGGATCTGGGGGTGAAGGAAGCAACCCGTCCCATCTTACAGATTTGAGGTGAATGTTCCGAGAACTCGAACCGAAAGGCAGAGCTCGGACAGTTCAGCCAATGCAACGTCGAAGGCCCCGCTTTCACCGAGCTCGGTCTCGACGAAGAACGAGTATTCCCAAGGTTTGCCAGGTATCGGGCGGCTTTCCAGCTTCTTCATGTTCAGACCATGCTTTGTTAAAACCAACAGGGCCGCGAACAGGGAGCCCGGACGATCGGGAACCGTGAACCGAAGGGAAGCACGGTTGACAGCGGCCGTAGAACGGAATACTGCACTGCGCTCCTCGCGGCAGATAATGTAGAAGCGGGTATAGTTGCGGGGGTTGCTTTCGATGCCTTCACACAGGATTTCCATCCCGTACACCTTGGCCGCGGGAGCGCCGGCGATAGCGGCTTTGGTGGGATCCTTTGCATCCTTGACATACGCTACTGCACCGGCGGTATCGAAAAACGGAATAGCCTGGGCGTAAGAGAGTTCATGTTGCAGGTACTCGGTACACTGTGCAAGCCCTTGTGGATGAGAGTAGACCTCTCGAAGGCTCCCTATGTTCGAGCCGGGAAGGCCGATGAGATTATGGATGATCCTGATCTGCTGCTCCCCTACCACCTGGATGGCCTGATGTCGGTCCAACAGGTCCAAATTCTCATAGATGGTACCACCCAGCGTATTTTCCAGGGGAATCATGCCGTAGGCGGCCTTGCCCTGCAGCACGGCCTCGAATACATCGGAGAAGGACTTGCAGGGAAGCACATCGGTCGACTCGTCAAACGCCCTGCGGATGGCAAGCTCGCTGTACGCACCCCGCTCTCCCTGAAAGGCAACCACCAGGTGGTCGCTTACAGGCGAAGCTGTTGGATTCAGGGCAAGTGATTCGGGAACAATACGCGGTATGCGCTCCAGAGATTTTCCGACAACGGCACTGAGCGAGTGCAGGTCACGCATCAACTTCTCAAACTGGGAAGGGTAGAGAGACTGGGGGCCGTCGCTGAAAGCCTTTTCCGGGTTGTTATGCACCTCGACGATCAAGCCGGAGGCTCCGCTGGCGATCAAGGCAAGACTCATCGGACTTACCATGTCCCTCAACCCTGTTGCATGACTGGGATCGCCGATGACCGGCAGATGGGTCATCTTCTGCACCACGGGGATTGCAGAGACGTCCAAGGTGTTGCGGGTAGCCCGCTCATATGTCCGAATGCCCCGCTCGCACAGGACTATCTGGTCGGTTCCGCTGGCCATCAGGTACTCGGCAGCCATCAGCCATTCTTCGATCGTGGCGCACAAGCCGCGCTTGAGCAGCACCGGCATGCCGGTCTTCCCGACCGCCTTCAACAGTTCGAAGTTCTGCATGTTCCTCGCACCGATCTGGAACATATCGATGTACTTGGTCATCATGGGAGCATCGGAAGGATTGACGATTTCGGTGGTCACCGGCATGCCATAGGTTTCTCCGGCTTCCTTGAGGTACTTCAGCCCCTCTTCACCCAAGCCTTGGAAAGCATAGGGACTGGTACGGGGTTTGAAGGCCCCGCCGCGAAGAATCACTGCTCCCGCTTCACGCACCGATGCCGCAATGCCCATGATCTGTTCACGCGACTCAACGGCGCAGGGCCCTGCTATGATCGCAATGCGGTTACCGCCGATTTTCACCTTGCCGACGGTAACAATGGTATCCTCTTTCTTCAGCTCACGCGAAGCGAGCTTGTATGGTTTGCTGATGGGCACGACATTGGCCACCCCTTCGAGCAGCTCAACCTCACGGATATCGAGGGTGCTCTGCCCGACGGCACCGAAGACAGTCTCTTCCTGCCCAACGATTTCCTTGACGGTGTAGCCCTTCTCCACCAGAAAGGATCTGATCGACTCTTTCTGCATTTCGCTGATTTGTTTTTTCAGTACGATTATCATGAAAATACGCTAGAGCGTAACCATAAAAAGGTCAAGTGAGCGTTGCTTTTTTTGTTGTGGCATGGTAGGCCCTAGAGTATGAATGAACAGTATTGGGATAATCTTTTTGAACAATTCAGAAAAGCCATTGAAGCTGAGGGACAGATACTGCCCTCCGTCTCCATAATCGCCGAGCGGGAGCATGATCCCTTCCGGGTATTGATCGCCACCCTCATTTCGCTCAGAACCAAGGATGAGGTCACCCTTGCAGCAAGCCAACGCCTCTTTGCACTGGCCGGTGATCCCCATGCCATGGCCTGTCTTTCCGAACAGGCCATCCAAGAGGCCATCTATCCGGCAGGATTTTATAAAACCAAGGCTAAAAACATACGCTTGATTTCACTGCGATTGATTGAACAGTATGAGGGCAGGGTTCCCGATACCCAACACGAGCTGCTTGCACTGCCGGGAGTGGGCATCAAGACTGCGAATCTTACGTTGAATCTGGGGTATCAGATCGATGCAATTTGCGTGGACTGCCATGTCCATCAGATCGCAAATCGTCTTGGCTGGGTACATACCAAAACGCCAGAGCAGACTGAACTTGCCTTGCAAGAGGTCATGCCCAGACGTTTCTGGATACCGCTGAACGAGCTTTTGGTGCGTTACGGTCAGCTCATCTGCACTCCTGTCAGCCCATTCTGCAGCAAGTGCCCTCAAGCGCAGCGCTGTCCGAAAATCGGTGTTGGTCGCAGTCGTTAATAGCAGGAACGTACCACGCTTGCAACCGATTCAGCCTTCCCAAGGGTGTAGAAATGCACCCCCGGTACTCCATGGGCAAGCAGGTCCTTGGTCTGAAGCGTACACCAATGCACCCCGATCTCACGAATCTCGGAGAGCTTGGTGGCCTTTGAGAGCAGTTCCACCAGCTCCGAGGGAAAGTCGACATGGAAGGTTTGGGGGATGGTGGCCAAATCCCGTTTGCTCCCGATGGGCTTGAGCCCCGGGATGATGGGAACGGTAATACCGGCTTTTCTGCAGGCATCGACGAAGCGGTAGTATACCGCATTGTCGAAGAACATCTGGGTGACAATGTAGTCGGCACCGCAGTCTACTTTGTACTTCAGCATCTCGATATCGCGTTCCAGGTTCGGAGCCTCGGCATGCTTTTCGGGATAGCCTGCAACCCCTGTGCAGAAGTGGGTCTTCTGGGCATTCTGCAAATCCTGGTCCAGGTACTTTCCCCGGTTCAAATCCCTGATCTGGGAGACCAGCTCGCTGGAGTGTTCATACCCTCCCTTGACTGGAACAAACCGCTTCTCCCCGTTGGGGGGATCACCGCGAAGTGCAAGTACATTTTCAATACCCAGGAAGTTCAGCTCAACCAGGGCATCCTCCAGCTCGTCTTGGTCCATGCCACCGCAGATCAGGTGTGCCACTACCGGAATATTGAAGGTGTATTGGATCAAGGCCGAGAGGGCGATGGTCCCCGGTCTTTTTCTCACCGTCCTGCGTTCCAAAAGGCCGTCGGGACGTTCGATGTATACAACTTCCTGCTGATGGTTGGTGACATTGATATACGCCGGCTCGAAGCGGGAAAGCTGACGTATTGTCTCCAAAAGAGTCTGGACATCACCACCCTTGAGGGGAGGTACCAGTTCGAAGGTGAAAAGAGGGCGCTTCGCTTGGTTGAGTATATCGATTACTTGCATGGCATCAGTATTCCATACCACTGAGCAGTGTGGCAAGCGTCTCTATCGACACCCCTTTTCTCCTTGCATACAGGGCTTTCTGCTCTTCACTTACCTGCTTTAAGGCAAAGTAACGAAGATTTTCCCCTCCGATGAGCAGACCGCATACCGATGAGGGTGGATCCATGGCAAAGCTCTCGGTCAGTCGGACTTGAATGGTATTTGTCACATCCAGCAGGGAGAAAAGCGTTTGTTTCTCGCTGTGGTCGTTCCAGGACGGGTAGCCGGGAGCCGGTCTTATGAATGAGAGCTCATTAGATCCCCACAGCCGCTTCAATTGGATTTGGGCTTGCTCGGCCAATACTTCGGCCAGCCGGTCGGCAAGCAGCTTGAGGCTGAGCATCTGCATGGTTTTTCCTTCGGCTTCCAATTGCTTCAGATAGGGCTCGAGGCTCAGCGATGAGGTGGAAACAAACAGTCCCACCGTATCATCGACTGCGATGAAATCCGCCAGACAGAGTCCGCTTTCCTCGTCACGAAGGAAGAAGAAGGAAGCATCACCCACCTGCACCTGCAAGCGGTCGCTGGAGGCAGGAAACAAGCCATAGACGATTTTGCATCCGGTTTCGAAGAGGCGGATAACCTCGATCTCGGCAAGAAGATGCTTCGCCTCGGCAATGAGGTTCCTTCCCTCCTCGCTGTCAAACGGGACTTTCCATGCAGAACAGTACATGCGCCAATTGATGCCGGCTGTCAAATCACCAAGATGGAAATCGGTCTTGGTAAACACCCCATAGGTCCTGGCTTTGGATCCCGTCTGCTTCTGACTGCTCTTCTGTAGAGACTCTGCATAGGCCGATTGAACCTTGGCTCCATCCTTGGGCACGTGATGAGCTTGTCTCAGGTCCTGGTAGACAGCATTCAAACCTCGTTTATAGGCTTCCTTATCCGGACCCACCACCTGCTTGGCAGCCAAGGCCATTGCCGATGCATCCTTGGTCTGGATAACCGAGGCAGAGTAGAGGACCGCCAGCTTGACGGCAGTATGGATTTCACTGGTGGTGGCTCCCCCCACAAAAATGGGAATGGAAGAACCCTTTTGCTCAAACAGCGTAATGACAGCCTCCATCTCTTTCAGCGATGGAGTGATCAAACCGCTTAAGCCGACCAAGTCCGCCTTGTTGGCGACCGCGGCTTCCCAGATAGTCAGGGGAGGTACCATGACTCCAAGGTCGATCACCTCAAAGCCGTTGCATCGAAGGATTAGGTTGACGATGTTCTTGCCGATGTCATGCACATCACCCTTGACTGTCGCCATCACCGCAACCGGCCTCTTTTGACTACCTGATTCATTGTTATTCTGCTTTAAATACTCTGCAATACGCGGTTGGAGGATATCAACAGCAAGCTTCATCGTCCGTGCACTTCGTACCACCTGAGGGAGAAACAGCTTACCCAGACCAAAAAGCCGGCCTACCTCCTTCATCCCATCCATCAGCGTTCCTTCCACCAAGGTCAGAGGATCCTCCGCTTCAAGTTCCTTCAGGTCCTGCTCCAGATACGTGTGGTCTCCTGCAAGGACGGCGTCGAACAGACGCTCGCCTGCACTTCGTTCTTTACGGTCGGCCGTTTTGCTCTGCGGACTCTCATCCTCCTGCATCGCCAGTGCAAGAGCAATCAGATTGGCGCGGTTCTGCGCCAGGTCCTCATCCTCTGCAAGCAGGGCTTTCTCGATGATGGTACGCGTCTTCTCGTCCAAGCGCTCTGCATCCAGAAGAGAAGCAGGGTTGATGATTGCCATATCCAGGTCTGCAAGAGAGAGCAACACGGCATGCATCGCTGTCCTGACCTTCTCATTGCCCCTGAAGGAAAAACTGAGATTGGAGACCCCGCCGCTTGTATGGCACAAGGGATAGCGCCGCTTCAGCTCTCGCGTGGCAAGGATGAAATCACGGGCATAGGTGTCATGCTCTTCAATACCGGTGGCGATGGAAAGCACATTAGCATCAAAGATGATGTCCTGCTCCCTGATACCAGCAGAAAGGAGCAAGGCATGGCTGCGCTCGGCAATGGCCATCTTTCGCTCATAGGTGGCAGCCTGCCCCTCTTCGTCAAAAAGCATGACCACCATGGCATGCCCGTAACGGGCAATGTGCTTGGCATGGCTGACGAAGCTTTCCTCACCTTCCTTCAGACTGATGGAGTTTACTATTCCCCTGCCCTGCACTTCACCCAGGGCTTCTTCGATTACCGACCAATCGGAGGAGTCGATCATCAAGGCCGCCTTGCTCACCGAGGGATCGCCGGCGATATGACGTAAAAACGAGCGCATGCTCTCTTTTGCATCAAGCATGGAGGCATCCATGCAGATATCCAAAACCCGGGCGCCCTGGGCTACCTGCAGACGGGCAACGGCAAGAGCCTCCTCCCACTTCTCCTCTTTGATCAGACGGGCAAATTTGCGTGAACCGGCGACGTTGGTACGCTCCCCGATTACCAGCAGGGTGTTCTCTTTGACGGTGATTGCATCGAGACCGCTGAGCTGCAAGGCATGAGGAGCTTGAGGCTTACTTCTGGGTACTGCCTGCAGGGAGGCTTTCTTCAGAGCGGCAATATGGACCGGGGTGGTGCCACAGCAACCTCCAAGAATATTGAGCCTTCCTTCCTCCAAGAGTGGTGAAAGCTGGGTTTCCATCTGCTGCGGGGTAAGGGTGTAATGCCCCTCCTTATCAGGAAAGCCTGCATTGGGATGGGCGGAGACGTAAAACGGGCAGATTGCATCAAGCTCCTGCAGGAGGGGAAGCATCTCCTGTGGTCCGGTCGAGCAGTTCAGCCCCAGGCTGAAGAGGGGAAACGCTCCAAGACTTGTTACAAATGCATCAAGGGTCTGACCGCTGAGGGTTCTCCGGCTTTGGTCGCTGAAGGTGACGCTGACCATAATGGGAATGGTCCTTCCCTCCTCACCCATGGCATCGAGGCATGCGAGGATGGCACTCTTGGCCGCGAGCGTATCGAAGACGGTTTCGATCAGAATCAGATCGACGCCTCCTTGGACGAGCACACGCGCCTGCTGGAGGTACATGGCATGGAAAGCGGAAAAATCACTCTGCCGATAGGCGGGGTCCTCCACCTTCGCAGAGAAGCTGAGTGAGCGGTTGGTCGGTCCGAGGACTCCGGCGACGAAAGCGTAGCCGTCATTAGAGGACTCATAATCGGCAGCGGCTTCACGTGCAATTTCACAAGCTGCCTGGTTGATGGTCTGAACCTGGTCCTGCAGACCATACTCCGCCAGATTAAAGGCATTGGCACAAAAGGTATTGGTCTCGATGATATCGGCCCCTGCCTCAAGGTATTGCCGATGGATTGAGAATATCACCTCGCCACGGGTGAGGTTGAGCACCTCATTGCATCCAAAGGCGGCCAAGCCGTCGAGCGTGTAATCATCGATGCCCAATCCCTGACTTTGGATCATGGTCCCCATCGCCCCGTCAAGCAATACGATGCGCTGGGAAAGCAGGCTCTTCAAGTACTCCGTTCTATTCATTGCAGTATGCACCTCCAACGGCATCGATGTTCTCGAACCATAACTCTTACATATATCTATAGTGCATCCCTTGGTAAGGGGACATCAAGGTTCAAGCAGGCATCGGGGTCTGGTCTCACGCTTCCCGCTCATGGGAAACCTCGAAGAGTCGCAGAGGACAGGCTTGGGTGCACAGTCCGCATACCACACAAAGGGAAACATCAAAGACAAGCCTTGCCTCGGCGTTCAACCGCAGTGCCCTGGGGGAGCAGACAGCGGTACAGGCACCGCAGTGGATGCACCCATCCTCCCGGAAGAGCAGCTCCTTGACCATTTCCGAGACAATGACACCCATCTCTGAGAGATACACCACACTGGCATCCAGATTCTGTTCGGTTCCGCAGAGCTCAACGATGAGCTTGCCTCCCCGACCGCTGGCTACATCGGCATTAAGGATGTTGATGTCGACATCGTAGGAGCGGGCGAGTTTGCTGACGATCGGCTGCTCCACCAGGGTGGGAGAGAAGCGAAGGGCGTAGCGACGTTTCATTGCTCACCTCCTTCACGGGGAACCAAGGGTTTGACAAAACTTTCTTTGGGAAGCATTTGTACAGGCTCGGTAAGAAAAAATCGCTTTTCACGAATCCATTGACCTAAGAGTTCGGCAATCTCCCTGGCTTTTGCAAGCGAGGAGAGCGGAGCGGTTTTCACCACCTTGCCGTCAGGCAGCGTTACGCTTCCGCTGGCAAGCTTGGCGTAGGAGGTGGTTCCCACCGCCGGGTGATGTTCCTGCCCGTAGTCGAGTATGGTGGTCTCAATCTGTTCATTGGAGATGCTCAGATGCTTGGCCATCCTCTCATCAAGAACCGGAATGGGAATCCCGATACCGACAAAGAGCGAAACGCCGTATTTCTCATAGTAGGCTGAACGAATAAAATCGGCGGACATCTGTTTTGCATCACCGATCACCGCCAGCGTGGCTCCTGGAAGTTTGGGAATACCGTGCTCATTGCGCTCGCGTCTGGTATTGAACTGGGTACCGTTCCATACCACATACCCTTCGCTGCCGCCGAGGAAAATTCGGGTGCCGATTCCTATGGTCCTCAAAAATGGATCATTGAGCAAGGGACTGAGCTCACCGCTGGTCGAATACGTGATATTGCTGAAGCGGGGAAGAAGGCTTCCCATATAGGTGTATCGTATGCGATTGGTGCTGTTTGTCGCCGCTGCATAGTTCTGGTAGGCATTACGGGGATTGAAAAGGTAAAACTCATTGACCGTGTCTTTGTTGATCCAGGTATCGATCTCCTTGGTAGGATAGCAATCGGTGCCCTTGCCCCTGGCATGCAGGCGCACATCCTTGCCGCGGATAAGGTCCTCGATTACGTTCGCCCCGCCATAGGCGGGATCGAATTTCGATTCACTGGTTGCCCCGATGTAGGTGTCGACAGCGGCAAGCCCTTCATAGGCGCTTACCCCGTTGAGGGAAATTTCCTCCATCCTGATTCCCGGCGACCAGTGGCCGAAGTTGATGATCGCCCCGGAGGAGCACATCGGACCGAAGGTAGCTGTGGTTACCACATCCACTTCCTGGGCCAGCTCGGTGAGGCTTTTCTCCTTCGCCATAGCACTGAAGGCCTCGGCAGTGACCACCACCGCCTTTCCTGCCTTGATCTTCTCGTTGATCTGGGCAATCGTTTTTGCCATAAACGCTCCTCTATTCGCTGAACTCGACCCCCTCAAGGGTCAAGACCGGGATCAAATGATAGGCAGGAACCTCATAGGGATGGGTGTCCAAAAGGGCTTGGACTGCCTGGGCGGCATGCTCTTCATCAACGACCAATTCTAAACGCCACTCCGGTACTTGTTCAAGCGTTCCAACCTGCCCGAGAAAAGGAGAACTGCCTGCAAGGGGCCGAAACTGTCCGGTTCCCAAGGTTTGGAAGCAACATCGATCGTACCCGCCCATGATACCGGCCCCTGCACTGAAGACCGCCTCTTTCACTTCCTCCAGATGCGACTGGGGAACATAGAAAACCATCACGTACATCGTTGCATGCCTCCCGTATTACCCGTATGATACGCGTATGGTAAAGCTTCTGGTATTTCTGGGCAACCCGGGCAAGGTATATGCAAGAACAAGACATAATGTCGGCTGGATGGTTGCAGAGCATCGTCATCCCCAGGCAAGATGGAGTGAGAAGTTCCACGGCCTTGTGAGTTCGGACAATTCAACCAAGCTGCTCAAACCCTCCACCTACATGAATGAGAGCGGAAGGTCGGTTCGTGCCTGCATGGATTTCTACGGATACGCCATCGATGAGATTCTAGTCGTACACGACGATTTGGAACTGCCGTTCGGAACACTACGACTGCAGAAAGGCGGAGGACTGGGAGGTCACAACGGGCTGAAGTCCATCAGGGCCCATATTCAAAGCGATCAATTTTTCAGGTTGAGGATAGGTATCGGCAGACCGCAGCACGGCTCGGTTGCCTCCTTTGTGCTGGAACGGTTTACACCTGACGAGGAAATTTCCCTGCCGCTGGTCATCGATCTCGCAGAAAAAATGCTTACAGACGCATATTCTTCTCTACCAGTAACAAATACACTAGTCTAACAGTCCCCGTTTTTCAAGAAAGGGGTTACAACCAAGCGCTCTCATGGTATACTGGCATTACTGTTCAGGGATGGACCCACCCTCAGGGAGGCGTGATTTGATTACACGTGATTTTCGCATTTCAGTTCGTACCAGGACTGAAATGGATTTTTTTCCAGCGTTGTTCCCTTCGGATTCCGATCTTTCTTTGCTCTACAAGCAAGCCACGGAAATCGCACACATCTACAACAGCAAGGTAAAGGCAAAGGGGGGAAACGACTGGGTGTCAGCCGGCAAGCTCCATGCCACAGCGGTCCTCCACCAGCTCTATCAGAGTGTTCTCAGCCGATACCTCAGCGACAGCGAACCTGATTTCTTCACCCGCCTTACGGCCTTGATCAATAAGAACCATGCCGCCCAGGAGGTGCTGGCCTTCTACATGAAGGAGTTCCCGTCGCCGCTTTTGGTTCAGCAATCCCTTCCTTTGGATTTCTTCTATGAAGAGTCGCTTCGCGGCTACTTCCTTCATCAGGTAATGCAGGAGAATCCTGCCCTCATCATGGCTGCAAAGCCGTTCCTTTCACCCGAAGGACTCTCCTTCCCCCAGGCATCCCAGGCGGTTACCGCCCTGCTGGGTGGGTATACCAAAGCCTCCGCCGTCATGGGCAACAGTGACTCCGACATTTTTTCCTTCCTCACCCGTCCTGCAAAACTCTATCCGGATTCGTTGCTCGACCAGATCAGCTACATTCTTGAAGCCTGGGCGGACCTGATTCCCCAGAGCCTGAAGACGATGCTCCTCAGGGCAATCGACTTCGTGCAGGAGGAGGACAAGCCGCACTTCCCGCCGGTGGGCGCAGGCGGGAGTCCTGTGATGGTGGTTCCCGACTACAGCATATTCGACCATGAATACGAAGCCTTCACCGCCGACCGGAACTGGATGCCCAATGTCATCATGATCGCAAAATCGACTCTGGTCTGGCTGGACCAGCTTACCAAGGAGTACGGCTACCCGATCGACACGTTGGACAAGATTCCCGACCAGGAGCTGGAGAAACTCACTTCTCGAGGATTCACCGCCCTGTGGCTTATCGGATTGTGGGAGCGCAGCTCGGCAAGCAAGAAGATCAAGAATCTGTGCGGCAATCCTGATGCCGAAGCATCGGCCTATTCGTTGAAAAACTATGAAATCTCTCAAAGCATAGGAGGCTGGCAGGCACTGGACAACCTGCGCCAGCGCTGCAGCCGCTACCACATCCGCCTGGCGAGCGATATGGTGCCCAACCACACCGGAATCGATGGGGATTGGGTCTTCAACCACAGTGAATATTTCATTCAGCAGCATTATCCTCCTTTCC